>Ga0105104_10003344_pt1 | contig 11466 bp, 7 predicted proteins | sample PPLLaktember2015_3_FD_87034 | JGI IMG/M metagenome (GOLD analysis project Ga0105104, IMG submission 87034) | Freshwater sediment microbial communities from Prairie Pothole Lake near Jamestown, North Dakota, USA - PPLs Lake P7 Core (6) Depth... | ecosystem: Environmental > Aquatic > Freshwater >...
GCTGGGGAAGGTGAGTCTGTGACGCTCCTCGCCGGCGAGTTCATCCTGCTCTGGCCCGGCGAGGCCCACATGCCAGGCATGGCGATCGACGAGCCGGCTTGCGTCAGGAAGATCGTGGTGAAGATCGCCGCCGGCCTGCCGTAGGCGTGCAGGCGCGTGCCCTCCCGTCACGCCCCCTCCTTCCCCTCCATCATGTTCAGGAAGAGGTCCACCGCCACCGGATCGAGGTGAGTGCCGGCCAGGCCGCGCAGTTCCTCCCGCGCGCGCTCGATCGACCAGCTGGCGTGGTACGGGCGCGGGCTGCGGAGGGCGTCCCAGACGTCCACCACGGCGAACAAACGCGCGGCGACGGGGATACCCTCGCCCTTCAGGCCGCGCGGGTAGCCCCTCCCGTCCCATCGCTCGTGATGACAGTAGGGGATGTCGAGGGCCGGCCGCAGATAGGCGATGGGCCAGAGCAGCTCGTACGCATAGGTGGGGTGCTTCTGCATCACCGCCACTTCCTCGTCCGTGAGCTTGCCTTCCTTGAGCAGGATCGAGTCGGGAACCGCCATCTTGCCGATGTCGTGGAGGAGCGCGCCCCGCCTGATGTGCACCAGCTCGCCGTCGCTCACGCCGGCCGCGCGGCTCAACTCCATCGTCAGATCGGCGACGCGCAGCGTATGGTGCGCCGTCTCCTTGTCGCGCAGTTCGAGCGCGCCCGCCCAACCCTCGATCGTCGTCTCGTAGGCCAGGGCCAGCTCCATGTGCGCCCGTTCCAGGTCCTCGTACGACTTGCCGGCGTCGATGGCCATCGCCGCCTGTCCCGCGAGGGCCTCGAGGTAGCTGGTCCAGTCCTCGTCCACCCGAAGGGGCTTGCAGTGCGCGGCGACGAGGACGCCAGTCAGGTGTCCCTTCGCGACGAGCGGCACCGCGCAGAACCCCTGGATGCCCTCGTCCAGCAGCGCGCGGGGCACCTCGTGACTCGCGCCCGTCCCGGATGACAGGTCGGGAATCGTCACGGTCCGGCGTCGCAACGCGGCGCGCCCCGCCGCGCCGTCGCCCAGGCGGATCGTGAGCCGGTCCACCGCGGACCCGCTGAAGCCGACGCCGGCCGCCACCTGGAGGGTCGTCGGCCCGTCCAGGAGGAAGACGGCCGCCGCATCGACGCCCAGCCGCCGCGTCGTTTCCTCGAGCACCGTCTTGAGCGCCACGCGGAAGTCCGTGGTGCCGAGGATGGCGAGGTCGATCGCGCGGAGCGATCGGAGACGATCGATCTGGCGGTGCATCGTACGCTCGGCGTGCTTGCGCGCGCTGATGTCGAGCGAGAGGACGAAGAGCCCCTCGGGCACCGGCTCGATCCTGATCTCGAACCAGGCGCTCGTTCCGTCGGGATAGCGGAATTCGTTCTCGAGGCTGCCGGCCGTGCGCTCTTCCATGCACTGTCGCAGTACGGCAAACATCTCGGTCTCGTCGATGCCCGGGTACGCCTCCGTCATCGAGCAGCCGAGCAGTTCCTCGCGTCTCCGCCGTGCGTGCCGCACGACCGCGTGGTTGACGTAGAGATACCGCCAGTCGAAGCCGAGGACCTGGCACCCCTCGAGCAGGTTGTCGAGCACCGTATAGCGGTCGAGGTCTGAAACGCCGGCCATCGCTCGATTATGAGTGAAGGCGGAGGACAGGGTACCAACAGTTGTTGTTGTGCTGGAGGTGCTGAAGTGCCAGTCGTGATGAGGTGCGGGTGCCAGGGGGCCGGCAGTGCTCGTGGCGAAGGCGCTCAGCCGGTTGGGGAGCCGCGTGGCACGGTCCCTGCTCCCGGTATCAACGTTCCCGCTCCCTTCCATCCCGGTTGTCCGCGCCCGCGCGCTCGGGCGCGTGTGTTCCGTTGCCATACCCCTGAAGGATGGGCGGGCGGTGAGCGTGCAGGAGGACACAGATGGCGGACAGACCGAACGTCAAGGGCGAGTTCGACGAATCGATGAGGATCGGTGCCCCGGCCGCACGAGTGTTCGATTTCGTGTCGAAGGTGCAGAACCTGCCGAAGTATCTCCCGACAACGCGCAACGCGGTACCCGAGCAGGGCGGACGGGTTCGCGTCCAGGGTCAGGCGGAGGGGCGTGCGTACGACGCGGACGGCTATCTTCGCGCGGATCGTGAGCACCTCCGGCTGGAGTGGGGCGCCGACGAGCGCCATTACAAGGGCAGCCTCGAGGTGATGCCGCGCGGAAAGCAGGCCTCCGAGGTGCGAGTGCATCTCTCGTTCAGCGGTGACGAGTCGGCGCGGAACGAAGGCAACGACGGGCCGTCGCCCGAGCAGGTCAAGGAGGGCATTCGCGATGCGCTCCGCTCGATCGAGAACCACGTGACGGGACGCGGCGGGAAGGTGGAGCCGCGGGCGGGGAGCGAACGGTAGGGCAACGAGGATTCAGGATCAGGATTCCCGCCTCCGCGCCGTCGAGGGGACCGGCGCTACGGCGAGGCCTCGCCGGAGTAGCCGGCGTTCCGCCCTTCGCGCGCCCGCACGGCTGGAGTGATGCGGCGTCAGCGCGGCAGCTTCACCACCAGGATCCGGCCCGGCACCCTGGCCGGATCGACGTTCCCCATGCGCGTGACCTTGCGGCCGGCTGCCGTGAAGCCGGTCACCTCGACGTCGACTCTCTTCGTGTCGCCCAGGCCGAAGTGCACGGGCGCCTGTCCTTGTGACGTGTAGCCACTGCCCGTGCTCACGATGCGGCCGCCGACCACCCGGCGGGTGCCGGCCGCGTAGAGGCGAACCTCCGCCCCCGCCCGCGTTGAACGGCCGTTCGCGTCGAGGACGCGCACCTGCAGCGACCGGGCGGCCCGCGCACGCGGCAGCAGGTTGCGGAACAGGCCGTTGCGGCCCTCGGGGTTGTTGTTGCCGAAGGCGAGATCGATGGCTCCGTCCCCGTTGTAGTCGGCCCACTCGACCATGTGCGTGGCGCCGTGCTTCCGGAAGGCGTCGCCGGTGATGTCCACGAACCGGCCTCCCTCGTTGCGGAACAGGAAGTCCTTCTCGTTCGGCGGCTTGTCGATGTACGAGGACACGTAGAGATCCGGACGGCCGTCGTTGTCGAAGTCTCCCCAGTTCGACGGCGTCGCGCGGTCGCCCCCCGCCACACCCAACCGCTCGCCAACCTCGCTGAACCTGCCCTGGCCATCGTTGCGGTAGAGAACGTTCCGCCCATACCCGGCGACGAAGAGGTCCAGGAACCCGTCGTTGTCGAAGTCCACCACGCTCGGCCCGTTGCTGCCCGCCCGCCCTGGCGCGGTGCCTTCCATCCCGAGATCCGCCGCGACATCGGTGAAGGTCTTGCCGTCGTTTCGCCACAGGCCGTTCTTGTCGCCATCCTGGTTGGCGCAGAAGACGTCGAGCCGGCCGTCCTGGTTGCAGTCGAACCACACCGCGCCGACCGTCTTGCGCGGATCGTCCACCCCCATCTCCCTCGCGACTTCGCGGAAGCGGTCGCCCTCGTTGCGGAAGAGGCGGTTGGGTCCGTCACGCAACGCGACGAACAGGTCCACGCGACCGTCATTGTCGAAATCCACCCAGGCCACCTGGCGCGTCTCGAACCCCGAGACGTCCACGCCCATTGCCGCTGCCACATCGGTGAAGCGCTTGCCGCCGCCTTCGTTCCTGTACAGTTTGCTCGGCACGCCGGACCGCTTCGTGAACCCGACGTAGAGATCCATGTTCCCGTCGGCGTCGAAGTCCCCCCAGGCCATTCCGCGCGTGTCGGTCTCGTCCGCGAGCCCCACCTCCGCCGCCACGTCCCTGAACACGCCGCGTTCGTTCACGAGCAGCCTGTTGGGGATGCCGGCCTTCATGCCGGTGAACAGGTCGAGATCCCCGTCGCCATCTGCGTCGGCCCACGCGCCCGGCTGACCGCCCGAAATGCCGAAGACGTCCGGTTGGATCGATTCGAACCGCGGCTCGGCCGACGGCGGTTGGCCGGAGTGACGGGCGGAAGCGTGCGTGGCCCCCGGTGTCCAGGCCGCGGCCCCAAGGCAGCAGGCCAGCGCGAGTCCGAGGAGGTGGCGACTGAGCATGACGGGCTCCCCCGGCGCGGCACGGGCGCCGATGTGGTCAAGGGGCAGGCAAAGAGTAACCCGACACATGGCTCCCTTGACAGCGCGGAATGCCCGAAGTGAGCCGGCAGCTCCAAGCGAGGGCGTGACCGCCTCGGCCGCCTCGGCTTCCTTGACACCCTACCTGCCCGGGCGTAACGTGCTGCAGCGCATCCATTCCAGCTTCCCGAACCAGCGTGCCCGTAGCTGCCAACCGGAATCGACCCGGCATGGGTCCTCGGCGAGGGTGAGGCATGGAACTTGGCACCTCGGAAACGCGCCTCGGCTCATTCCCCTCACATCCAATGGGAGCGAGCGGCTTCGCGCCCGGGACCGTCTTCGCCGATCGCTACCGCATGGTGGCGCTCGTAGGGCGCGGCGGGATGGGCGAGGTGTACCGCGCGGATGACATGCGCCTCGGTCAGCCGGTCGCCCTGAAGTTCCTGCCGCCGGAACTCGAGGCCAGCGCGGAGGCTCGCGGACGGCTGCTGGCAGAGGTGCGCAGCGCCCGGTCCGTGTCACACCCCAACGTGTGTCGTGTATACGACGTCGGCGAAGCGCACGGCCGCGTATTCCTGACGATGGAGTTCATCGACGGCGAGAACCTGGCGTCCCTCCTGCGGCGGATCGGGCGGTTGCCGAGCGGCAAGGCGCTGGAAGTCGCGCGGCAGCTGTGCGCCGGGTTGGCAGCGGCGCACGCGCAGGGGGTGCTGCACCGGGATCTAAAGCCGGCCAACGTGATGATCGACGGCCGTGGCCACGCTCGGATCACCGACTTCGGCCTGGCCGGGGAAGTGGAGGACGCCGGGGCGGCAGTGCCGCGCGGTGTGGTACGCGGGCTTGCAGACCTCGCGGGGACCATCGCCTACATGGCGCCGGAACGCTTTGAGGGTGCGCCCGCCAGCGTGCAGAGCGACCTGTACGCGCTCGGCCTCGTTCTCTACGAGGTCTACACCGGCAAGCCGGCGCTCAACGCGACCACTTTGGAAGGGTGGCGCCTCGCCCACAGCGATTCCCGGCCCAGCCATCCTTCCGCGCTGGTCGCCGAGATCGAACCGACCGTCGAGCGCGCGATCCTGCGCTGCCTGGAAAAGGACCCGGCGAGCCGCCCTGCCTCGGCCGCGCAGCTCGGTGCGTCGCTGCCCGGTGGCGACCCGCTTGCGGCCGCGGTCGCCGCTGGCGAAACGCCGTCACCCGCGCTCGTGGCTGCCTCCGGACAGGAAGGCACGCTACCGCGGCGGCAGGCGTGGATGTGGTTCGTTTCGTGTCTCGCCGCGCTGGCGCTTGCCGTGCCGCTTGGCGGGTTGACGCAGCTGGCCAACCTCACGCCGCTTCAAGCCCCAATCGTGCAGGCGGCGACGGCCCGCCGCACGCTCGAACGGCTTGGCTACACCATGCCGCCGGCGGATGCCGCCTCCTGGTTCCGCGCGGATGACGGCTACCTCACGGCGCTCGCGAAGACCCGGCCCCCCAGCGAGTGGCACTCGAGCATAGGCTCGAAGCCCGGGGCCATCGTCTTCTGCTACCGCGAGAGCCAGGGGCATCTGTTCACGTGGGATCCCTTCGGCGACATCAGGGCTTTCGACCCCGCCCCCCGCTATCCGGAGGATGTCTACCTGGAACTGGATGGGCAGGGGCGTCTCGTGACCCTGCGAGCTGGCGGTCTCGGCTTTCGGCGGCCGGCCGCTGGGGCATCCCGGCCCACCGACTGGAGTGTGGCCTTTTCGGCGGCCGGACTCGACATGGGCGCCTTCACCGAGACGACCGCGGCCACATGGCCCGCCGTCCTCACCGCCGACGAGAGCCGGGCGTGGGTGGGCCGTGCCGGCGGAAGCGTGACCCGGGTGGAGGCCAGCGCCTATCGCGGACGTACGGTGCAGTTCCTGAGCTTCGCGGAGCGAGAGCCCGATTCCATACCAGCCCGAAGGTCCACGCTCGAACGGGCGCTCGCTCTCTTTTCCACCATGACCGTTTTTGCCTGCCTGGGCGTGCTGGCCGTCCTCGCGAGGCGCAACCTCAGGCTCGGACGCGGCGACAGAAAGGGGGCGTACAGGCTGGCGATGGCGGTCGTCGCGGCGGAGACGATCTTCGTGTTGTTCCGCCGGCACTGGACTTTTCAGCCGCTGGACCTGCTCGGCGTGCTGGTCTACCTCCTCGGCCTCCCGCTATTCGCCGGGGCGCAGACTTGGCTGTTCTACGTCGGCATAGAACCGATCCTCCGACGTCGGTGGCCGCACCTGTTGATCGCCTGGACCCGCCTGCTCGACGGCCGCTGGCGCGACCCGCTTGTTGGACGGTCCCTTCTCGCGGGCGCAGGCGGCGCGCTCCTGGCGGCTGGCATCGCGCCGGGAATCCTCTCCGCCCTCACACGCGCCTTCTCGTTGCCTCTCATCCTGCCCAGGTATACGACCGGATCCCTCGACGGAGGTCTCGCCTGGTTTCTTGCCACCGACACCAGCGGCTGGGTGGGGCCGGTTTACGCGCTGATGTCCATCGCCGTGCTGCTCGTCGCACGGCTGACGCTCCGGCACGACTTCGCGGCCTGGTCGGCGTGGCTTCTGGTGGGCTTCGGGATGCACGCCTGGGAGAGCCTGTATTCACAGCCCTGGGCCGGCGCGGCTCCCGCGGGCCCCTTGATCCTTGCCGCAGCTACATCGGCCGGAGTGGTTGCGGTCATGGCGAAAGAGGGTCTGCTGGCGGGTGCGGCGTTCTACACGGTGTGGGTGGCGCTCGACATGACGCCTCTCACTCAGGATCCCAGCTGGTACGCCTGGCGCACCGGGGTCGTCGTCGCGTTGATCGCAGGGCTGGCCGTCTGGGGCTTTCTAAACGTGCTGGGACGGCAGTCGGCGTTCCCGGCCGGCGCGCTGGATCAGTAGCAGGCGTCGCCGGGCACCATCGACCTGCCCTCGCTCGCCTCGCCCGACCCGCCAGCGACGCGATGGCGACGGCAAGACTCGCGACCAAGCTCCGCGTCCTCCTCAGGGAGTGGGCTCGCCCTCTAGCAGCGGCTCGAGCGGCCGCTCCTCCGCGCCGTTCTCGGTGCACACCGCGTACGTCTTCTCGCCGGCGGCGTACATCGACACGCCGGCGAACTCGCCCCTCTTGTTGACCACGAAGAAGCGGATGTTGAACGAGGGGTTGCCCTTCGCGTTCAGCAGGCGTCTTTCGATCGTGTTCGCCTTGATGCGGCGGAGCCCCTCCAGGCCCGCATCCTTCGGGTGGCGCCCCCGCCGCATCTCCTCGACGATGAGGAAGGGCGTCAAGTTGTAGAGGTTGGCCTCGCCGCGCCCGGTGGAGCCGGCGGCCCCCACCTCGTTGTCCACGTAGACCCCCGCGCCGATGATCGGTGAATCGCCCGCGCGGCCCGGGATTTTCCAGGCCGTGCCGCTGGTGGACGTCGCGCCACACACGTCGCCGCCCGGGCCGACGGCATTGCAGTTGATCGTGCCCCAGAAGGACCCTTCGGAAATGAGGCCGTCGCGAACCATCGACAGGCCGGCCGCGAGCGCCGCCGCTTCCCGCCGCTTCGGGTCGAGGTAGTGGTCCGGGTCGCTTCGCCGCTTCCATTCCAGCCAGAGTTCACGCGACTTCGGGGTGTTCAGATCCGCCTCGATCTTGAACCCGAGGCTGCGGGCGAACTCCTGCGCGCCCCTGCCGACGAGCAGGTGGTGATCGGTGTGCTCCATGACGGCCTTGGCGACGAGCGACGGCGTCCGCACGCCCTCGAGCGCGGCCACCGCACCGGCGCGCTTCTTCGGACCATGCATGCAGCACGAGTCGAGCTGGACGCTGCCGTCGGCGTTGGGCAGGCCGCCGAAGCCGATGCCGGTTTCCTCCGGATCCTGCTCGGGGATGTTGATGCCCGCGATGATGGCGTCGAGCACGTCGGCGCCCGAGGTGATCATCTGGAAGGTCTTCTCGACCGCGCACACCGGGCCGCCGTTCTTCCACCGGATCCCGCTGACGTCCGAGATCACCACGGGCTTGACGGTGCCGGTGCGCACCGCCGGCGCCTGCCCCTGTCTCTGCTGCGCGCGGGGAACCAACGAGGCGGTCGCCAGTGCGCCGCCAATCAGGAACTGTCGCCGGTCCAAACCCTCGTTCATCGGATCTCCCCCTATTCGGGCCTTCGGTTCGCGACGCATCTTGGCGCCGGCGCGCCGGTCCCGTCAACTGTCTCCGACAGCGAGGTGTAGAATTCCTGGAATCGTGAGGGACAACAGATGGACGTTCTCCAGGCGATCGGCAACACCTCGATGGTCCGGTTGCGGAAGGTCGTCCCGCCCGGGTGCGCGGACGTCCTCGTTAAACTCGAATGGGAGAACCCGACCGGGAGCGTCAAGGACCGCATGGCGCTCGCCGTGATCTCGCGCGCCGAGGCCGACGGCCGGCTGAAGCCCGGAGATACGGTGATCGAGTACACCGGCGGCAGCACCGGCGCCTCGCTCGCCCTGGTCTGCGCGGCGAGAGGCTACCCCATCCACATCGTCACCTCCGATGCCTTCAGCCGCGAGAAGTTGGACCAGATGCGGGCGCTGGGGGCGGAGTTGACGATCGTTCCGAGCGAGGGCGGCCGCACCACGAAGAAACTCATCCTCGACATGATCGAGGCTGCGCGCGCGTTGACCCGGGAGCCGCACACCTACTGGACGGATCAACTCAACAACCACGACAGCATCACCGGCTATTACCCCCTGGCGGGGGAGATCTGGAGCCAGACCCGCGGAGAGGTGGACGCCTTCGTGTACTGTGTGGGCACGGCGGCGACCTCGCGCGGGGTTGCCACGGTGTTGAAGCGCCACAAGCCAGGTGTGAAGCTCTTCGTCGTCGAACCCGCCGAGTCGCCGGTGTTGCAGGGGGGGCAGCCAGGGCCGCACAAGATAGAAGGCGTCGGCATCGGCTACATCCCTCCACTTTGGGACCCGACCCTCGTGGATGGAATCCTTGGCGTTGCGACAGGCGACGCGAAGGAGATGGCCAGGCGCCTGGCGCGCGAAGAGGGCCTGTTTGGCGGGACATCTTCCGGCGCCAACGTCATTGCCGCGATAGGGGTTGCCGAGCGCCTGGGGCCGGGTGCGAAGGTCGTCACGCTGATGGCCGACTCGGGGCTGAAGTACGTGAACACGGACGTCTACAGAAGCGACGGGAGATAGGCGGGAGGCCCCGCCGAAAGGCCGGGAGGTGATGGCAGAGTGCTAGGCCGGACCGCGGGTGCGCCACTCCGCTTACGCGGACCGCTCCTGCTTTCGCTGCGCGAAAGCGGGCTGATGCTGCCCGATCCCGAGACCGATTGAAGGCCCAACGAGGACGGCGCGGTTCAGTCGGATGCCGGCGGTTTCGGCAGACCCGGTCGCGTGCGACGGACGCGTCGCCGCGATCGGTCGATGTGGTACTGCAGTTGCATCGCCGAGCTGGGACTTTCCAGGGAGCAACATGCCAAGCCATACGACTCCACCGTCCGAAGAACCGTCGTCGATTCCCGGAATGGGGGCGCCCCAGACCAAGGAGTCACACGGCGCCGAGCAGGACGCGAAGAAGAACGAGCAGGACGCGAGGAAGAAGAGGAAGCGAAGAAGAGAGAGGATCAGGGGCGCCTGGATTGCCTTCGTCGGGCGCATCGTCGCGCAGTTCGTCGGTTCTGCCGCGAGTATCGTCCTGGGCCTCGCGCTCATCCAGAGCTACCAGGCGCCGGGCGCTGCGGCCCGCCAATCCGCGGCAACTGCACTCCCGGCGAGCGCCCAGTCAGGCCGCACGGCCATCCCGGCGAAGAGGGAAGGAGCCAAGCCCTCTCTGGTCGTGCTGCCGATCGAGAACTTCTCCGCGATCGCCGGACAGGATCCGCTCGCCAGGCAGCTCACCGAGGCGATCACCGCGTCCCTGGCCGAGAAGTCCTCCCTGGCGGTCATCTCGCGCACCTCGGCCACGAGCCTGTTGCGGGAGGGAAAGACGTTGCCCGAGATCGCCAGGGACCTCGGCGTGGACTACGTCCTCGAGGGGTCGGTGGCTCGGGACAACGGGTGCGTCCGCATCGTGGCGCAGCTGATTGACGGCCGGTCGGACGAACACCTCTGGGCCTCGAGCTACGATCGTCCGCTCGGCGACCTGCTCGCGGTCGAGGGCGAAGTGGCAAAACGGATTGCGGCGGAGGTGGACGCCGTGCTGGCCGGAAGCGCGAGCCGGCAGCAGGGGGCGGTCGCCACCCTGACGTTTGCCGGCCCTCGCCGGCCGTAGCGCTTCGATCAACTGCGTGCGCTAGCTGGCGCGCTGGACGGGTGCGCGCCGGCGGACGTCAGCCGGCCGAGCACCCCGAGAACAACGTGTTCCCGGCCTGCGTCTAACGTCGGCATATGGTGATCTGGCTGGAACACCTGTGGCGTGACGTTCGGTACGGGTGCCGCATGCTGGCACGGGCGCCCGGGTTTACCGCCATCGCCGTCCTTTCGCTGGGAATCGGGGTCGGCGCCAACTGCGCAATCTTCAGCTTCGCCGACGCGCTGCTCCTGCGGCCTCTCCCAGTGGCCCGGCCGGGCGAGGTGCTGACGGTCGGATCGGCGATGACGATCGAGGCCCTCCGCGCCAGCGGCCTCGCCTCGTCGTACCGCGACTACGTGGATATCCGCGACCGCAGCAAAAGCTTCGACGGCCTCGTGGCCTTCTCATACCTCACGGTGGGCTTCGCCAGCCGCCCCGGGGCGGTCCCCGCGCTGAGGATGGGTATGCTCGCGAGCGGCAACATGTTCCGTGTGATGGGCGTCGAGCCGGCGCTCGGCCGGGCCTTCCTGCCCGATGAGGATCGTGTCCCCGGACGGGACGCCGTCGTCGTGCTCGGGCACGCGCTGTGGGTGCAGCAGTTCGCGTCGGATCCGTCGGTCGTCGGCCGCCGCGTGGACCTCAACGGCCGCCCGTTCACCGTGATTGGTGTCGCCCCGCGGGAGTTCACCGGCCTGAACCAGTACATTCGCTCCGACTTCTTCGTGCCGCTGATGATGTCGCCGCTGCTCCTCACCGATCCCAAGGCGGCGTCGCTCGAGGCCCGGGACGTGCGGAACCTGTCGATGAAGGGCCGGCTCGCGCCGGGCGTGTCGCAGGCGACGGCGCAGGCGGAGTTGACGACCATCGGGGCGGACCTGGCACGCGCCCACCCGGACACGAACAAGAACCGCCGCTGGGCCGTCCGCACGGAGTTTCAGGCGCGGATTGCCTCGAGCCCCCCGGATGCCATGCTCGTGGCGATGCTGGCGACGCTCGCCATCGCCGTCCTGCTGGTTGCCTGCGCCAACGTTGCGGGACTGCTGACCAGCCGGGCGCCGGTTCGCGCACGGGAGATGGCGATGCGCCTGGCCATCGGCGCCGGCCGGCGCCGGCTCGTCTGGCAGCTGGTCACCGAGAGCCTGCTGA
>Ga0105104_10003345_pt1 | contig 11466 bp, 11 predicted proteins | sample PPLLaktember2015_3_FD_87034 | JGI IMG/M metagenome (GOLD analysis project Ga0105104, IMG submission 87034) | Freshwater sediment microbial communities from Prairie Pothole Lake near Jamestown, North Dakota, USA - PPLs Lake P7 Core (6) Depth... | ecosystem: Environmental > Aquatic > Freshwater >...
GAGTAGAAACGAGATATTAGGTAAACTCATCACAAAGGGAGTAGGCAGGGATATAGCAAAAATGGCTCTTGATCTTCTCCTCCCGATGGATGAAGAAGTATCTCACTGCAGAAATGTGCTTGAATCAATGCTCGCAAAAGGCCGCATCACACAAGAGAAAGCAACAGCCAGGCTATCACGAAGGGGCTTTCCCTGGCCTGTGATAAAAAGGGCGCTTGAGCGCAAATGAAAAACTCATGACATATTGAGGTCTTCGATTTTTTTCGGAACATATCCGTACCGGTTTTTCAGAACCAAACGGGGAAGATCAAGCACATATCCCGGGGCATCCATGATTATGGAATCTGAAGAAGCCTTTACACCCGCTCTGCTTTTGAGAATGTAATCAGGAGAAGGAACAACCTCAACAGAAATCGGGAAACCTGGCGACAACTCCTCCAGGACTGATAGAAGCAAAGTCTTCATCTGCCCGGAATAAGAGACTGGAGCATCCAGAAAGATACCCATCTCCTTCGGAAACAAGGACATACAGGAATCAAGTATTACCTGAATGGCCGGGTCCGTAACCACTGAAGCCCTGTAGCTCCCATGCACTGCACTCGCATCCCGAATGACCCCGTCATCGGACAGAAAAAGCAAACCACCCTTTAAATATCCTTCAACCGTAATGAGGACATTATACCAGTCTATCCAGAGCTGCATTCCCCGAACCTTGGACGGTTTTATCACTTTTTTTTTCCTGGCAAGCGATGAAACACGGTCAGAAATCCCCCGCATCAGACAGTTTCTCGCTGTCCGCGACAGTCTATACCTGTCACCCACCAGGTTAAGCAGGGAATTATTGGAGTATCCCCTGTTTTTTAAAAAGCGGAAGTCATTAACTGCTGTTCTAAATTTACAAGTTGACATATCAAATTAAAAGATTATAATTATTATAGATAATTGGGAAAATAAAGAAAAGTAGCTTATTTGCGGAAGGACTATTTACATGGCAAAGAACGGAAAAAAGGTCAAAATATTTTCAGCGCTTGAAGTTGCGAATATTTGCGGGGTAGTTAACCAGACCGCCATCAACTGGATCAAAAATGGACATCTCAAGGCATTTGTCACACCTGGAGGACAATACCGTGTTTACACGGATGATCTGATAGATTTCCTGAATGCGCGTGGAATGCGCATACCAGATGAACTGGAAAATCTCAAGGGTGAACAGCTCTCCTGGAGCACAATCCTTATCGTAGATGATGATAGGGACATAAATGACCTGATCAAGCGTTTCCTTGAAAAAAGGCTCCCTGGAAATACCATCCTGCAGGCTTATGATGGTTTTGAAGCGGGAAAACTCATTGCAGAATGGTCACCTGGCCTGATACTGTTGGACATAGACCTTCCTGGCATTGACGGCCACAAGCTCTGCAAAAAGCTTAAAAGCGACGGCCAGTTTGACAGCCCCGCAATAATCGCCATTACAGGACTTGATGACCCGGCTGAAAAAAGCGCAATTTTAGGCAATGGTGCGGATGCCTTTTTCGCAAAGCCACTGGATATGGAAGGCCTTATAAAATCCATCCAGGAGCTTTTGGCAAAATATCAAGGAGAAAGCGATGAAGGATCCCAAGCCGCTGATACTCATCGTTGAGGATGAGGACTCCATCCGTCTCACAATCAGGGACTACCTCAGGCAAAAGGGATACAATGTAATAGTTGCATCAGATGGCGTAGGCGCGCTGAAACAACTTCTTGACAATGAAGTCACACTAATAGTCACTGACTACCGTATGGACCTCCTGGGTGGAGACTACTGGATCCGGTTTCTCCAGAAATACTGCAAGGATAAAAAAATCCTCATCACAAGTGGATTTCTCCAGCCCAATATCCCCATCCCGTTCAAGGTCCTCTACAAACCTTTTGACTACACAGAACTGGAAAACCTGATAGAAAATGAATTGAACAGCTAACTCAGGCCTTAAATTACTATGGATGAAAAACCTGTTAAAGCATTCACAGCCACAGTAACTGGAAGGGTTCAGGGTGTAGGATTCCGCTTTTCAACGCAGAGAAAGGCAAAAGAACTCGGGCTTAGCGGTTTTGTCCAGAATCGCATGGACGGTGCGGTCAGGGTCGTTGCCGAAGGAAACCCGGAGGCGCTTTCGCTTCTGGCAACCTGGCTTTCCAAGGGCCCTCCTGGCGCATTTGTGCGTAATGTTCATATAGAAAACCATCAACCCCACGGCAGCTACAACGGTTTCACTGTTGAATTTTGACAACTTGTTTCCATATGCGCGTAGTGATATGATTACCTCATGTCACAGTCAATGGAAACACCACTCATACCTTTGTTGCAGGAGCTAATACGCAACAAGTGCGTAAACACAGGCCATCCAGATTCAGGCCAGGAGATCCGCTCAGCACAAACGCTAAAGCGCTTTTTTTCTGAATACGGGATCGAATCGGAAATTCTGGAATCCCATCCTGGCAGGGCGAACCTTGTGGCCCGCATCCCCGGCACAAATCCAGGCTCACCCTCGCTCTGCTTCATGAGCCACCTTGATGTTGTTCCCGCAAACGAGGAGCAGTGGAGCACTGACCCGTTTGGCGGTGATCTCCGCGGCGGCTATATTTGGGGCAGGGGAACAGTAGACATGCTCAACATGACCGCTGCCCAGGCCATGGCCTTTGCCAAAATTGCGGAAGAAAAAAAGACGTTCCCTGGTGACCTTGTCTTCCTCGCTGTCGCGGACGAGGAAGCCTCAGGCCGCCTGGGCGCGAGATGGCTTACAGAAAATCACTGGGAAAAAATACGCGCTGACTATATGATTACCGAACTTGGCGGATTTTTCCTCTCCAACAAACAGGAACCAAACATTACAATCACTGTAGGTGAAAAAGGAATCGCCTGGACAAGACTCAAGGCCAAGGGCGAATCCGGACACGGAAGCATACCCTACCGCCTTACCAACACATCCTACATAATTGGAGAAGCCCTGCGAAGGCTTGAATCGCACAGACCAAAAATCTCCTTCACCCGCGAATACAGGGACATGGTTGAAAATCTTTCGCTCCCAAAATCAGTCAAGCGCGCACTGACTGACCGCAGGACATTCGGCAAGGCGCTTGACAGGCTTGCCAAAAAAGACGAAGGAACCGCGCGCTTCCTGCACGCCGCAGGTCAGATGACCATTTCGCCAAATGTAGTCTCTGTTGGAAACAAGATCAATATCATCCCGGACCAGGGAATAATAGAACTTGATGTGCGCATACTGCCAGGTCAGACGGTGGAAACTGTGATATCGGAATTAAACCGCGCACTCGGCCCCCTGGCCAGGCAGTTTGAAATGGAAATTATAGAATACTATCCTTCAAACTCGTCTCCTTCCCAGACACCACTGTACAAGGCAACGCAGGAACTTATTGGTGCAGTCTATCCGCTCGCCAAGTCAGTTCCCTTTTTCATAGGGAGCGTTACGGATGGCAGATACTTCAGGAAAAAGGGTACGATCGTCTATGGATTCTCCCTGTTCCATGAGGAGTTGACCCTGACCGAATACGCACGGAGAATCCACTCGCGCGACGAGCGCATTTCCGTGGAAAGTCTCGAGCTATCCTACACATATTTCTACAGGCTGCCTGAAGTATTTTTCAATAAGCTCGCCATTGAAAGTGCCGACGATTGAAAACAACACCCAAGGCGGCATTCCCGGCACAACTTGGCGCATATGCCGGGCTTGTGATTTCCCTCGGCGTGAATCTCCGCAAGGGTGACTATCTGCTCATATGGGCGCTTACAGTACACAGGGAACTGGCACTTGCGATTGCCGAGGAAGCATACAAACGCGGCGCATTCTATGTAAACATCCTCTATCAGGACGAGAAGCTCCAGCATTCCCTGCTGCTCTACGGAACAGACCAGTCTATAGGCTTCATTTCAGAAAGCATGAAGGACGCCTACCAGGAGCTCCTGAAATATAACGGTGCCTTCATTTCAATTTCAGGCAGGGAAAGCCTGGCAGAATTCCAGGGGATCGAGGCAACACGGGTCGGAAAAGCCTTTCTCGCTCGCGCGAATGAACTGCAATTTTTCCAGAAGGCGATACAGGAAAACGCAATCCGCTGGTGCATAATATCCGCGGCAACGCCAGGCCGCGCCACTGCCATGTTCCCCGGGCTTCCGGAGGAAGTGGCGCTGGAGAAACTCTGGAATGCAATTTTTTCCGCATGCAGGCTTTCCGAGCGCGATCCTGTTGCAGCCTGGGAAAAACATATTGAAACCCTCTGCGCCAGAAGGAAAATACTGGACCGGCTGAAAATCAAACGGCTTATATTCAAAGGCAAGAATGTTGATCTTTCTGCCGGTCTCCATGACAATGCGCGCTGGCTGGGCGGAGTTTCGGAGAGCAAGGAAGGAATGGTATTTCTACCCAACATGCCGACCGAGGAAGTCTATACCGCGCCGGATTTCAGAACAGTTGAGGGATCGATCACAACAACCAGGCCTGTCTCATACAAGAACATATATATTGAAAAGCTCTCCCTTGTCTTCAAAAAGGGTGAAGTGGTCTCCATAAGTGGGAGTGAGGGTGTGGAAGACCTGCGCGAAATCATCCATGGGGCAGATGCAAACCGCAGAGCTGGTGAAATAGCCCTGGTGGACAAGTCTTCCAAAGTGGCGCAAAGCGGATTCATTTACCATGACCTGCTCTACGATGAAAACTCTGCCAGCCACCTTGCAATCGGCGCAGCCTATCCGGAATGCGTCCTTGGAGCCGGGAATTGGAGTGCAGCCCAAAAGGCCAAAAATGGCTTGAATGAGAGCACGGTTCATATAGATATTATGATTGGGACACCTGACTTGTCTGTTATGGCACAGACTCAAGACAACAGGGAAATACAGCTCATCGCGGACGGTACATTCTGTCTGGAAGATCTATGAGCCGCTGGGAGAAAGGAAAAGACAGATGAAAACAAAATTGGACCGCATAGTTGAAGAAATCACTGCTTCATACAGGAAGACAGGCGGTATTAATCATCTTGAGGGTCCGAACCTCCCCTCCCGCCGCAGCATAGGCTGCATTGTCCGCGCGTTTGAAGCGCTCATTTTTCCAGGCTATCATGACGACGAAGTGATAGACGAGCTTAACATGGGTTATGTTGTAGGCCAGCGCGTAGCCTGCATTACAAGAAATCTCATAGATGAAATCGGGAAGAGCTTCTCCTATCACCAGCGGCTCCTGGGCACAGAAGCAAAAAGCCGGGAAGAGATTTCTGCACTTGTCATGGAGATTCTCAGCCTCATACCGGAAATCCGCGCAAGGATAAAACTTGATGTTGATGCGGCATTTGCGGGAGATCCCGCGGCAAAATCAGGAGAAGAAGTAATCCTGGCTTACCCCTGCATTCCAGCAATACTGGTACACCGCGTGGCGCATGAATTCTGGATCCGCGGTATTCCATTAATCCCGCGCATGATGAGCGAATATGTACACAGCAGGACAGGAATTGACATTCACCCTGGTGCTGCTATAAAGGATCATTTCTTCATAGACCATGGTACGGGCGTTGTAATTGGAGAAACCACCGAAATTGGCAAGAATGTCAAAATATACCAGGGAGTCACACTTGGCGCACTTTCCGTGCGCAAGGACCTTGGAAATAAAAAGCGCCACCCAACAATTGAAAATAACGTCACGATATATGCAGGAGCCACAATATTGGGCGGAGAAACTGTCGTAGGCGAGGGTTCTGTGATTGGCGGGAATGTATGGGTGACCGAATCCGTTCCGCCAGGAAGCCGCGTCTACTACCAGCCCGGGAAAAATCATGTAAACAAGGGTATGGATTAAAAATACCTGTCCCCTAAAACAGCATCCATAAAACCTGCATGCTCTCAGTCCGCTGGACCTTTGCCATGAACAGGTTTTTCCATTAATGTCTTGACCGCGGCAATGAGAATATCCTGCTTTACTGGTTTGGAAATCACCTGATAGGTGAATTCAGAAAAAAGCGTGCTTATGTTCTCCAAAAGCGGAACATTCTCGCCAAGGGCGCTTAAAAAAAGGATCTTGGCCTCCTTGTTCTTTGTGAAGATTTCCTTGGCTGCCTCTACACCTGATTTCATTGGCATGGTTACGTCCATTATCACAAGTTCAGGACGCAGTATCTGATAAAGGGTGGCAGCCTCTTCCCCGTTAAAAGCGTATTCCACTATCCTGTAACCGGACTCTATAAGCATGGGCGCTATTGAATAATGGATGAAGAGAGAGTCGTCCACCAGAAGAATTGATTTGCCTTTCTCATTCCTGGATAGAAAAGACCTGAGCTTGGCAAGATATTTTTCCCGCTCTTTTAGCTTGCGCTCGGAACGCAGGTGGTCAAGCAGATTGGCAAACACAACACTGTCAATATCAAAATCGTAATTTGGATATTCCAATTCAATAATGGTCCTTATAATCCTGCTCTTTTTTTCAAGCACATCCGAAGGAAGTCCGTACCATTGTGACAGTTTGAAGATACCGTGCTCCATGGAGGGAATTGAACAGGCAGGGAGGTGTACACTCATGATGGTGCCTCCGCTTTCCCTGTTGTCCTTTACGGTTATTACGCCACCTTCTTCAAGCGCTATATTCTGCGCAATCCAGAGCCCCTGGCCAGAACCTTCCATTCCCTCGCTTAAGGCTGTACGGTAATTGCGATTAAAAACATGTTTTTTATCATCGTCGGGTATCCCCATGCCGGAATCGATCACCTCAAGGTGTATCATATCCTTTTCACGGGTAAGGCTTATTGTGATCTTGGTATCAGCGGGGGAATATTTCAGTGCGTTGTTTACGAGGTTTATTATGATATTTTTGAAAAGCCTGGTTGTCTCAATGAAAAAAAGTTTTCTTGGGCCGTATTTCAGGTTGATCCTTGCGTGCGAGGGAAGCGGCAACTGCTCGACTCCTATCCTCACTGATGCAATCATGTCAATCAGTGAAACAACACGCTTCTTGGCGCTTATATAACCAAGGGCTTCGGAAATTCCCTCATAAAGTTCCTGGATATATTCGTTCAGAGTGTTTGCCTCGTCGCTTTCCGGGATATCATGGAGCGCGGAGAAAATCTTCATGAAAAGGTTTTTGGTGTCATGCTCAAGAATGCCGAGCGTGGTCCTCATGATCAGCATTTTTTCCTTGAGCTTGTATTCCGAAAGACTCAGGCGTTCCAGAAGGTCCGAATCCTTGCGCTCACGCACCCGGTTGCCGATTATTATCCTCATGGTATCCAGAACCTTGTCCCGTGACAGTGGTTTCTCAAGAATGCTTTCCACTCCGGGGAACACGGCGGCAGTAGCCAAATGGTTTTGTACAACCAGGACAATGGGCACTTCCGGAAGCATTTCCTTGAGAATCTTGACGAACTCAACTCCGGAGATCGCATGAAACATCTCACCCATGAAAATGAGGTCTATGGACTGGCTGATAAGAATCTGGAAGGTCTCCAATGCGTTCCTGGACACATGGAACTCTACATCCTTCTGCTGGTCATAATATCCAGTAAAAGTATTGATAATCTCCGGATCATCATCAATCAGGAGAACATCATACGGATTCAAAAGATTCATTCAGGGCTGTCCTTATATCCTTTCCTTGGCAAGCATATCCTGGACGATCTTTGTGACGGTCCTGAAATCAGGCTTGCCCGAGGACATCTTGGGTATTTCAGGCAATACAACAAAAATCTTTGGAACCGCAATCGGCGGGAGCTCATGTGTCAAAGCCTTGAGCACAGCGTCCTCATCAATCTTGTCCGATACAGCGGCCACGATCCTCGCGCCCTTGACCGGATCCTCGACATGGACAATGCAGCATTCAGCCTTCCCGGACAGAATTCCTTCAAGCACAACCTCGGTATTGACCAGCGATACCATTTCGCCGCCGATCTTGATGAACCTCTTGTACCGTCCCTTGTGCCAGAGATAGCCGTCCTCGTCCATCAAACCCATGTCACCCGTGTCATACCAGCCGTTTTTGATTGCCTTGGCTGTCTCCTCGGGATCAAGGTAGCCCTTCATGACAAGGTCTCCCTTGACCAGGATCTTGCCCTCCTTGCCCCGGGCCAGTTCCACACCCGTGTCAGGATCAGTGATTTTCACCTGAACGCTCGGAAGTGGTTTTCCTATGCTCCCGGGTTTTTTGAAGTCAGGGGTGTTCACGGAAATAATGGGGCTTGTCTCGGTGCAGCCATATCCCTCAAGGAGATCTATGTTCTGCTGTTCCTTGTAGGCCTTGCGAAGCCACTCAGGCGCCTTGTCTGCGCCCGGAACCGTTATCCTAAGAGATGCAAAATCCCCTTTCTGGGCTTCCCGCAGGTAACCCGCATAGAAGGCCGGCGTGGACGCCATTACAGTGGGTTTGTCATTCCTTATTATGGAGGCTATCTTTTTGTACTCAAGCGGATTTGCATAGGTCACCGCCGACATTCCCATGTGGAGCGGCAGCCACAGATCCACGGTATAACCGAAGACATGGAACAGCGGCAGCATGGATATCAGGCGGTCGTCGCTGGAAATTGGCAGTACTTTTTTTGCATCATCCAGATTTGATCCTACATTCCTGTGACAAAGCATTACACCCTTTGGATCCTTTTCGCTGCCAGAGGTAAAAAGAATCACAACAGTGTCCTCGGGATCAGCCTTGGGCAATCCCTTTATGAGCGCTTCAGCGGATTTTTTTGTCTTTAAAAGAGCGCCTATCTTGTCAAAAAGCGTAACACTCTTTAGGATGTCTTCCACACAGATCATGCCGGGAACAAGGGGACATTTGATCTTTTCCAGAAGCGCACGCGAGGTAATTATTGTTTTAAAATTGGCCTTTTCCTGCGCGTATTTGGCATTTTGTTCTGCGCCGGTCGAGTAATTGATCATGACCGGGACCCTGCGGAGAAAAAGAGTGGCGATCACGGCGAGAATGGCCCCGAATGAAGTCGGGATCATGATGCCTAAATTGGTCTCTGGATATTTTTTGATTTTCTTCATTAATATGAACACGGCTATAAGTGCGCGTTCATATGTATACGACTGGCCGGTAGTGCGGTCAATTACAGCGATCTTTTTCCCGAACTTTTTGGCAGCCCTGATAAACTCGTGATGGAGAATCATCGATTCCTCCTTATTTCATAAAACAGCCGGATGGCTCAACCATCCGGTCGTTTCATCATGGGTAGCTTCTGTAAAAAATATAGAGCGCCGCCGCAATGATCGCTTCTGCTGAAAGCATCAGGAACCACATGGCGAAATTGGGGACAAAGCCACCATACAGTCCGAGAAACAGAAGTTTTGTGATAAGAATGCGCAGGAGCCAGAATACCAGGACCGTGAGGCTTACCATCTTCATTATTTTCCTGGAGATAAAGGCAAAAAGGGCCACAAGGATTATGACTCCCGCGATCATTTCGCATACACCGAAGATCACCTCAAGCCATTGCATGTTGCCTTCATAGACAAGTGTGAACGCGCCCTCATCAATAGTGGGAAGAACCCCGTACAACCCCAGTAGAAAAAAGAAAATGCCTATTGGTATCCGGAGAAAATTGAACAGCACAGCCCTGTCCACACTGGCAGAAGAACTTGATCTTGCCTGACTCTTTCTCATAAACTTCCTCCTTTTATTTTTGACAGAAAACTTCATGGAGATTCAATCTTCCCAATCAGTGACAGTCGCAAAGATTGAATCTCGTGGCAGCCTCATATTATCAATATGCCGCATATCAAACCAAATGCAGAGGCTGCCACTAGTATAATCCAAGAGATCAGGAATTGTCACGTAAAATATTAAATAAATGAAACTTTGTCACAGGTATTTCCCGGCTGATAGCGGGCATGGAGTCTTGACAATCCGCCTGATTATTTCCATATTGGTTTTTTGATACTAAAATCATTACTCGGAAAAAATACACTTGCAAGGAGAACTACATGTGCACAATAGAGTATGTCGAGGGAAGGGAAATTCTTGATTCGCGTGGAAATCCAACCATTGAAGTGGATGTCATTCTGGAGGACGGCTCACAAGGCCGCGCCGCAGTTCCATCTGGCGCCTCCACTGGTGAACACGAGGCGGTGGAGCTTCGGGATGGGGACAAGGCGCGCTATCTGGGAAAAGGCGTTCTCAAGGCTGTTGAAAACGTCAACAACATCATTTCCAGTGAGGTCATAGGACTTGACGCCTTAAACCAGGTGGACATTGACCGGACCATGATAGAGCTGGACGGCACTGAAAACAAGGGAAAACTCGGAGCAAACGCCATCCTGGGCGTCTCCATGGCAACCGCGCGCGCCGCAGCGGATTTCCTGGGGATTCCGCTCTTCAAGTACCTTGGCAACTATCACAGTAATCTTCTGCCCGTGCCCATGGCAAACATCATAAACGGCGGAAAGCACGCTGACAACAAAATTGACTTCCAGGAGTTCCTGGTTATGCCTGTCGGTGCTCCCACATTCAGGGAAGCTGTCCGCATGACCGCCGAGGTTTTCCACTCATTAAAGGGGCTGCTCAAAAAAGGGGGGCACAATACCAATGTTGGCGACGAGGGCGGATTTGCCCCGAACCTCGGACACGAGGAAGCCCTGGATTTCATCGTGAAGGCCATCGAGGGCGCGGGTTACAAGCCCGGAGATCAGGTGGCAATAGCTCTTGACTGCGCCTCCTCGGAACTCTTTGATGAGGGTGACAAGAAGGGCTATAAGTTCTGGAAATCCAATCCCTCAAAGCTCTTCTCCACGGACGACCTGATCGCGCTCTTCAAGAAATGGGTGGCCGCCTATCCCATCATCTCAATCGAGGATCCGCTTGACCAGAACGACTACGAGGGCTATGCCAAGATGACTAAAGAACTGGGCAACAAAATTCAGATCATCGGCGATGACTTCTACGTCACCAACACCAAACGCCTGGCCAAGGGAATTGAAATGAAATGCACCAATTCCATCCTCATCAAGGTCAACCAGATCGGCACGCTGACAGAGACCTACGAAGCCGTGGAAATGGCCAAGAAAGCCGGTTGGACCGCGGTTGTATCGCACCGCTCAGGCGAAACTGAGGATTCCTTCATCGCGGACCTCGTGGTGGCGCTTGAGACCGGCCAGATCAAGACAGGTTCCATGTCCAGGTCGGACAGGCTGGCAAAATACAACCAGCTCCTCCGCATCGAAGACATGCTCGAGGGCAGGTCAGAGTACGCCGGGAAAAATGCCCTTTATTCACTCGGTAAATAACGATTTCCCGCGCAAATAACGGTTTTTGTTCATACACGCATGATCAAGAGGCTGTCCTTGACATACTCCGCATGTACAGCCTCTTTTTATTAAGGTTTTTTAGTGCCGCGAAGATTGTTGTTGAGCGATGAATCCAGGTGGAACTCAAGCAACTCGATCGGAGGACCTGACCCGCACCTCTCCGGTGACATAGGCGGGCAATTCCTGATAGCCATCAC
>Ga0105104_10003346_pt1 | contig 11463 bp, 10 predicted proteins | sample PPLLaktember2015_3_FD_87034 | JGI IMG/M metagenome (GOLD analysis project Ga0105104, IMG submission 87034) | Freshwater sediment microbial communities from Prairie Pothole Lake near Jamestown, North Dakota, USA - PPLs Lake P7 Core (6) Depth... | ecosystem: Environmental > Aquatic > Freshwater >...
CGATAATCTGCCTGGTTGCCTCCACAACTTTTTCGAATGTCTCTTTGGTCAGGTTTTCGGGATTATCGCCGGCCCAGCTTTTGGGATTGCGCGAGCCGGAAACGTTCACGCAGCATCTTGCCCCGATTTTGTCGGCAAGGGCTAATTGTCTCTGACAACCGGCAATCGAATCCTTGGCCGTCTTTTCGTCCGGCGCAATCGGGTTATTTCCCCATGCCCCGACCTCAGCGATGGTGATATCAGCATTTTTGGCCGCCTCTTCGTAGGCCTTGATAATCGCATCTGAGGCCTTTGCGTCCAGCGGACAAATCGCCGCTCGGTAACCGTATTTTTTCACAACAGTCACCCATTCATCGGGACTGTTGAATTTCTCGAATAGCGGCCCTCCCAGCCGAAGCTTCTTTGCCGGCTCATCGGCTTTTATATTTGGAAATCCCAGCGCAACCAATCCCGCTCCGAACGCCGCTTTTTTCAGTAAATGCCTTCTCGAAATATTCCAGTTCTCGCCTCTCATATTTTTTCGCCTCGTCATTTAAAACAATGTTTCTTAAGCCGCTTCTTGAACATATATTCTTACTCCTTCAAACGTTTCCCGCAAGAGAAATCCTTCGCGTTTTTATTTGCGTAATAATTCAAACAGATTAAACGGTGGAGGCGTATTTTATATAGGCAGTATGGCTGGGGGGGAAACCAGTGATACTGTAAAATAAGTTCGGGTTGCCTTGTGGATGTTTTCCTCACATCACAAAGGTAACCCGGCTTAGTCTGTGCTTCGGCTTTAACGGCGGGTGACAAAGAGGCAGGCGGAGAAAAACTTTACACACCTTTTATTTTATGTATCTTGTGGCAACGCGGGCATTCGACCGCGTTTGCTTTATAATTTGGCGGAATTTTCAAAGTCAATCCGCATAAGCACGATAAAAATAAAAAGCCGTTTACCTTTCGCATAATATCCTCGACCTGATGCATTTGCTTTTGCAGCCGTTCGCCTTTGGCCTCGACGCTTGCTTCTCTCAGCGCGATATCCTCTTTCGTAAGGGCTGTCGCCGGTATAATAGTTTTGTGATTTGTAACGCTTTCGTAAGCGTCGGAATAATCCTTAAAAGACACACCCTGAGACATATTGCGCAGGATTCGTATCCTTTCGGAAATCGGCGGGTGCGTGCTGGTCATGTCGGAAAGCGACCATTGACCTTTCTTTTTTAACGGATTAGCAATATATAAAGGAGCTGTTACCTGGTTGGCAGAGACAAGCTGAGGACCCTTGTCATTTGCGATTTTCTCAAGAGCGTTTGCCAGACCTTCCGGGTATCGCGTCAATCGCACCGCGCCCGCGTCTGCCAGGTATTCGCGTCTTCTCGATAACGCAAAATAAAGCAACTGGGTCATAAGCGGCGCTAAAATCGCAACCACTAAAGCGATAATAAGCATAATCGCCATTACTCCGCCTCCGCCTTTGTCGCCGCCTGAAAATCTCCGCCGCGAGCCGCCCATCGAGCCGTAATACATACTCCGTAAGTAGACCTGCGATATAAGCGCTACGGTGCCAAGCATTATCCCCGCCAGTGTTACAAAAAGAATATCGCGATGCAGGATATGGCTCATCTCATGCGCGATTACCCCCTGAAGCTCATCACGGTTGAGTTTGCCTAAAAGCCCCGCGGTAACCGCCACACTGGCTGATTTCGGGTTGCGGCCGGTCGCGAACGCGTTGGGGGAAGGGTCGTTGATTATATAAACCTTTGGCATAGGCAGTCCCGAAGCGATCGACATCTCTTCGACGATATTGAATAATCGCGGATGAATGTCATGCGTAACGGGAACTGCGTTGCTCGCCGAAAGTAGAATTTGGTCACCCGCAGAAAAGCTGATAATCGCCAGAATTGCCCATATTGCCAACGCGATAAGAATCCCGAAGCTGCCCCCATCAGGCCCCGCGACCGCTATCCCGATAACCAGCCCTAAGCCCAGCAGGCATAACGCCATCGCTATCAGCAAAAAAACCGAATTACGTTTGTTGACCCTTATTAATTCCCACATTGCGAAAAGTTTTTAGTTTTAAGTTTTTGGTTTTTAGTTATGAGCTTTGCTCCTGATCGAACTGGTCTTGACTATGCTTGTAAGAATTTTCACTAATGTTTCAGATTCCGACAAGAGTGATTCGACTTGTTTCAATCTAACTAATCCGGAATCACGAATCAGCCGCAGCCAGTAGTTCGTTTCTCTTGATTCCTTTGAAGCGATAGACATCTTTGCTGTAAAGTCCTTCTTGCTGAAGCCGGCAAGCGCTTCTTCCACGTTTGCCCCGATACTTGTTCCTGCCCGAACAATTTGATTTGCTATTTCAAAGTGTTTCTTTTCAGTTAAAAACAGGTATAGCTTTATAATTCGCAGAGCGAATTCGTAACTTTTCTTTTTAACAATGCTATCCGCCATCGCAATATCTCCTTGACCCGAAATATGACGCTGATTTTTTAACTAAACACTCAAAACTAAGAACTAAAAACTAACTTTAGGCACTTCACGTTCCGCCGCAACGCCGACTTCGAAGAAGTCCCGCTTTGTAAATGTGAATATTCCTGCCACGATATTCGACGGGAACATCTGGATTTTGTTGTTGTAGAACAGGACCTGATCGTTATAGGCCTGGCGGGCAAAGGCGATCTTGTTTTCGGTGCTGGAAAGCTCTTCCTGCACAGCGAGAAAATTCTGGTTCGCCTTGAGTTCCGGGTAATTCTCAACCACCAGCAGAAACTTGCTGAGCGCATCGCCCAGCGCCCCTTCGGCCTTCGCGGCTTCGGCTACCGTCTTAGCTCCCATTGCCTGTGCGCGGGCGTTTGTTACCGCCTCGAATGTTCCCCGCTCGTGCTTCATATAGCCCTTGGCGGTCTCGACAAGGTTGGGAATAAGGTCATGACGCCTTTTTAATTGCACGTCAATCTGCGACCAGCCGTTTTGGACCTGGTTGCGAAGGGCGACCAGCGCATTGTAAACGACGATTACAAAAATCGCCAGCAGCACCACTGCCGCAATTAAAATTATTCCCACAATTGCCAGAACAGCTAATGTCGTTCCCATAAATCTCTCCTTTCAAAAACTCCTCTACATTGCCCCGGTTTTTACAGGGCGTTTTTTATATCTTCCAGTTTTACTCCTAACGCCGCCTGTGCGACTTTATCAAGCTCGTTTTCAAGCCCTACTATATGAAATATCCTGTGAATATGCGAGCCGCTTTCCTTTGGCTTCAATTCCAGCGCGGGCGACGATGTTTCAAGCTCATAAAAAGGCCCGAGCTGTTTTTGGCCTGCCTCTAAAGGCCCGTCATTATACGAATTCACCACGTCCCCGCTATACGGATTTTCCTGCTTTTTCCACATCGAATTTACATAGCAGGTCGCGTCTTTGGGTTTTGTGTATTGCACAATCGTCAGGACGTTATTAGTCGCGTCGTAACTTCCCAAAACCGGCTTTGCCCTTTTTGCCGAAAGCCCGATTTTACCACGCTGGTTTCCGTCGCCCTTGAAGAAAAGAACGTCGTCTTTGACAACTAATCGGTCAGCGGGTACTTTGCCGAAATATGTGTCGTTTACTTTAGGCCCCAGTGTCGCCTCGCCGCCCGCGTTAAATGGTGTCACGATTGTTGTTTCCGGCGAGGGGCAAAACATACTCAAAATCCATATCGAAATAAGCCCCGTTTCTTTCTTCCAGGGTTGTTTCCCGATATTGGTGATTTTGCTTTCTGTCTCGTATGCGACAATTTTTACAGAATCGCCGATATTTGCGCCGAGTTTTTCAGCCGTCTCTTTATCGCTCAACAGCCGGATAGTCCGGTCGATTTGAATATCGAAAGTTGTCCCCGACCAGTTGGCCAATTTAGCCGTGCGACTGAAAACCGCTTTGTCGCCTGATTGTGTTACCAAATCGAATGGCTCGGTATCAATTACCGCAGGCGCCTGCCAGTGCTCGAAATCGAAAGCAGCGCCTTTGGGGAAATATATCGAGAATTGTCCCCCTTCAGGCCCCATCCAGAACCGCTCCTCGCCACCGTAGGCGCTTATGTGCGGATTTGTTTTGCCTGAGGCGATGAGTCCCCTGTTTAACCACCCGAAGCTCAGTCCCTTTGCCCCCTCGGCTGTGCTTGTCATAACCCGCCCCTGATATGCAGGGGCAAGCGCGACCTGGGCGGCTCCCGCTTTGTCGGTTAATATTATCGTATCAATGTGTTTTTTCAGGAAATCCACGTCCTGGCCGAACGTCGCCGGCTTATTTCGCATTTGTGAGCATCCTCCAGCAGGCAGTTTCGCCAAAGCTGCCGCAGCGCAGTTTCCGGTCATTTTCATATACCTTACTTTAAGGCAAACGTGCCTGCCGTCAACAATATTCGACGGTTACCGGAAAAGATTATAAGCCGGGATAAAATCTTGTCAATTGACCCCCGCGGCGATAACTTGTCTTGACTCGATAATTTTATCGTTGTAGCATATCATTTTTAGTATAATTCAGGCGTTTCAATCAAGGGCTTGATGGTTTAAGGAATGTTGATTAGATTACGTATAAACGAAGGTCGGCTCAGTGAGTCCGGCGACGGCGATAGCACGGTTTCCGTATATGTCGCCCCCGATGATGCCGAGCGTAAATTCCTCGTCGAACAGCTTAAAATCGACGAGCACACACTCAATTCGTCGCTCGACCCCGATGAGGTCAGCCGGCTTGAGTTCGAGCCGGACCATATCGCGATGATTTTCAAAAGACCAAAACATTACGTCGCCCGCGATAATTTCCTCTTTAAGGTTCTCTCTGCCGGTGTCTTTATGTTCAAAGACCGCCTCGTAATCGTTATCGCCGAAGACCCGCTGCTTTTCGAGGGAAAACCCTTCACAAAAATTCAATCGATTCAGGACGTTTTCTTACGCCTCATTTACCGGGCAATATCTCATTTCGTCGAGCACCTTCGCGGCATCAACCAGATTTCAAACGAGCTTGAGCAGCAGATAAATACATCGATGGAAAACAAGTACCTCCTTAACCTCTTCACCCTCGAAAAATCCCTCGTTTATTATCTCGACGCCATACACTCGAATAACGCCGTCATCGAGAAGCTTAAATACAGCGCCGCCAAGATTGGCATAAGCCAGGAGAACGTCGAGTTCCTCGAAGATATTCAAATCGAAAACAACCAGTGCCTTCGCCAGACCGAGATTTACTCACAGGTGCTTGCCAGCATGATGGACGCCCGCGCCTCGATTATCAGCAACAACCTCAACATCCGCATTAAAACGCTGACGCTGATAACCATCGCCATTATGCTGCCCACCCTCGTCGTGAGTATCTTTTCAATGAACGTTAAAATCCCTATCGCCTGGTATCCGCACGCGTTTTGGATAATAACTGTGATAGCATCGGCTACCTCCGCGATTGTCGGCCTCCTCTGGTGGCGCAAAAAATGGTAATTCAGCTTCCGTCCTCTGTCCTCCGTCCTCTGTCTTCTGATTTCTGACCGAACATATCCGCCAGCAACTGCTTTATCTTGTTGGCTTCGCCAAGCTCCGCCTTGGTTATAATATTGCTAAGCTCGCCTTTATCGAACCACAATCCATCCCCCCTGACGCACCTGTCCAAAAGCATCGCCGTGTCCTTTCCGACGGCCACCTTTTCCATCTTCTTGTCGCATATAGGGCATTTTCTATGGTCCTCGCCCGCTTCGGGAACTTTATCGAAAGAGCTTATCAGCGACCTCGACTTGCCGCCATCCCCCAAAAGCAGCTCAAGCTCCCCCTCATCGAGCCATATACCCTTACATCCCGTGCAGAAATCGACCTCCACCTCCTCTAATTCCAGCGTTATCATCGCGTTTTTACATACCGGGCAATCCATACTCGTTCTCCTTTTGTCCTAATTGACAAAATCTTACCCTTTCTTATCCCACCGGTCAAGCATCCCAATAATCGGCCAGAAAAGCAGGAATTCCCATTCAATTGCTGTGATATGTACCTTGGCTAAGCATTTATAGCATATCAATTGAGTTTTCCCCTAATAACACCAGGCCGACGAGGTTTTATATAATCCCCTGTATGAGTATGCGGAATTAAAGGTGATGATTTTGACGCGGTGTTCTATGGATATAAAAAGTTGTAATTCAGCCCGATATTGCCGGGGGTTTACACGCCATCTGTTGGGTGGGTTTACCCTCGTTGAGCTTCTCGTTGTAATCAGCGTTATTAGCTTGCTTATGGGAATCCTTATGCCCGTCCTCGGTAAAGCAAGGCAAAAAGGCCGTTCAGTCGCCTGCTCATCGCATATGCGCCAGGTAGCGATGGCTTCTCAGATGTATGTCCAGGATTTCGAGGGCTTTTTCGCCAAAAGCTCTCATTCGGCGGCACTCAACCGCTGCCTGCGCTGGGGGCCTGCCTTTTCGCCTTATTTAGGCGCAGGCCGATATAAAGACCCCAATAATCCTTCATGGAAAAACCTCTTTAGCAAGTTTTATCGCTGCCCCTCGGATAAGCGAACAAATAATACGTGGAGCTACGGTAAGAACGTCTGGTTTGAACTGAGTGCCCTCGAAATCAGCTTTGCCACAGGAACGGCTTCTGGTCCTTATCATACTTTGATGCAGGTGCGCCATCCCGCGGCCGTTATTGAATTCGGTGAAATGATAGATACCAGCATAGCAACAATGGCAGGTTCAAGTGTAGTTGACCATTTTATGGCGCAATATTGGGTAGCGGATTCATTTGGAATAGACCCGGCGGAGGAAGTGGACAAGAAAAGACATGGTAACAGAGCAAATTATAGTTATCTTGATGGACACATTTTATCACAGGAGTTTAAGGAAACTTTTGATATTTCTAATCCAAACAGGCGCGTTGATAATTGGAATCCAGGCACAGCCAAATGATAATTTGGTAACCAAATATTTGTGAAAGGAGAACAAAATGAGTCGATACAAATTGAGCGCCATATTTGTTCTAATTACAATTATTCTTACGATTCTTGAGAATGGTCCGGTCTTTGCTGAATATGTTGGACCTATCGAGGGATTTAACCATGCAGGGGGGTACCCCGGAGTATTTAGACCCGAAGTTTGGTTTGATGGTCAAAGTATGCTTGTATGTGACGGAGACGGACAACTCGGTTGGAGACTACCGCCTGATAGCAATATTCCTGTATTAAGGACATTAATTCCGCCCGATGAGTTTGATCCAAATATGCCGTGGTCCGTGCTTATCGATAAGGCATACAATTTTCATTATGGTTGGGGCGCATATTTGATAGATGAATATAATTACCCCTTTCCTCCACAAAGCGCAATATGGTTTCAGGTATTAAATCAATCTCCTGAGCTTGAAACTTATTATGATGTTAATTTTGCTCCTCTGTTTGGAACTTCAGATACGAATGGGAATCCCAGTTCCGATATCTGGTTGTGGGATATGCGTGAGTGTTTTAACTACTATGCTGTACCGCAAAATTATTATGGAAGATTATTCGCAACTTACAAAATTTATCTCGGCGATGAAACCACAGGTATCGAGTTTGTTGATTCTAATGGTGATCCATGTTTTGGAAGCACAATCGTAACATTGCATTGGGAAAAACCTTATCCTTATATATTGCAGGGGGATGCAGGTCTCAATGGGAAGGTCGATTTTTCTGATTATGTTTTGCTCGCTAAAGAATGGTTAAACTCATCCTGTCCTTCTCCTTATTGGTGCGATGAAAGCGATATAGATAAAAGTGGGAACGTTGATATAGCCGACCTTGATCTTTTGGCGGAAAATTGGCTCATCGATTGTTCTCAGTTGCCTCTTAATCCCGAATGCATTCCAAGATTTAGTCAATAAATGATTATAAGGATGAACCAGAAGAAAGCTTGACAATAACTGTATTTTTGAAAGGAGAAAATAATGAGTAAGAGAAGATTAGCTACTGTTTATGGTCTTGTTTTATTTGTACTTGTGCTGGTTAGCGTCATCCCGGCACAGGCCGCCTATGTGACCCCCAAGATAGGGGGGGCACAGCGCACGCACGAGGTAGCGCCGATGATAATGCCCCTGATTACATTCGATGGGGATAGTGTCTCTGTGCTGAAAGAAGACGGCAGCGGCCCATGGGAAACCCTGACCGGCAACGACAGGCCGGCTATGTGGCCGCTCGAGGACGGCAACGAATTCGACTCCGCGAAAACCTGGTATAACGCCCTCAACGGCAAGGCCTACAACTTCCAATACGGCTGGTCCAACGCCGCCTTTGATCAAGGTTCGCTTCCTTCCGACTGCAATATCTGGATTGAGGTTCTCAGTCAAAGCGACGGTCTGAACACCTATGACCGGACTCTTAATAGTTATAACCCGATTTTCGGGACAAACGGGTTGTCGAATAAATGGAAATGGAACGACGATATGTCGATGGCGCATAATGCATACGCCGTAACGCCCGCTTACGCCCAATGGTATGCGACTTACTGGATTTACGTTGGCGATTCGGCTACGGGAATGCCGCTGCCCAACTATGGAAGCGATATCGTTACGTTTACCTGGACCTCGGTCCCTGAGCCGGCCACTATGGGTCTTTTAGGAATGGGGAGCATTTACCTGCTTCATAAACGCAGAAAGGATTGAAAATGAAATTTAAGTCAATGTTCGTAACGCTTGTAGTGGTATTCTGTGTTTTTATCATTGCGGTTCCTGCGTTGGCCTATGTATATCCTACGATATGCGGAGGACAAGTGGGAGGGCCTATGATTATGCCCGAAATATGGCTTGACGGCTCAGTCGTTCGCGTAACCGATGGTGAATGGCCGCCGAATGACTGGCCGGTATTTGCCTGGAGCCAGTCGCCCTGGCTAAGGGCATTGATACCGCCCGCCGCGTTTAATCCGGCTGAGTCGTGGTATGTGCTTACGGGTAAGGCATATAATTTCCAGTATGGCTGGGATTCTGCCCTTATCGAGCAATTTCCTCCCGCCGGCAATGAGTTCTGGATAGAAGTGCTTGAGCAGTCGCCTGGTCTTGAAACATATTACCAGGGAGGCGGCTATACCCCTATTTTCGGCACGCCTGATGAATTCGAAAATCCAACCCCCGATATATGGATGTGGAATATGGGTATGCAGCACAATGTTTACGCCGTTCCACAAACCTTTTATGGCCGGCTGACTGCGTCTTACAAGGTCTATATCGGCAATGCCTCCACCGGTGCGGAATTGAAAAATGGCCAGGGCCAACCGATATATACCCCTGCTTATGTAACATTTCACTGGCTTCGACCCTGCCCTTATATCCTGGAAGGCGATATAAATTACGACTGCGTTGTTGACTTTTTCGATTTTTCTCTTGTTGCTAACCAATGGCTCAACAGTTGCAACGGCTCCTCTCCATCTTACTGGTGCGATGAAGCCGATATGGACAAGTTGGGCGAAGTGGATTTCTATGACCTCGACATTATGATAGAAAACTGGCTCTTCGATTGCCTGCAAACGCCGGACAATCCTCCCTGTGCTCCAAGACCTGGCCAGCTATAAGATTTTTTATCCTTTTTTGACCCCGCCATTAATTACGGAAGAAAGCGAGCGTAGTGAGTGGCGGGGTTTTTTATTGCGCCAACACGTTAATCTGCCAAAATGGCATAAAAAAGAGCATAATCGCATAAGTTGTAAGTGTTTGATATATATAGGTTTATGGCTATATGATAACGTAATGGTCTGCTGGCACAGAGTTTGCACTTTGTAAAGAGAAGTATGTTATTGAATAAAAATGAATAAACGAAAGGGAGTTGATTATGGCTACGAATAAAATAATAGGAATAGACCTGGGAACGACAAACTCGGTTGTCGCCGTAATGGAGGGTAACGCCCCTAAGGTTTTAATTAACTCGTCGGGTTCGCGCCTGACGCCCTCGGTTGTGGGCTTCACCGATAAGGGCGAACGGCTTGTCGGCCAGATTGCCAAACACCAGCAGGTTACAAATCCTGAACATACGGTTTTCTCAATAAAGCGTTTTATGGGCAGACGCCACAGCGAGGTCGGCTCAGAGGAAAAAATCGTCCCTTATAAAATCGTCGGAGGCCCGGAAGAATTAGTCAAGGTCAACGTCCGCGGAAAGGAATATACGCCGCCAGAGATTTCGGCGATGATTTTACAGGATTTAAAAAAGACCGCGGAAGATTACCTCGGCGAAAAGGTCGAAAAAGCCGTAATTACCGTTCCCGCCTATTTTAACGACGCCCAGCGTCAGGCAACCAAGGACGCAGGCACAATCGCGGGATTGAAAGTCGAGCGGATTATCAATGAGCCGACAGCCGCAGCGCTTGCTTACGGGGTTGAGAAAAAGAAAAACGAAAAGGTTGCCGTATTCGATTTCGGCGGCGGCACGTTCGATATCTCGATTCTCGATATCGGCGACAACGTCTTCGAGGTCTTAAGCACCAACGGTGATACGCACTTAGGCGGCGATGACCTGGATGCCGTCCTGATAAATTATATGGCTGATGAGTTCAAGAAAAAGGAAGGTATCGACCTTCGCAAAGACCCGATGGCGCATCAGCGTCTTAAAGAAGCGGCCGAAAAGGCAAAATGCGAATTAAGCACCCAGATTGAATCGACCGTGAACCTGCCGTTTATCACAGCCGACGCCTCCGGGCCAAAGCATTTACAGATGACAATCACGCGCAGCAAATTTGAGGCGCTTTGCGAGCCGGTATTCGATCGGCTGAAAAACCCCTGCGTCAAGGCATTGCAGGACGCAAAACTCGCGCCAAAAGATGTGGCCGAGGTCTTACTCGTAGGCGGTTCAACAAGAATCCCGATTGTCGTGCAGATTGCAAAAGACCTGTTCCAGAAAGAGCCAAATAAGAGCTTGAATCCCGATGAGGTCGTCGCGATGGGTGCGGCCATTCAGGGAGCAGTATTAGCCGGAGATGTCGGAGTAAAAGATATCCTGTTGTTGGATGTAACGCCTCTGTCTCTGGGCGTTGAAACCTTAGGCGGCGTTATGACAAAGCTCATCGAGCGAAATACCACCATACCGAGCAGCAAGACCGAAATCTTCTCGACCGCGGCGGATAACCAGACAACCGTTGATATCCACATTTTGCAGGGCGAGCGCGAGTTCGCGGGCGATAACCGTACGTTAGGCAGGTTCCAGCTTGCGGGTCTTCCGCCGGCGCCGCGAGGCATTCCGCAAATCGAGGTAACTTTCAATATCGATGCCAACGGCATTCTCAACGTCTCCGCCAAAGACACCGCGACAAGTAAGCAGCAGTCGATTGAAATCAAGTCAAGCTCCGGCCTAAGCGACACAGAAGTTGATAACATGAAGAAGGACGCCGAATCGCACGCCGCCGAATACAAAAAGAAACTCGAGGTCGTCGAGTTGAAAGACCAGGCCGACCAGCTTGTTTACGCGACTGAAAAAACGCTCAAAGAGCACGGCGCAAAGGTCTCAGGCGATACCCGCGGTAAA
>Ga0105104_10003348_pt1 | contig 11458 bp, 12 predicted proteins | sample PPLLaktember2015_3_FD_87034 | JGI IMG/M metagenome (GOLD analysis project Ga0105104, IMG submission 87034) | Freshwater sediment microbial communities from Prairie Pothole Lake near Jamestown, North Dakota, USA - PPLs Lake P7 Core (6) Depth... | ecosystem: Environmental > Aquatic > Freshwater >...
CACCGCTTCGAGGACATCCGCTTGACAGAGTTCTTGATCTCAGATGCTGGCGAGTTGAAACTTGTCTCAGTATTCGACACGACCAACACTTACGACTTACCGTAATGGGCAACCGAGTAACAAAGCCGAATCTTCGTTTTGAATGGGTCGATGGTCAAGTTACTAGCGGAACCCCTGATGAAGGTTTTGTGGCTTGTGGCGACGGCACGGCATTCCCGATGGAGGTGACCCTCGATCAAGTTGCCGAGATATTTTATCGCGTCAAGGATGCTTGGTTCACAGGAGGCAGCGCATCATGGAAAGTAACAGGATCGCCGGTATCGATTAGCGCCCCTACGGCCGCACCAACAAACCGGCGGCTTGATGTAAGCGCGTCAACCTACCAGCAGCGCGGCTATTGCAAGCTCGGCGGCGACGATTACAACGGAGCGACATACAACTCCGGTATCGGCAGCTATTACAGCGACATTGCAGACAACGAGAATGGCATGTGGCGCGACGCGTGGAATGATCCGGATCACATCGACGCTTTCTCCTTCGAGCAGGATGACTTTAACGGCACCCAGTCTAGCAATTCGCAATGGTGGGGGACGCCATTTGTTGGCATTGGAGTCTACGCGAAAGTTTTTCGTGGCAAGCGCGTGGCAGTCGTCAAACTTGATCCGGCAGATGGGCTGTATGCGGCAACGAACAAGTTCTATCTTGAGATTGATTTGTATTGGGCCGATTACTATCCAGTTCCGTTTTTCGGGGGCACTAATAAATATGATGACGGCTACGGCAACGATTGGAGCGCATACGCGGTACCTATCTGCCAATACATCCTGCGGCTCGAAAGCGGCGACGCGACTTGCCAAGTCTATTTTGCTACCGACCCATCAACAACCGAGGAGACTGGCACCGATTTCATCCATAAACCGCAGGTGTGGTGGCCATATGCCAAGGACAATCCAGCCGTGCCGGTCTGGGGTATTGGCAACGGCGCAAAGCTCTAGTTTGACAAGCTCCAACCAGCCAAAGAAACGCATTTACTTGCGCCATAGGTATGTATGGGGGGGGGAAACCCTACTTAGGAAACTGTATCAAGTGTCTGAGTAGCGGGGAGAATAGTAGCAAGTATGTCAAAGACTTAGTGGCAAAACTTTTAAGGTCACACCCTGCCGATAAACCCCTCATATCTGGGTGTTGTGATCGGGCAGATCAACGCTAGGTTGGGATAAATTGACCTTGGAATTATGGGGGTTTGCATCGGCACTTTCAGTCTTTGGGGTTGACACGACCTTACAATAAGGAGTTTGATCGCTTGTCCGAACACCAAATTATGCCGACAGACATATTCATCAAGACGCATCAAGCTGACTCCGAATACCACAAATACTGCCTTTTGAGCATCGAGAAATTCTGCTCAGGTTTCCGCAGTGTGCGAGTCGTCAATGACGAACACCCCAATGGATACCTGTGGCAGCAAGCCGTAAAAATGGACGCCGACCGTCTAACTTGGCAAGAAGGGGACTCAGAAGATGACTATTTCCTCGTTACAGATTCTGACACTATTTTTGTGGAACCTGTTACGCCCGAGTCGTTTATGCGGGACGGAAAACCCATTTGGCTTTACACGCCATGGACTCCCGAGATGTTGGCGCACGAAGGAGTCACGACATGGAAAAGTGTAATGAAAAATTTCACAGGCGTTGAGCCGCACGCAGAGATGATGCGCAGACAGGGGTTTATGTTTCCCCGTAAGGTGCTGGCTTCCCTCCGAGCTTTTTGTGAAAATACCCACGGAAAATCTCTGGGGGAATATATCATGGGAAGCAAAGCGTTTACCGAGTGGAATGTTCTAGGTCAATTTTGTTGGCTATTCCACCACGATGAGTTTTGCTGGGTCAACACAGCGACAGAAGAACTGCCACCCTTGAGGGTAAAGCAATTTTGGTCACACGACAGCCTTGATAAAAACCTCCCAGAAATAAAAAGCATTCTCGAAATCGCCTAACGAACATGAACACCACTATACCGCCGAAAGGCATCGAAGTAATCCCGCAAACGGGTCAATGGGTCGTAGCAGGAGACTCACACATTGGAAAATGGAGCTTGGAAAAAGGCACGATCATTACCGACCCCTATTTCCTTAACTGGGTAAAACAATACCTCCCCGAGTCTTGCGTCATATTGGACATAGGGGCTAATGTGGGTGACCATACAAGGTTCTACCTTGACGAAGGGCACACTGTCTACGCGTTTGAGCCGAATCCACTCACATTCGAGTGCCTTTCTCACAACTGCCCAGAGGCACACAACTACAATCTGGCAGCTTCCGATTCCTCAGAAAAGCCGTTGCGGTTCCTCCGCCTCGACAACGTAGGGGCATCCCGCATTCACCCCGAGGGGAATATCCTTGTAAACCCCGTGGTGATTGACACGATGGGCTTACCTGCCCCGCAATTCATCAAAATAGATGTGGAGGGCTTTGAAATAAACGTATTGCGGGGACTGGAAAAAACCATTGAAAACCATCGTCCAATCGTGCTGTGTGAAATCAACCGTGGAGCCTTGGAAGCCAACGGCTTTACCGCAATGGATATTATGAATTTTTTTAGCAAGCGTGGATACGCTACGGACACTCTATACCCGCCAAACGCAAATCATGGATGGGAACAATTTGATTGCCTGTTCACCCCATAACCCACTGTTATGAAAAAGCCAGTTACCGAAGTCCACACACTACGCTACGGCGATGCGGATTATTTTGACCTGTGCGTCCCCACCCTAGAAAAATGGTGCAAGACCCACGGATACAGTTTAACCGTATGGGATAATTCCCACGGGTATGACGTCCCGAAATTTGTCGAACGTGAAATGGTCAAACAGTTTTTGGATAACGGAAGTGACCAGATGATTTACATCGACGCGGATGTATTTATCCACCCACTCGCACCGAAATTTCCAGCTTTTGAAGGAATTGCCCTTGCCACAGACCAATGGCACGTAATGCACTTGCCCCACTTCAAAGCTTGGGTAGCCGAAAATTACCCCAATCAGCTTATTGAAAACTGGGAATACAGCAATGCGGGGGTGTGGAGTCTCGACATAAACGCGGCTAGAAAGCTTTTAGTCGCCATGAAAAATACTCCAATGATCGAGTTTTTCCAAGAGCAGCATTGGTTTAACCTATGTGCTGCCAAAGCGGTATCTGCCGGAGCTACATTGACCCGAATGCCAGACAACTGGAATCGCTTTGGCAAGAACCTTGAACCTTCGTGGTTCTGGCATTTGTGGGGGGATAAAAAATTACAAGACTATGAGGTTTTGAAAACCACAGGATTGCTAGAAGAGGTTCCGTCCCCCACCCACAGATTCCACGTCCCTGCGCCCGAAGGAACCGACACTCCGAAAGTATTTACACTGGAGTTCATTCAGGATGCGGGACTCGGGAATCAAATGTTTGAGTGGGCTGCGGGATACTCCATTTCCCGAAAACTTAATCTGCCGTTCAGATGGATCTGGAAACCCTCAAATCTCCGAGATTTTGGGCTTAAAGAATTTGGCATAGGAGAAAACCCCCTTAAAAATTTCCCCAAGGTCATGTCTCGCGCAGGGCAAGGCTCGCGGAAATTGCGTGATCTTGCCATGCAACGTGTCACGGATTCCGCAGAGCAGTTTCCGACAGTGGCGTGCCCTTTCCAAGACGAACAGTGCTTTATTGACCACGCGGACGAGATCCGAAAGATATACATGGACGCACTCAAGCCTTTTCCTCTTCCTCATCCCCGAGGAACACTTCCCGTCGGTATGCAAGTCCGGCGTGGGGATTATGCTAAACACCCACGGTTGAATGTAACGACTCCCGAGTATTTCACCAACGCAATGCGGTGGATGCGCGGGCAAGTGGATAACCCGCATTTTATCATTGTTTCCGATGATCCCCAATGGTGCCATCAAGCGTTTGGGTATCTCGACGACGTGACAATCATGCCCCCACAAACGGCGTTTGACGGTATTCGCACGCTTGCAACCTGCGACGCCCACATCATCTCAAATTCGACATTTGGGTGGTGGGGAGCGTGGCTGGGTGAAAAAGGCAACCCCGTAGTCGTCCCCGAGTTCTGGCACATAGGGGGTAAATCCTACGGCGAGTGGAACCCTGTGCCCGAACGATGGCACAAAGCCCCCATTGGTGGGATTGCAGGGGGTAAGCGGGCGGTTATTGACCCTTTGCCGATTGTGCTGGAAAAAGAGTTGCCTAAGCATGAAAAAGCGATTGTTTATCCATGGCACGCTGATTTGGAAAGGTGGCACGAATTGAGGTATTCATTGAGGTCTGTGCTTCAGAATTTTGAGGATAAAGACTGTCCGATTTACATTCTTGGGACATCCAAGCCCTCGTGGTTGATCGAGGGTAAACGTGTCAGGTATATTGGCGCATATACCTACCGTGAGGCACTAATGAAGGGCGTTCAACTGGCGAACAAGGTTTTGTGGATGAACGACGACATTATCATGTGCAACCCCGTGTTGTGGGCAGGTTGTGAGCGCACATTGTATATGAAGGACGTGGGAGAGGAGTTTTTACGGGTTGCGGAAACCCAGACAAACCCGTGGCGTGAAGGGGTTTTAAAGGTATTGAGGGCGTTAAACGGAGAAGGCGTTAAAAATCTGCGGGTTTACTCGACACATACCCCGTATGTGTATGAGAGGGAAAAAGCCGTTGAAGTGATGAGGAAATACGGAACGTGGGAAAAATTTCCTATGGAGCTTGCGTATTTTCACTACCATGCGATTGATCCCGTAAACATCACCCCCGAGCGACCCGAGACATTGCCAGCAAAGGAAGCTCTGTTCCTTAATTATACGGACAGGACGCTAACGGCGGCGTTGAAAAAAGAGATTGCTGAGTGTTTTAGCGAAGCAGCTCCATGGGAATTGAATGTAAAGTTCGCAATATAGGATTTGGCATTTGCGACACTAATTTCGCGAATCTAGTATCAGGCGTTTATTTTTCCTTGAAAAAAACTAGGATATTCCCTACTTTGTGCGCATGAGCTACCCCGCCACATCAATTACCGCGAATGGAACTACCAAATTAAGCCTTGCTCCGGGTGAGTATACTCTGATGCTTGCAGGTAATTTTGGTGGTGGAACCCTTTCAGCGCGATGGAAAGTTGATGACAGCTCTTCTGTTGAATACCCCAACGGCAGCTTCACCGCAGCAGGTGGCATCGTGATCGCCGTAGGTGGAAGAGTGGATTTGGTTCTTTCGGAGGCGACAAGCCCCGCCATCGACGTATCCGTAATGCCAATTTACTTAGCTGAATAACCCTTATGAGCCTATCACGCAGTCTGTCCCGCCCCCTAAGCCGAAGCCTAAGCCGCTTGCTTACTCGTGGTGCAACCGCTGGCTCAGAGTTTTCATACCTACGCCCCGACGGGGTATCTAAATACAAACGCCCCGACGGATCATCAACCTACATACGACCTTAAATTATGCCCAACTTAATACTATCAGCCGCAATGGATTCCTTCTTACAAGAATCCGATCCAGCAGATGTCTTTCTTCCACTTGCTGGCGGCACAATGGATGATGATGCAGTAATCACATTCGATAACGGATCAAGACTCAAAGAAGGGACTACCAACGCAGGAGCAAATGGTGGCATTGCTCAAGTTTGCTCGATTGATTACGAACTCAAATGGGAAGCTGGACGTTTGTTCGTGATGCAGCAAGACGGATTTACTATTCGCGTTGAGCAATATGGTTTCACGGCAGTTCCAACAGCAACAGATGATGACACAAAAGGATATATCGTTGGATCTCGCCGCATCTTGGATAGTGGTGTTGCTTACACTTGCACAGACAATACAACTGATGCTGCTGTTTGGAGACTAGACGTTAGCGGAAACGCATCTGTAACAGTTTGGGGTTATCGGGCAGAAACTGGAAGCATTACTGGCGACCCCACTCATGGCAAATTGATATGGGACAACGCAGATCAGATCAGCGCAACCAGCATCAATGTTTCGCACAAAAACCAACAGGGTGATGACATCGAGTTCATCCTTGGGTTTATTAAAGAGGGACAAGAAATCTTCCTGCAAGACAGAGATGTATCAGAAAACTACCAGCTTTGGATAATCTCAGGAACGCCGACCTTGACTGATGGAGGAACAGCAAACGCGTATTATACATACCCTGTTACATTTATCGCGTCAGGCGGGACTGGAACAACTGGATTTGCTGATAATAACCAACTGTTTTTGGGCGTAACCCAAACTCTCGCACTTCACGCAAGCACTCACGCAGCGGATGGAGATGATCCGATCACTCCAGATAGCATTGGAGCAGTTTCAGCTTATGACTCAAGCGACCTGTTATCAATAGACTCTGAAAACCGCCAGCTCATCGCCTCTGACGGCACGACAGTCGCAGTCGATTGGTCAGGTACTTATGCAGGCGTCAGCATTACCGGCACCAGCGGCGCAGGCGCAAATATCTACAGCCCTAGCGGCACAGGCGTAGATGCCCAGAGCGACAGTAGCTGGGGCGCATATATTGCTAGTGACAGCGGCACAGGCGCAGAAATTCTTAGCAACAGCGGCACAGGCGCGCGAATCGAGACAGCCTCTGGAAGTTATGCTGCGGATATTTACCATGCCGGTAGTGGCGTAGGCGCAAATATCTACAGCGACAGCGGCGTAGGCGCGCAAATCATCACAAACTCTGGCTTTGCCGCTGCGGATATTTACAACGCTGGCTTCGGCAGAGGCGCAAATATCTACAGCGTCAGCGGCACAGGCGCAAAAATTTATAGCGACAGCGGCATAGGCGCGAGCATCGACACAAACTCTGGCTGGGCCGCGGCGGATATTTACCACACTGGCAGCGGCAAAGGCGCAGCTATTACCAGCGACAGCGGCACAGGCGCGAGCATCAACACAAACTCTGGAAGTTATGCTGCGGAAATTTACAACAATGGCAGCGGCACAGGCGCGGAAATTTACAGCGTCAGCGGCACAGGCGCAAAAATTTACAGCCCCAGCAGCGGCAGAGGCGCAGAAATTTACAGCACCAGCGGCATAGGCGCAAAAATTTATAGTGACAGCGGCGTAGGCGCGAGCATCGACACAAACTCTGGCTATGCCGCTGCGGATATTTACCACGCTGGCAGCGGCATAGGCGCAAATATCTACAGCACCAGCGGCGACCACTTAAATGTAGGCAGTAGTCTTCTTGTCGTAGCGAACAACGGGGACACCACGCTAACTGGGTTGCTTATCGCCAAAGCAGTAACAGTCACCCCGAACACTGTAGCCGCGCTCACTGGTGGCGAAGGCACAATCGCTTACGTTAATGACGCTACGACTCCAGTTATTGGCGTAGCAGTCGCAGGCGGCGGATCTGCCAAATGCCTTGTATGCTACAACGGCACAAGCTGGATCGTCACGTCTCTACTCTAAAATTCTCAACAACCAACTAAATATATGCTACAAGAAATCACACCTACCGAATCCGTCATCGCTAACCAAGTCGCAGCGCGTCTTGTAAACGAAATCCTGAACACCGCAAAACGAGTGGATGCTATCCGCACCGAAGGAATACCTGCCATTGCCGCTGCCGAAGCGACACCTGAGCAGACTCTTCCAGATGGTCGCAAGATACATGCTCGTCCCGCTCGTCCTGCTGTCCCAGCCATTAGCGCAGAAGCCATCGACGCAGCATTGGGTGAGAGCAACTGTGCATTACTCGACTCGATTAAAGCCGCGATTTTGTAACGCTGGACTAAATCCATGACCACCCAACCGCAATACCCGCAACGCCCGCACGATACCGGCAGCCTCTTCCACGCACTGGTCGTAGCCGCGATCATGTTTATTATTCTTCTTGTCGTAACCAACTAGAACCAATGCTCGCCCAGCCAATAACGAAATCCAAAGCCCAAGTCGGGTATCTTTTATCAAAAGGCTCCCCGTTGTCGGCTGGGCGGCGCAAAAAGCTATTGGAAGAGCTTCACTCAGGTGAAGTAAAAGTCGCCCCTACCAAAAAGAAATAAAGCCATGCACGACTCACCTGCACACACAATCCTCAACGGGGCTACTGGAATAGCTGGAGCAATAATATCCTACCTCTCAACAATCGTGCAAGACGTTACAGCATGGATGCAGATCCTTTCATTTTTTGCAGGTATCATGGTATCCGTACTGATGTGCGTAAAGTTGTGGCAGGATATTAAAAGAAGGAGAAAGTAGATGATCCCAATCGGAACACGCATCAGGTTACCGCTTCCAGTTCCGTTCTATACGCCACTGGAGTACGTGGCAATTAAGCACGAGAGCGGTGAGATCCGGATCGAGCTACTTGAAGCGTTATCAGTTGTTACGCGTTTTGGTAATGTCACAGTACCTAAAGGTTTTGTTTCAGATGGGGCTTCCATCCCAAAGCTCGCCAGAGCCATCGTCGGTTCTCCCTTTGAATTTGAATACCTAGCCGCAGCCGTTATCCATGACGCACTTTACCGGAAGGGATATTACGACGAAATTACACGGGCGCAAGCCGACCTGATATTCCGCGACCTGCTTTGGGACACAAAAGTTTCGTTCTGGAAGATCCCACCCTTTTACGCAGCCGTTCGCGCTGGGGGGTGGTGCTCTTACAAGAAACGTGACACTATTTAATTTTATGACATCGGCTCAAATCAAAGAAATCCAGTCTAAGATTGGAACCACACCTGACGGTTTTTGGGGGCCGAAATCTATAGCTGCCTGCAAAAAACATCTCCGTGGGTTGGGTGCGGGTAAAGACGCACCGAGCACTGACCAAGCCAGTCTGACTAAAGCTTACGGAAAAGCCGGGGATGAGTCTCAACTCGTAAACTTGGATGTTACAGGACTAGGCGTGAAATACGAAGGCAAGGCTGTGAAAACCATTCGGTGCAATATCACCGTGGCAGAATCACTTAAAAAAGTCATTGTCGATTTATCCAAGTTTCCCAAGGGGCAAGAAGCACTTGCTCAATACGCAGGGTGCTACAATAACCGTCCCATGCGCGGTGGCTCTTTGCCCTCTTTGCACGCTCGGGGAGCAGCGATTGACTTGATGGCAGGCACAAACCAGCTCAAACAATCGTGGCCTATGAGTGCAAATATGCCGTTTGAAGTAATGGAAGTATTCGCATCCCACGGCTGGATCGCCGCAGGAGCTTTCTGGGGATACGACGGAATGCACTACCAAAAAACCAAGTAAGGTTAATACTTCATTTGGTCGCCAAAAAAACCCTTAAGATTATGAGCTTTAAAAAATTTATTGTAGGAACTGATAATCACGGTGAGCTTGGTTGCCCCATTGCCATCAAGAAATTTCTTGATTTCTGCGAAGACTGGAAACCGCATTATCGCATCCATCTTGGAGACGTATTCGACTTTGCCTGCCTCCGGCGCGGAGCATCACAGGAAGATAAAGCAGACGGCGTGAGCGAGGACTTCAATGCGGGTATGAATTTTCTTGAGGCGTATCGCCCGCATTTTCTCACATTGGGGAACCACGACGACCGAATCTGGATGAATACCGTTAAATGCGCTGACGGAATACTTCGTGAGCGTTGCCAAGAGCTTGCCGCAGCGAGCGAGCGCAGATTTTAGCAGCTTAAAATCAAATGGGTTCCGTATGAAGTGGACGAGTACATTCAGCTCCCAGATACGAACTGCAAGCTTGTCCACGGTTTTCCGTCATCAAAATACCCAGCCGCCGCACACCATCAATTTTGGGGTGATTGTATTGCAGGGCACGTCCACAAGCCCGACGAGTACACTGCGAGGCACATTGACAGAGGGCAGGCATTTACTGTAGGATGCCTAGCAGACATCAAACAAATGACTTACGCCAACCGCCATCCGGCGAAATTGGGGTGGAGACAAGGGTGGCTTTATGGCTACATCAATAGTAAAACCGGAAAATGGAACGCATGGAACGTCAAAAACGATCAAGGAACGTGGTTAAGCCCAATGGGAATCCTTTAAGCGCACTTGACGCGTTTATCAAAGACCAAGCCGAGGCTAACAAGCCTATCCAGCCGGGCGAGTTCTCGCTCAATGACTACATAGAAAGAATGAAAGATCAAGGCGTCAATCTCGGCGTCTGCAAAGCCAGCAGGATGTTGGACGATCTATTTAATTCTGGCGCGATTACGTCAAGAAAAGGTGTCCAGAACGGCAAGCAGCGGAACTTTTACAAATTTGTCAGGTAAACACGCCTCCGCGATGCCTTAAACACGCAAAGCGTATTTCCTCAAGGATTTTCTTGATTTCCATCACCTTAAAGAGTAAATCTCAGTCACGCCAACCATAACTACCTGATACCATGCCAATCAGAACTACTTAACACCATGCCAACCGTAACCTTCCTCAAAGAAAAACTCCAAGCGCAGATTGCGCCCGATAACGATGTGGAATTTCTCCGCATTCTTACTGAGGCGGATATGCGTTTGCTTGAATACGGAAGATGGAGATGGACACGCACGGTTATCACGGCAGCACCTGTCGATGGAGTTTTTACAATTCCTTCGGCTTATTCCTCCGTCCTTGGAGCAAGGATTGGCAAAGACCCCATCGACATTCGGGCAGAAGAGTTTGAATTTGTGCCGGGCGGCGTTGGGGAGGTAGACTTAGGCGTTGGAAGTTCGAGACTTATTGACCAAGGGATAGATGACGATGGATTGCGTCACTACAAAATCACAGGTCACCTTGACGACACGGACGTCATTACCGCAATGGTGATGTATGCCCCCGTAACCTTGTATGATCCAGATATTCCGGATTCGTCATTGCCAGACGATGCAACCGTGAATACGCTATGCCCCGACGCAGCAGCGTTAAAGCTTATGATGTTTGGGATCATTTTTGAAGAAGCAGCAGACCTCGGCAATGCCAGAAGTTACATTTCAGACGCCCTTAGAGGCTTGGACAACAAAGAGCAAAATCAACGAGGTAATTCCCGCCAATCTGTGAATATCCGCCCTAACGGAGTGGGTGTTACACGAATCCGGTCATTTCGATAACTCAATAACCACACACAATTATGGGCGCATTCTTAACAAACTCAGGAGGAGCTTCTTTCAACAGAGATCAAGGAGATATAGCTTCAGCAGGGCGAGATTACCGCCGCACCCGTGATGATTACGGCAGAGCTATGCGTATGCTTCGTCGCTCGAAAGACCCTAAAGACGCATTGGAAATGATTAACTTGCGTAATAAAGCTCGGGAAAGCGGTATCCAAATTGGGGGAATCCGCCGTTCTGAAAACGAAGCTGGTAACGCCCGAGGTTATGCGGAAAATCTTTCTCGCGCAAGCGCGGATCGTGAACGCTTAGCGAGAATAAATCGTGGAGATGCTGGCGGAGCTGCTGGCGGAGATGCTGGCGGAGCTGCTGGCGGAGCTGCTGGCGGGGCTGCTGGAGGCGGTGCTGGC
>Ga0105104_10003350_pt1 | contig 11457 bp, 10 predicted proteins | sample PPLLaktember2015_3_FD_87034 | JGI IMG/M metagenome (GOLD analysis project Ga0105104, IMG submission 87034) | Freshwater sediment microbial communities from Prairie Pothole Lake near Jamestown, North Dakota, USA - PPLs Lake P7 Core (6) Depth... | ecosystem: Environmental > Aquatic > Freshwater >...
ACGCAACAGGTACAATTGCGCTTTGTGTTGCAGAGACATAAGGAAGAACGACGACATCGGCAGCGGAGAAATATGACGAAATTTCTTCGTTAGGGATATAATCGGAATACAATCGGATGTGCTTTTCTAATCCAAGGCGCCGGATTTTATTGCGGTATTTTTCTTCGTCCTCGTAAAATTCTCCTGCGATTAAAAGCACCGCGGACATTTTTTTCAGAATCAGCGGCATTGCATCGAGCAATACATCGAGCCCTTTGTAAGCCCGCACATAACCGAAGAAAAGCATGACATGATCTTCTGAAATTCCAAGCTTCATCTTTGATTCTTTCTTTGGTTGAAGCTCGCCGAAAACATTGAATAACGGGAGAGGTGATAAAACATATCTTGCTTTCGGAACAAAACGATGAAGATCTTCCTCGACCGTTTTGGATAATACAACGAATGAATCAACAGAATGAAATGCATACTTTGTTAGAGCAATATCGCCGGGGCGTTTTTCATGAGGGATGATATTGTCGCATATGAAAATCACATGTGCTTTAATTTTACGCTTCACCAATCGAACAATAGAACCAAAACATGGTGCGAAGAACGGCATCCAATACCGGAAAATGATAACGTCCGGCTTTTGTCCGATAATATACCGGGCAGCACGAAACCAGGATATCGGATTAATAGTATCTATCATTGGGACGGTTGGAACATCGAACAAAGGTTTCCCTGGATCTATCTGCGTTTTACCCGGAAAAAGAATCGAAGGATACTGCCTTGTCAATGAGACGATTTGCACGTTGTGGCTCCTGGATAAATACCATCCGAGAATGATATTTAACTGCGCCATTGCGCCCCGCAGGGGATAGGCCGGACCGACGATAATAATGTTCATAAAAGTTGTGCGTTTTTCTACAGTATCGATGTATAACAATTAACGAATAAAAAGAATCCCTGTCCGCACTGCTGCAGCGGGTGCATCGGACATTTCAATGAAATTTCATTTTATGAAGTGCGAAAAAACACATTTTCAAAAGAAGTATTCCGTGACGAAAACGTGAGATATTAGTCTCTCCATAGACTCGTTCGCGGTATCGAATCGGAATTTCTATGATTTTCAGATTAAGTTTAGCTGCTCCGAATATCAGGTCATAATCGCCGAATGGATCAAACTCTCCGAAATAATGCCGGTTTCTAACGACCCGGTCATAGTCCGATTTGAAAAGGACCTTTGTTCCGCACAACGTATCTTTAAATCTTTGATCAAGAATATATGTGAACATCAAACTAAAAAATTTATTACCGATAATGTTGAGAAAACGCATCGCCTGTTTTTCCATCGGGTAGACCAATCTGCTGCCGTTGATAAACTCGCCGCGGTTAGATGCAATGGCGTTGTAAAATTTAGGTAATTCTTCCGGTGCAACGGTTAAGTCGCCGTCGAGAATCATCAGAATATCCCCTTCTGCGATACGAAATCCTTCCCTGACGGCATCGGCTTTTCCTTTCCCTTTTTGTACGGCATATTTAAGCCGGCGTTTTTTCCCGTACTTTTTAACGACCTGTTTTATTTTATCAAGTGTTTTATCGATGGAGTGGCCTTCAACGAAAATCAGTTCCGTACTCTTTCCCATCTTCGGTACCCGCATTACCGCCTGTTCTATGTTCTCCTGCTCGTTGCGCGCCGGAATAACGACCGACACCGAATACTGTTTTGCATCTCTTTCAGCCGGTCTTGGACGGGCAACAACAAAACGTACGACACATAATTTTTTAATAAAGGGAAGTTGTGCGATATACTTGTTTAATATCCAGGAGATGATAGGAATATTTTTTGGAAGAATTAAATTCTGACCTGCGCGAATTATTTCGAAATCGGATAATTCCAGCAAATTATGCAGATCCTGCGTATTGATCCAGTTTTGACGGGGTTGCCGGGTTTTCAGCTTTAATTTTTCTGAAAGAATAAGAGCGGGCTCCCATAAAAAATTATAGTACGTGACGATCAGGCGGGAATGGGCGTGCATCACGCCGCGTACATCCGTCAGGCATTTCTGAATATCATTGAGATGGCCGATAAGATCGGACATTACGACATAATCGAACTTTTTCCGCAGCGAGATTTGTTCGGCATCCATTTCAATAAATTGCAGATTTGGATACTTATGGTTTGCCAGAGCAACCATCTCTTTGCTGTAATCAATGCCGACACCGGTTGAAGGATTAACCGCATTCAATAAATCGCCCGTTGCCGAACCTACTTCAAGTACGGATGAATGAGGTTCGATCAGAAACTGCAGCAGCCGTTCCAGACTCTTATGGTAATAGGAATTACGTGATTTCCATTTATCCCAGCGATCTGCAATCGAAGAGAAGTACTCGGCTTTAGGATTTTTAACGGGAATATTTTTCATGAAAAACAGGCAGTTTGATTCATTCTTGTTTATTAAGGATGAAACTCGAATATGTACGCAGGTTCTGTTTCACCGATTTGATGGACGAGTTTTAATTTATCCGGATATTTTTGAATAATCGGAATAATAGTTCTTCGAACCGTAGAAATAATAACACCGTCGGCTAATTGCGGATTTGTTCTGAGGTTCGCATCGATTACATGTGTCACGCCGGCCGCTTTCCACCGGCTGATGATGGTGTCCGGATCCGTCGATGGAACGCTGTAAATACCATGGAATGATTTTCCTTTTCCATAGATAAATGACATCGGTGCTTTGCGGCAGGCAATTAATGAAGAATCCGGAAGATGAGTCCCGGCCCACTCGCTCATTTTCAGGTAATTCACCCAATCGTTTGTATATCCGTAATATATATCTCCGCCGATATTTTTGCTTAACACAGAAATGTTGTTATTTGCCTTTGGGTATGTTTTTGCCAATCCGGCTATTACAAGAATCGTTATTAAAATGAAAAATAAAGGCTGCAGCGATTTTCTGGCCGTTAACCAATGATAAATTGGATAAAGAATCATAATTAGAAGAAAAGGTATCACAATTAGAATCATTCTTAATTGGCCCCAGAATTGCTGTAAAACAATAAACGTAAGTCCTTCGAGCATTAATGTGAACAATGCGGCAAATAATAAAACATTATGTTTTTTCTTGAAAGCAAGATATGCTCCCCAAATAAAAAGCACGAGGACAATTATTCCAAGTATGGGTTGAACATCCGCATTTTCTCCCCGCAATCCGAGAATCTGAAATGTAATGCGTGAAAGATAATTGTTCGTGTTGTCAATCAGTCTGCCGATGAAGCCGGCTAAATTTTCCTGCCCCTGCGACGCATCATAAGGGTGTTTTTGCAGGAGTATAGATGTCTGGGTTGCATATTGGTCTGTCGATCCCCAGATGAAATGTTTTATCACTTCATATAAGCCGCGAACCAGCGTAAAAGCGCTTAATACATATCCTGCGAATTTGTATTCTTTTTGGAGAATAAAAAACAGCATGATTGCCGGAAGGGCTGCAATCGCTACGTTCTTAGTCAGAGACAGCATCGTCAAGATCAGTCCGAGCAGCAGCCATGTTTTCCACGTTTTCCGAATTGTTTTCTTTTCTTCGCCTTCATTTTCAATAAATTTATAGAAGAAGAAAAATAAACACATCTGCAGCATTAGATAAAATGCTTCTGTGTATGTCATACTTGAAAAAAACATAAGGCTGGAATTGACGGCTAGTATAGCAAGAACAGAGAAAAGAACAATATGCGGTATCCTTCTTACAAAAGATTTATAAAAAAGGGCAATAGCTGCAAGCATGCACAGGAAAGAGAAGATTTTCAATACAATAAGATGGTATCCAAACACGAGGATAATTACAGCAAGGACCATTGTGTACATCGGGGCGTTGGCATTATAGAAGTAATGAGATCCGAGAGTTGCATACCGGTATCCCGCTTCAATGTAAAGAGCATCATCGTTGTCTGTGCTGATCTTAACATCAAACGTTGTCAGGGCAAAAAGAGCAAAGACAGCGCACAAAATGAGGAATACTTTACGATGATTAATCTCTAAAAAAATTTCCGCCTTGCCAAACAGGCTGCTTCGGTGCTGTTTCGTTTGAGAATTGCCGCTTTCCGGCGTCATGTGAGATTTTTTGTTCTTCTTAGACATTTCTATTATTTACGGAACCATGAAAGTTGTTCGATTTTATTATTATGACATAGTAAAATATTGATGTATCCGAAGTCTCCCTTCCGTTCAAGGTCCGGAATAATTTCGCGTTTGAAGCTGGAAATGATTCCGTCATCCAATTGATAGATTGTGTAACCGTACGACTGAACCAGGGAAAGATACGCATCGGCGGAATCACCGGCTTGCTTTAATCCCGACGGCCAGAATTCAGTCAAAAGAACCGGTTTGAAGGTATCGAGTGTCTTTTTCATTCCCCGCAGTGCTTTGAGTTCGTTACCCTGAATATCCATTTTAATGAAATCGACTTTGAATTTTTCTCCAACGTAGTCATCTATTGAAACCGCTTCGATATCGTAAGATGATTCGTATTGCTCGATCGGATATGTACGGTGATCGACATTCAGCAGTTTTGAAGTAAAAATTTTAAGCGGCCCGGTTCTTTCGGAAACTGCTTTTTGTTGAAGAAAAACATTATTCTTTTTTCCGTAAATATTCTTGAGATGTGAATAATTCAGGATGTCCGGTTCGAATGCATGCACTTTTCCATTCGGTCCGACAATATCCGAAATAATATCTGTATAAAATCCAATGTTAGCTCCGATGTCAAGGACCGCCTGTCCTGGTCCGATCTGCGAACGGATGACTTGTATCTCAAATGCATCTTCCCTCCGTTTGTAAGCAAAATAAAGGGGGCGATAAAGCGGGAAAAAGTGCCTGTACAATATATTGCCGAATTTTACACTATAGTTATGAGGCATGTGCGTTGATTATTCCGGAATCGCAGTTTAGTGTAACGAATATCGTTAAAGGTTGCTGAAATTACAAGAATTACATAAAAGAACATCGATCAGATCAGGCAGGTTTACGTGCCGATAGAATTATTGAACCGGCAATCTCACGAACAATCGGAATTGATTCGAACATATATGTCGCCTTTTTTGCAATAGGAATTAATTTCTTCGGCGTTGCCGGATGTAAGAAATCATACGGATTGACAACAATATCGATGAATCCTAATTGTTTCAATAACCGGGCCATCGGCCAGCGGAAAAAAGCAGTCTCATCCGGAGAATCACCCATTTTGCGTTTTATATATGGAATATTTTTCTGAATGGCTATTTGAGGATTCAGCATATTAGGCTCGGCAAACGCTATCATCCCGCCCGGTTTTAAAACGCGAAACGCATTCTTGAGGGCTTTTTCTACCTGCACATGATGCAGCACCGAACTTCCGACAACCGCATCAAAAGCTGCATCGTTAAACGGAAGCATCTCTATATCCCCAATCTGATAAGCAACGTTTGGACCCGGTTCTTTCTGCGCCTCAGCGATTAAATCAGGAGAAAGATCAATTGCAGTAAGCAATACCCCTGCGGCTGCAATACGGCGCGAAAACATTCCGGTACCGCATCCGAATTCAAGCACTTTCATGCCCGGTTTTATAGATGCTCGCTCAATTAATAATTCAGCACGCCGGCGGGCGCGCTCTAAACCGGCAGGCGTTCCCCAGCCCCAAATTTCAACAGCATTAGGTGCCAGAAATTTACCATGAGCACGTTCGTGATCTTTACGCAGTTCCACCGGAGAATTTTTAGGCATGTCTACTTTATAACTTCCCTGATGGAATAGGTCTTTTCGCTGCGTTCATGGCGTGAGATCATCTCACCGAGCAGACCGAGAGACACGAATTGAACGCCGATAATAATGAAGAGAAATCCGACCATGAAGAGCGGACGATTACTGAGTGATGTGCGGCCCATAAACCATTCAATAGACAGCCAGCCGTCGATCGCCGCGCCGATAACGAATGATATCAGTCCCCAGACACCGAAAAGATGGAGCGGACGGCGTATATACTTTGCAGTAAAAAGAATCGTCAGCAGATCGAGGAATCCCCGATAAAATTTTCCGATTGTATATTTTGAATGGCCGTACTTCCGCGGATGATGCTTTACAATTTTTTCACCTACCCGAAACCCTGCTTGATGCACCAGAATAGGTATGTACCTGTAAAGGTCGCCATAAATCTTTAATTCCTTGGCGACTTCATTTCGATAAATTTTTAATCCGCAATTCAAATCATGAATACGCAATCCGGTCAACTTGCTTGTAAGACCGTTGGCGATGCGTGACGGGAGCGTGAACACCAAGGAATCGTGCCTCTTTTTCTTCCATCCTGATATAAGATCGTATGAATCGCCCAATGCCTCAATTAATAATGGAATTTCTTCAGGATCATCCTGCAAATCGGCGTCCATAGTAATGATAACGCCGCCCCTTGCTTCTTCAAATCCTGCCGATAGCGCTGCCGACTTGCCGAAATTTCTTCTAAGGCGTATCACTTTTATAATATCCGGATAATCAGTATGCAGCAGTGTTAAAACTTTAAATGAATTATCTGTGCTGCCGTCATCTACAAAGATAATTTCATAAGGCTTATTAATCCGCCGCATCGTTTCTTTGATATGCGAAAATAATTCGCGTATTGATTCTTCTTCATTCAAAAGAGGAATAACTAAAGAGAGATACGGAACTTGCGATTTGCCTGGCTTCTTCGATTTAAATTTTGCCATCAGTGGATTCGCCGATATTTATGAATCATTATTGTAAATAAAGTAACGGAAAAACGAGCAAGATGCAAGAAAAGGAAGTTCAACGCCATCTTACATTATCGAATTCAAATAAAAATATTTAAGGCTTTTATCTGCCGGTATGAGGAATAGAACGCTGTTCAAGTTCAATCCGCTCTGCGTCGGGGACAGCTACAATTACAAACGCTTCTTCCAGCTTGATAAAATCCACACTCGGTGTCATAGTGATGAATTTGAAAAGCGAACTTTCCTGATCATAAACTTCACTGACAATTCCGATGCGTATATTTGATGGGAAAGTATTGCCGTATTCGGAAGTAGTTATTAAATCTCCGATTTTGACATCCCGCATTTTTGGAATGTTCTTGAGAATAAAAGCCCTTCCGTCCCAGGCTAAAATTCCGTCTACCCGGCTGCGCTGGATTTTAGCGCTAACACGGAAATCCGTATTAATAAGAATATTCACGGTAGAATAATGCAGCGAGACCGATGTAATGACTCCGACCAAACCGCCGTTGCTCACTACCGGCATACGTTCCTGAACACCGTCCGCGAGACCGATATCCAGCGTCAGTGTGTTACGGAGAAGGGAGAGATTTTTATTGATAACGCGTCCTGCTTTAAATGTATAAGGTAATTGGCTCTTCATTTCCAGCAGCTGGCGAAGTCGGAGATTTTCGAGTTTTGCTTCACGAAGCCGCTGGGCTTCATCTGCGAGTTCGATATTATTACGGCGAAGGAGTTCGTTTTCAGATTTAAGTCCGAAATAAGAAGGGATGAAACTCAATTTTTCCTGCATCACACCGAATACGACCGTAGAAATTGTCCGGATCTGTTTTATTTGCGGCTTATCATTTAAAACCATCAGAAAGATAGAAAATACAACCAACCCGGCGAGAATAACATACTCGCGGAATTCATAAAGGCTATCGTATAAACGTTGAAGCATTTTCTAATTTCGGATATCGGATTGTTAATTTCGGATCTGAAGATTGTTTACGTTTCGCAGTTCTTCCTGTTGAAGTAAAGATTGCCGTAAGTTCTCCTTCTTCTTTTAATAATGGTTTGATAACCTCAGAATCGGATTTTCCCGTTTCCAGCAATAACTCAAGCCAATTTAAGCATTCGTCAGCTTCTTCTTCAACGATTGTGATCTTGGAGATGAAATCTGCTTTTGATCGCGCACGGCAAGCTGCTCTATAATTCGCACCGACAGAAGTAGCTGCTCGAACAAGTTGATTTCCAAGAATTGTTGCGGTTCTGTCGTTTGATAATAAATCAATAAAGCGAATAATATTTAATGTAAACCTCTTTGTCCTTTGCTTTAACTCGTCCGAGTTCATTCTTCTCAATCCGAATTTTCAAATACGAAATTCGAAATTATCAGTATCTCTTTCCCTTCAGCAAAACTTTAGAGTATTTTTCGATATTCTCCATCACCTTGCCTGTGCCGCGCACGACAGCCAGCAAAGGTTCTTCGGCCACATGGACTGGCAGGTTGGTTTCAAGACGAAGCCGCTCGTCAAGGCCCTTGAGCAGTGCGCCGCCGCCGGTGAGCATGATGCCGCGGTCTAGAATATCGGCGGAGAGTTCCGGCGGAGTGCGTTCCAGCGTGATCTTAACTCCTTCAACAATTTGTGAAATCGGTTCGTTAAGTGCTTCACGGATTTCGACGGAACTTACTTCCGTTGTTTTCGGTATGCCGTTGACAAGGTCGCGGCCTTTTACCTGAATAGTGATTTCTTCTTTGAGAGGCATTGCCGATCCGACTTCGCATTTTATTGCCTCTGCGGTCCGCTCGCCGATTAAAATATTATGGTTCCTTTTAAAGAATTGAATGATCGACTCGTTTATTTCATCGCCGGCAACGCGCCGGGATTCTTCATTGACAATACCTGACAGTGCGATAACGGCAATCTCTGTTGTACCGCCGCCGATATCGACAACCATATTGCCGACCGGTGCATCGACATCCAGACCGACGCCGATTGCAGCTGCCATAGGTTCGGCGAGCAGGTGTACTTCTTTTGCACCGGCATGCTCGGCAGAATCGCGAACAGCGCGCTTTTCAACCTCCGTAATGCCAGATGGTACAGATACGATGATGCGCCTGCTTGGTACCCAGCCGGCGCTGATCTTTTTTATAAACTCGCGCAGCATACCCTCGGCGATTTCAAAATCCGCTATCACACCGTCTTTCATCGGACGGATTGTCCGGATATCTTTATGCGTGCGGCCGAGCATCTCGCGTGCCTCGTTGCCGATAGCAATAATGCGCTTTGTGTTTCGATCGAATGCGACGATGGAGGGTTCATTCAGAATAATGCCTTTGCCCTTCATCCAGATAACGGTATTCGCTGTGCCAAGATCGATGGCAAGGTCAGCAGAAAATAATGAAAAGAGTCCCATGAGTATCCAATAACTTTATTAGAAAGTGAACAAAAGTATCAATTAATGTTTAAAATGTCTAACGCCTGTAAAAATCATAGCTAAATTGTGTTCATCTGCTGCTTTAATTACCTCTTCATCACGCATGGCACCGCCGGGTTGAATAACCGCAGTCGCGCCTACTTTTACTGCTTCCAATAATCCGTCTGCAAACGGGAAAAAAGCATCGGACGAAACTGCACAGCCGTTTAAATCGAATCCAGCATCGGCGGCCTTCATCGCGGCTATTTTGGATGAATCGACACGAGACATCTGTCCGGCACCGATACCGAGCGTCCGATCACCTGTAGCGTATATGATGGCATTCGATCTTACGTGCTTCGCAACACGCCAGGCAAATAAAAGTGCTTTCATTTCTTCATCCGTTGGCTGCCGTTTGGTAGCAACTTTCAAATCACTTGGATGAATCCGGTGCTGGTCCGGCTCCTGCACTAACATGCCGCCGACAACAGACCTCATATTCAACTCGCGAACCTTTCGTAAATTAGCCGTTTGTTTCATCAGCCGGCGGTCTTTCTTCTTTGTCAGAAATTCTAAAACTCCCCGTTCGTACTCCGGAGCAATTATGACTTCGGTAAAAATCTCATTAATAGCTTCTGCGGTCGAACGATCCAGCGGGCGATTTACGCAGACAATTCCGCCGTATGCCGACTTTGTATCGGTTGCAAACGCTTTCTTATAAGCATCCGTAAGAACTGTCCCGGAAGCGACACCGCAGGGATTATTATGTTTTACTATTACAACAGCAGGCTCATCAAATTCAGCGCAAAGGAGCGCCGCAGCATTAATATCTAAAATATTATTATAGGAAAGTTCTTTGCCGTGCAGTTTCTGAAAATAATCGCCGAACTTTCCATATAGTGCAGCGGATTGGTGCGGATTTTCACCGTACCTCATCGGTTGTTCCTTCATCAAAGACAATGTGATGGAATCCGGCAGCGTACTCTGCGGTATTAGTCCTGTAAGGAATGATGCAATAACTGAATCGTAGTGAGCGGTATGTTGAAACGCACGGCATGCAAGCTTGAAGCGTGTTTGTATAGTGAGTCCTCCGCCGTTCTCGCGCATTTCTTCCAAAACGATGCCGTATAAATCGGGATTTACGACAATGGCGGTGTGTTTAAAGTTCTTAGACGATGAACGTACCATAGCGGGTCCGCCGATATCGATTTGTTCAATGGCTGCATCAAGCTTTACGTCTTCAACGGCAATTGTTTGTTCGAACGGGTACAGGTTTACGACTACGAGATCGATCGGCTCGATATTATGTTTTTGCAGTTGTTCACGGTGCGACGGGTTGTCGAGTGCTGCGAGAATGCCGCCATGAATGGTCGGGTGCAGAGTTTTTACACGGCCGTCAAGAATTTCCGGAAAACCGGTTACATCCGAAACCGATTTCACATCGATGCCGGCATTTTTCAATGCAGCATATGTTCCGCCTGTTGAAATTATTTCAACGCCGAATTCTTTTAATGCTTTTGCAAATTCGACAATCCCTTTTTTATCCGATACGCTTATCAGCGCGCGCCGAATTTTCAACAACGGGTCCGGATCTGATGAAACCGGTTTTGAGAAAGGATCCAGAATTATGACGTTATCCAAGCTTTTTTCCCTTCGATTTTTATTTTTCCTTCAACAAATGCTTTTAACGCTAAAGGAAAAATTTCATGTTCGATTTTTAATACTTTTGCAGCAAGCGAATCCGGATTGTCTTCCCGGGTGATTTCGACAGTCTTCTGCATTATTATAGAACCGCGGTCATATTCCTCGTCAACAAGATGAACCGTGGCACCGGAAACCTTCATACCGCTAGCGATGACAGCTTCATGCACAAAGTGGCCGTACATACCTGAACCCCCAAAAAAGGGGAGCAGCGCCGGATGGATATTGAAAATGCGGTTGCGGTACCGCCGTATAACCTGTAATGGAATTTTCTTTAAATATCCTGCAAGAACAATGAGTTCGGCCCGCTGGAGAGATAATACGTTCAGCATTGCCTCGGTAAGTGCATCCTCCGATGGAAACATTTTTTGCGAGAGGAGGCTTGTTTGAATTTTATGCTCGCGTGCAATATTCAGTGCAGCTGCATCGGATCTGTTGCTGATGAGTACAGAAACGCGTGCAGGCAGAAGTCCCGCCTTGATCGCGCTCAGAATTGCTTGAAAATTAGTACCTCGCCCGGAGGCAAAGATCGCAATGTTCATTCCACTTTTGCCAGAATAAGCACCTCATAATGAAAAAGAAATGTAGTGAGAAGTTGAAGGAGAATCAATGAAAAGC
>Ga0105104_10003351_pt1 | contig 11457 bp, 12 predicted proteins | sample PPLLaktember2015_3_FD_87034 | JGI IMG/M metagenome (GOLD analysis project Ga0105104, IMG submission 87034) | Freshwater sediment microbial communities from Prairie Pothole Lake near Jamestown, North Dakota, USA - PPLs Lake P7 Core (6) Depth... | ecosystem: Environmental > Aquatic > Freshwater >...
ATTGAGTGGTATCCAAACGTATTGGTCGTATCGCACATTATTCCACGTGGAGTGGATGCCTGTACCAATGTGGTTGAATTTTATTACCCGGAAGATATCGCTTTATTCGAGCGCGAGTACGTGGCTGCCCAGCAGGCCGCTTACGAAGAGACGGCCATAGAAGATAATGACATCTGCCAGCGCATGCATGATGGCCGTCGCGGGCTATTTGCGCAGGGTATTGATGAGCGCGGCCCCTACCAGCACCCGATGGAAACTGGCATGGAACATTTTCATCAATGGTACCGCACACAGTTGGAGCACCACATTGCCAACGCATAATGCGCTTTCTATTAACCTCCGCCAGTGAAGCTACCAACACTCAAAGCATCCGGACTTAATTTACCTAATCTGGGTAGCCTGTGGATGCTGGTTGCTGCGCTCGGTTTTGCCATCATGGGGGCGCTCGTTAAAATCGGGGCACAAAAATTCAGCAGCCCGGAGTTGGTGTTCTACCGCTCGTTGTTTGGCTTAGTCACGATCTGGCTATATATCGCCATTAAAAAACTACCGCTCGCTACACCCGTTATGGGCAAGCATATGTCGCGCTCACTGGTAGGGTTCGCATCTCTCGTTTTATTTTTCTATGCGATTGCGCATCTGCCTTTAGCTACAGCAATCACACTCAACTACACATCACCTCTATTTTTGGCAGTATTCATGCCGTTTCTGCTACATGAAAAACCAGGAAAAATACTCCTGATAGCATTAATGATAGGCTTTGTAGGTGTAAGCCTGCTGCTAAAACCCACCTTTAACCAGGAAAATTGGTTAGCGGGTCTAATGGGGCTGCTGTCAGGCGTAGGAGCAGCGCTGGCCTACGTACATGTTAAACAATTGGGTCAGCTCAACGAACCCGACTGGCGTACCGTGTTTTATTTCACGCTTGTATCTGCGGTGGGTGCTGGCTTATGGATGCTGTTTAATCATTTTCAAGGCATCACCTGGCAGGATTTACTGGTTTTACTCGGCTTGGGCTTTTCTGCCACCATTGCACAGCTCGCCTTAACGCGCGCCTACCGTACCGGCAATACATTGGTGGTTGCAAGCCTGGCCTATGCCACAGTCTTGTTAGCAAGTATCTTTGGAATAATCTGGTGGGATGAACATCTAAGTCTGGATTCATGGCTTGCCATTGGCTTGATTATCCTCAGCGGCATTATCAGCATCCGCTCAACACAAAAGTAACTTTAATGGATACAAGACAATCACTTAACCACAATTTACTAGACAATCATTATATTCGGCAGTAATCTAACCCTCCCGCATTAAAAACATAGCGATGATATAAATTGAGAATCACGCATTCCACAATTAGATTGTTGAAAGGGTAAGTTGTTGAGATTAAAGCAATTATCTTTGTTGCTGGCATCACTTGCGTTAACTGGCTGCTTTGGCGGCACAGTAGCACAACAGTTGGCGCGAGCCATACTGATGCAAGGGGCCGACAAAGTCACCGCAGCAGCGATGGATGCACATGACCGCAATGAAAAACTTGCATCTAAAAATATGGCATCCAAAAATACCGAGTTTGATGATTACCAGATTGCCTTTTTACGTTCAGGATTTGAAACCATTCAACCTCAGGTGGAAGCCCTCCCACAAACCCCAACCCAAATTGAAACACCCGTTCAAATAATGCAGGAAAGCAAATTGGTCAATGTAGAAGTCTGGAACTTGCTCATTGGTGACGAAAAACAACAACTGCTTGAAAAAGCAAGACTGCAAGGCTCCACGCTAATACCCCCTAAAGATGAGTGGTCACAATGGCATATTGCAGTTGGCGCAGCTGAAGTCCAAAAATCCGGCAACAAACAACAAGCGATCACCTTCTTGATTCCACCAGATATTGGCAAAATGCGTACTGGCGCTAAAGCACTGGTGGAATTATCTAACGCAGGAGAATTAAGCATTGCACGCTACGCGCCCGATTAGCGGTTTTAATTCATGTATATAGTATGGATACTCTATAATTTGAAACTGCTCCCAATATTTTAAATATCATGAAACAACAATAGAAATCAATAGGGTACAAACCACGTATTTATCCAATTTCCGGCTTCAACCGGAGGAAAACCGTGGTCTAAACCCATCTAACCGGCCAGCCAAACCGGCACACCCAACCCCTTTGGTTGATTGATTTCGCCCCCAACAAGGAATATCTTGAATCTTCGCCTGAAACTAAGTTTGAGTTTTCTGCTGGTCAGCCTGTTGACCGTAGGATCGGTCGGCGCCACGGCCTGGTGGATGCTCATGCGCGATTTTCGCGATGCAGTGCGTGAGCAGGCTTTCGGCAATTTCCAGCACGATGTCGTCACTTACATAAAACTTTACGGTAGTTGGGAGAAAGCTCAGGACAGCGAGACTTTCCCCGATTTCGTGCGCCGTACGCGCGACCGCCCCCGGCTGACCGGCGCACCTGGCACTGCCGGCGACGACCTGCCGCCCCGGTCTGGCCAACCGCCTTTTCGGTTTTTGCTGCTGACGCCGGACGGCAAGGCGACACGTAGCGTTGCCGACTATGTTGCCGGACAAGTCGTGCCCAAGGCCGTCCGACAGCAAGCCAAACCCATTCTAATCGATGGCCGTGCGGTGCTCTATGCCTCATCCATCGGCGAACCCTTGATGTCGACGCAGGACCGGGCCTATCTCGACCTGATGCGCCGAGCCCTGCTGGTCGGCATGGTGGTTGGCGCGCTGGTTGCGGGGCTGCTTGGCATGTTGCTCGGCAGCCGTCTGGCCGCCCGTTTGCGCGAATTGATCGAGGCCATGGGCCGTATGCAGATGAAGGGCGATCAGCCGCTTTCCGTGCCGGTCCGCTCCGACGATGAGCTCGGTCGTCTGGCAGCGACCTTCAACCAAATGAGCGATGCGCTGTTTGCCGCACAACGGGAATTGCAGGCGTCGAATGCCACCATTCACGCCCAATCCGAGCAGTTACGCGAACAATCGCTGCGCGATGTGCTGACCGGCCTGCACAACCGGCGCTTTTTCGACGAGCAGGCCCAGACACTGTTCCATCAATCGACCCGCTACCGGCGCCCGATGTGCTTCATGCTGGCCGATCTCGACCGCTTCAAGGAGGTCAACGACAGTTATTCGCATGCGGTCGGCGATGCCGTGCTGCGCCAAGCGGCCGCTATCCTGCAAGCCAATCTGCGCAGCAGCGACCTGTTGGCCCGCTACGGCGGCGAGGAATTCGTCGCCGTGTTTACCGAATGCACGCTGGCACAGGCGCGCGAACGTTGCGAAGCGCTGCGGCGAGCCATAGCGGACGGCCCTTGGGAGGCCATCGCGCCGGGCTTGCAGGTGACGCTGAGCATTGGCCTATGCGCCGACACCAGCCTCGGTTCACCCGCCGCCATGCTCGATGCCGCCGACCGCCAGCTTTATCGCGCCAAGGAAGGTGGCCGCGACCGGGTCGAACCGGCAGCCCCGCCGACTCCCGAGGCCGACGCCGCATCTGTTGCTGATTTTCACTAACCAGCGGCCCAAGTCAAACATCAATCAGTTATTAATCTTATGGCAACCGCCCAAAGCACAATAGATTTTCTTCTGGACCAGCTTTCCGGTGCAGGCCAGATATCAACAAAAAAGATGTTCGGAGAGTACTGTTTGTACCTGGCGGGCAAGCCTGTCGCATTTATCTGCGATGACCAGATGTTTCTCAAACCGACCAGTGCTGGCCGAGGCATGATTTCACAGGTAACCGAAGGCTTTCCCTATCCCGGGGCAAAACCTTATCTTCTGATTACCGCTGATTTGTGGGAGGACAGCGAATGGCTTATTCAGTTAATTCAGGCTACGGCAAATGAACTGCCCCAACCCAAACCTCGAAAAAAACGTTCATCTGTTTAATCCTATAAAAAGCAGTTGGTCCACGAAAAACACTAAAGACACGAACAAAATCGAAAGTAATATTGCATTTTAATACATCGCCTATTGGGTGAGCGGGCGCATCAGGCTAAGCCATTGTTTGCTTTCGTGAAGTTCGTGTTTTCGCGAGCTTTCACCTGAAGGTGAAATGCCTGCTTAAACCATTTCGTGGATAAATCGCCGTTTAGGTTAATCCCAAACAGAATACAGAATTTATGCATCCAGCAAACCACTGCGCATGGCGATTAACGCAATTTCAGCCGAGTTATTGGCGTTGAGTTTCTGCTTAATGTTGTAAAGATGCGTACCCACGGTACGCGGGCTTAAAAACAGGGTTTCAGCAATTTCATTGGTGGTTTTACCTTTTGCCAACGCCATGAATACTTCAAACTCGCGTGGCGATAACACATCCACGGGATTTTGGTCACCGGACAATTGTTGAATCGCCATCTGCTGCGCTACACTGGCTTCCAGATATTTTTTACCCGTTGCAACGGTACGAATCGCCTTAATCAGCTCTTCAGCCGCGCTACGCTTAGTGAGGTAACCCATCGCCCCGGCATTTAATACGCGTTTAGGGTGCACTGAATCTTCATGTGCTGACAATACTAAAATCTTTGCAGCGCTATCCTTTGCCAAAATACGCTCGATCGCTTCCAGACCACCAATACCCGGCATCGTGATGTCCATCACCACTACATTAGGTTTATGCTCCATATAACGCTGAATCGCCTGCTCACCGCTTTCGGCCTCAGCAACCACTGTTATATCAGCATCTGATTCCAGCAACATCTTGAATCCCATGCGCACTACAGCGTGATCGTCAACTAGCATAACGTTAATTTGGCTCATGTTACGTGCTCTCTTTATATAGTTGAATCTTTATATAACTCATTAATTTAAATTGCCCTTGGGAACACTAATATCAATTGTTGTACCTTGATTAGGTGAGGCAGCGATGCTAAAGCTTCCATTCAAGGCCTGCACACGTTCGCGCATACCAAGTAAACCAAAATGTGTGGTCTGGTCTACTGCATCGACATCCATGCCAATCCCATTATCTTTAATGCTCAATTGCAATTCACCCGTTGCCGACTTTGTAAGTTTAATGTCAATCTTTGTTGCCTGCGCATATTTGAGTGCGTTATTAAGTGACTCTTGCACGATACGATACAGGTTAATGCTAACAGTTTCACCTAAGCTCTGTAAATTTCCAAATTCCAGATTTTCAGATAACTGCAACTGAATTTGAATTTCAGGATGCTGAGTCTGAAAACTGCTGACAACATCCTTAAGCGTCTCTGCCAAGCCTAAATTATCAAGTGCGCCAGGGCGAAGCTGACGAACAATATTATGCATGCCATCATAGATTTGATCTGCAGCAGATACAATCACCTGAGCATTGGATGCGATACCGGACATGCCGACACCGTCGCTGTTAGCCTTGGCTTTGTTTGCAATACCTACGGCAAAAGTTTTGATAGCGGTCACGTACTGGCCAAGCTCATCATGCAGTTCACGCGCCAGGCTTCTGCGCTCATCTTCAATGTGCTTTTGTATCAAATGTGTTAATTGACGGTTTTCTTCCAACTGACGCTCTGCCGTGAGCGACTCCGCCATACGGTTAAGACTGTGACCGATACGGTCAAACTCCGGTAATGCAAACGTGGGCAGGCGCGTGGTCAGGTCACCTTGTTCAATACGGTTAATCGCGGCGAGAATCCGGTTTACCGGTCTGAGTGAATGGCTTAGCAACAGATATACCATCGTATTGAGTAGCAAAAAGAACGCCAGCCCAACCCACATCAATTGGCGGAACCCGGACCATGCCTCACGTATGGACCCCGCTGCGCTTGAAGTCACCACCAAAGTACCATAGCGAATCCTGCGCTCTACCTTTTCCTCCTTTGGCTGTACGAGTTTTACAAACCACTCAGGCGGATACACATCATTTTTGAAAGTTGACTCCGGCGAACGATAAATCTCCTGCCCGTAATAATCGTAAAGCACAATATGGCTGCTTCGCACATAGCCTAACGACCCTAAAAAACTCTGCAAGACCAAATGTGTAGGCCCCATTTCAGGGTTTAATGCCGAACTCACAATTACGGTATCCAACAACTGCACCGTGACGCGGCTAGCGGCCTCTACCCGCTCTCGGATTGAAACACGGGTATCATTAACGAGTATCGTCCCAACTACCAGTATAAAAGCCAGTGATAATAAGGTAATCAGTAAATTTAAGCGGAAACGTAAACTCATGAGTTGAAATCAAAATGTGACATGTGTAGAGTTTAACAACTTTAATCAATTCTCAATATAGTGTTATTCATGATATGAAATCACCTTTTATTTTGTCCGCCGCAGTCGCTATTCATGATTCAATCCTGAATCATGAATCAGAACTGGAATCTCTAGACCGCGCCATAGGCGACGGGGATCACTACATCAACATGAAGCGCGGCACTCAAACGATTGTTGAAATGCAGCCGGAATTAGCTTCCTTAACACCAGATGCCGCACTGAATAAAATAGGCATGAAGCTACTCAGCACGATTGGCGGTGCTTCCGGCCCGCTGCTTGCAAGTTTTTTCATGGGCATGGCTAAAGTCATCAAGGAAAAAAATGATGAATCCCTGATAACCTACGCCAGCGCGTTTGCCGCAGGAGTTGAAATGATTCGCCAGCGTGGCAAAGCTGACCTGGGCGAAAAAACCATGCTGGATGTACTGATGCCGGTGGCAAATCAATTCACGGCGCTCGCCGCACAAAATGCCTCAGCTAAAGAAATTAGCGCCGCACTGATACTAACCGCCGAACAAGGCATGCTGGCTACAAAAGATTTGATCGCTACCAAAGGCCGCGCTGCAGGATTGGGTGAGCGCGCCATTGGTCACATCGACCCCGGTGCCAAGAGTTGCCAGCTAATGATTGAGGCGGTTTGCAACTTAATAGAATAAAAAAACAGCACCGTCATTCCCGCGCGGGAATGACGAAAATAGGACAAGAAAATGAAAAAATTTATCAATAAAGTCGATGATGTCCTCGTTGAAAGCCTAAGCGGCTTTGCGCTTGCACACAATGATTTAGTGAGCCTGCATTTAGACCCGAATTTTTTAACCCGTAAACAAAAAGCCAGCAACAAAGTTGCCATCATTTCCGGCGGCGGCTCCGGACATGAGCCATTGCACGCAGGCTATATCGGCTATGGCATGCTGGATGCCGCCTGCCCTGGGCACGTGTTCACCTCTCCCACCCCAGACCAGATGTTAGCCGCAGCTGAAGCAGTACACGCCGATAAAGGCATCTTGTTCATCGTTAAAAACTACGCCGGCGATGTAATGAACTTTGAAATGGCGGCTGAGATGCTGCCTTATGAATCCGCTACGGTATTAACCAGCGATGACTGCGCTGTAGTGAATAGCACATACACCACAGGTCGCCGCGGTGTTGCAGGTACCGTCATCGTTGAAAAATGTGTGGGGAGCCTGGCCGAAACCGGCGCAGACTTGCAAGCCTGTAAAGCACTGGGGGATAAAGTAAACAGCCGCACGGCCAGCATGGGCGTTGCTCTTACCAGTTGTACCGTGCCTGCTGCCGGACGTCCTACTTTTGACATTGGCGACACCGAGCTTGAAATGGGCGTGGGCATACATGGCGAACCCGGGCGCAGACGTGAAGCGGTGCGTGAGGCTGATGCCATTGTAAACGATATCGTCAACGCGATTTTAGAGTCGTTAAAACCCGATAGTAACAGTGAGGCTTTACTGCTAATTAACGGTTTTGGCGCAACACCGCTGATGGAGCTTTATTTAATCTACAACACAGCCGCCAGGTTATTCAGTGAGCATGGGATTAAAATTTCACGTTCATTGGTCGGCAACTACACCACCGCACTTGATATGGCTGGTGCCTCTGTCACGTTATGCTTATTGGATAATGAAATCAAACAGCACTGGGATAGCCCAGTGCATACGGCAGCCTTGCGTTGGAACAGGTAACTAAATATCAACGGCGACGGTAATATGGTCGATAGGGATAGTAATAAGGTCGGTTCCAGTATGGATAATCCCACTGGTACTGCTGGGAGAGGATGGTTTGTTCATACTCTCTCTGAACGCATTCCCGCCATGCATTCGAGTCTTTTTCAAAACCAAGTTTTTCACAGGCTGGACCATATACCTGTATCTTGTGCTCCATCAACTTTGTTGCTCTAGCCTGCTCAGCCGCGGGGTCCGATGCGCACCCGGCAAGCAATGCCATTAGGCTAATCATGTATATTGCACGCATAGTCATATAACCCATCTAAATAGACTTAAAACACCTGTTCGATTTTCTTTGTTATACAAAAGTTCATATTACTTATCCAAACAAATCCATTAACAGATAAATTTAACTTTTGTGGGTCGTATAGTGTTGATTACCAGAGACTTAGCTGATCAATGATTTTCATACCAGCCTCGACTGCGATTTACCACACGAACGACAAGTAGCATGACAGGCACTTCAATCAGCACACCGACTACAGTGGCAAGCGCCGCCCCTGAATTAAACCCGAACAGGCTGATAGCAGCAGCCACCGCAAGCTCGAAGAAATTGCTTGCGCCAATCAGTGCAGACGGGCAGGCAATATTGTGCTTTTCCCCAACTTTTTTGTTCAGCCAATAAGCCAGAGCTGAATTGAAGAACACCTGAATCAGAATAGGTACTGCCAGCAAAGCGATGACCAAAGGCTGTTTCAAAATAGCCTCGCCCTGGAAGGCAAATAACAGCACCAGGGTTAACAATAGCGCACTGATTGACCATGGTCCGATTTTCACCATTGCAGCATCAAAAGCCTCCTGGCCGCCCCGTAACAAAACTTTGCGCCATAGCTGTGCCAGAATTACCGGGATGACGATGTAAAGTAGTACCGAGGTAACCAGCGTTGCCCAGGGAACAGTAATCGCAGAAAGCCCGAGTAGCAGTGCAACGATAGGTGCAAATGCAAAAATCATGATAGTGTCATTTAGCGCAACCTGCGACAGCGTAAACAATGGATCGCCATTGGTCAGCCTACTCCATACAAACACCATTGCTGTACAAGGTGCTGCAGCAAGTAGGATTAAGCCAGCGATATAGCTATCAATCTGGTCTGGGGGCAGCATCGGCGCAAACAAATTGCGAATAAACAACCAGCCTAAAAAAGCCATTGAAAACGGCTTGACCAGCCAATTGATGAACAGAGTGACGCCAATTCCACGCATGTGCTGTTTAACTTCATGCAATGCACCAAAATCAACTTTCACTAACATCGGAATAATCATGATCCAGATTAACAAACCGACAGGCAGATTAACTTGTGCAAACTCCAGCTTGCCAATCGCCTGGAATAAACTTGGTAATTGTTGACCTAACGCGATACCCACCACGATACATATGCCAACCCAGAGGGTGAGGTAACGTTCAAAAATGCTCAAAGATGTTATTGTTTTGGTTGATTCCATAATTGTTTATCTGCTAATAGTTTACAAAATATTTAGTGCTACTTCGTTATGAAACTCATTGTTCACAGCCGTGTGCAATCTGTTTTAATTCGATCTGAATAGTCGAATGCTCAATATCGAATCTGTCATGCAGGATTTCTTTGATCTCTTCAATAAATGTATCACCGGGATGACCATCTGGAATTACTAAATGTACCGTCATCGCGATCTGCGATGTACTCATTGCCCAAATATGTAAATCATGGACGTTCACCACGCCCGGTAATGACTCAAGATAGCGGCGGACATCTGCTGGATCTATTTGCCATGGCACACCATCAAATAAAAGATGCAGGGAGTCCCGGAACAGACGCCATGTACTAAGCAAAATGACACCGGCAATCAAAAGACTGGTGACAGGATCAATCCAGGCCCAGCCAAACCATAAAGCAAGTGCGCCCGCTATAACGACACCTAAAGAAACCAGAGCATCTGCCGTCATGTGCAGAAAAGCGCCGCGGATATTGAGGTCACTTTTGCCTCCTCGCATAAACAACCAGGCCGTAACACTGTTAATTAGAATACCTATACCTGCGACAATCATGATTGTCACACCCTGTACCTGTTGCAGCGCATTGAGTCGACCAATGGCTTCCCACACCAGTAACCCCATCGCTACCAATAGCAGCAATGCATTAGCAAACGCAGCTAGGATAGTGGCTCGCTTCCACCCATAGGTATGGCGTGAATTAGGTCGTAACTTGCTGGCAAATGCGCCTACCCATGCCAGTATCAAACCTAATACGTCTGACAGGTTATGCCCGGCGTCTGCGAGTAAAGCTAAAGAGTTTACCTGCCAGCCATAGAATGATTCGATAGCAACGAAGGCAATATTTAACGCAATGCCGATTGCAAATGCGCGATTAAAGTTTGCATGATCATGCTCATGACTGTGGGCAACACTCATTATCACGCCCTATTCAAAACCAGCTCTCAACCTTGCTTCTTGCAGGAATGCCACCCGCGTGAACGACTTGTCCATCAATCACTACGGCTGGAGTCGACATAATGTTGTAAGTCATTATTTTTTGAATGTCCTCCACTTTTTCTAGCGCAATCTCTACGTTTTTAGCATTGGCAACTTCTTCTACAAGCTTCACAGTGGCTTTGCAGTTTGCGCAGCCTGTGCCTAATACTTTAATGTCTAGCATGTGAACTCCTTATAAAACTGCATTAAATACATAGCCAACCAGAATGATTCCAGAAGCGACTACACCAATAAATGTTGCGATTAATCTTGGTTTAAGCACTTTGCGCAAGATGATCATTTCAGGCAATGAGAGTGCGATTACACTCATCATGAATGCGAGCACCGTGCCCAATGCAGCGCCTTTGGCAAGTAAGGCTTCTACAATAGGAATAATACCTGCCGCGTTGGTATACATTGGCACGCCGATCAGCACTGACACCGGAACCGCCCACCATACATCTTTACCCATAAAGCTCGCCATAAACTCTTCAGGCACATAGCCGTGAATGCCGGCGCCGATAGCAATCCCGGCCAGGATGTAAGGCCACACCTTGCCTACAATTTCTCGTACGGAAGCAAATCCTGCCTGAACGCGATTTGCTAAAGCGAGATCTGTTAAAGTAAGACCAGCTTCATCAAGTGCAGCGCTTACCTTTGGCATGTTGCGCACCCAATCCTCCAGATGCTGCTCCATATTTAAACGACCAATCACCCAACCGGAGATAATTGCGATGATCAGACCCAAGAACAGATATAGCCCTGCAACTTTCCAGCCAAACATCGCAAATAGCAACGTCAGCGCCACTTCATTCACCATCGGTGCGGAAATCAGGAATGAGAACGTCACGCCTAACGGCACCCCGGCCTGCACAAAGCCAATGAACAAAGGCACAGCAGAACAGGAGCAGAATGGCGTAACGACCCCTAAGCTGGCTGCCATGCAATTGGCTACACCTTCGCGCCTGCCTGCCAGTAAGGCACGGGTACGCTCTGGTGTGAAGTAGGAATTAACCATACCCATGACCATCACCACTGCCGTCAATAACA
>Ga0105104_10003353_pt1 | contig 11450 bp, 7 predicted proteins | sample PPLLaktember2015_3_FD_87034 | JGI IMG/M metagenome (GOLD analysis project Ga0105104, IMG submission 87034) | Freshwater sediment microbial communities from Prairie Pothole Lake near Jamestown, North Dakota, USA - PPLs Lake P7 Core (6) Depth... | ecosystem: Environmental > Aquatic > Freshwater >...
AGGCGGCGGGCAACGGCCGCACCACGCTCCTCTCGTGGCTGGACGGGTTCATCGCCCACCGGGAGGCCGGAGACCTGGGAGACTGGCTCGCCGACAACCCGTGAGGTAGGTCATGCCCAGCCCGTGCGATCCCTGGCCCATCGACTGGTCCCTCTGCACCGAGGACGACGGGGCCGACCCCGCCCTGCTGGCGCAGGCCCAGACGAGCGCCGAGGCCCTCCTCTGGGCCATGTCGGGGCGGCGGCTGGGGTACTGCACCTGGACGGAGGGCTACTGGCCCGCCTGCTCCGGCGACTGCGGGACCCCGTACAAGGACGCGGCGGGCAACTGGCGCAACGGAGGCAGGGGTGGCGACTGCTGCCGCCTGCTCCTCCTCCACCGCCCGGTGGCCGAGGTCATCGAGGTCGGGGAGCACGGGGTCGCCCTGGACCCGCTGACCTACGCCCTCGACGGCGCTGGGTGGCTCCGCCGGATCGGGGCCTGCTGGCCCTGCGGCCCTGAGTGCGACGACCCGCCCATCGAGGTCACCTACCGGGCCGGGGTCGGCTTCCCCGCCGGGACCGACACGGCCATGGGCGAGGTCGCCTGCGAGATGCTGAAGGGCATGACCGGTGGCGTCTGCCGCCTGCCCTCCCGGGCCACGTCCATCAGCCGCCAGGGCATCACCGTGGACCTGGGCGACCCGTCCGAGTTCCTGGCCGCCGGGCGGCTCGGGCTGCCGCTGGCCGACGCCTGGCTGGCCGTGGTCAACCCGACGAGCCTGGACCGGGCCTCCCGGGTCTACTCGCCTGACGTGGCGCGGGTGACGTGAGCACGGTCCCTCCCCCGACCATCCCCGCCTCCGGCGTCGAGGAGGTGTGCGGCTGGGTGCTGGCCCTCGTGGAGGACGCCCTGCTCCGGTGCGGCTCGGAGCCGCTCACTCGAGCGCACGTGGCCGCCGGGGCGGTGGCGTGGGACGACTGCTGCGGCACCCTCGTCGTGGCCCCCGAGCGCATCTACCGGACGGCCCGGTTCCCCACCGAGGGGCCGGACGAGATGGGCTGCTTCGACGGCCTCATCGCCGTGGACCTCGTGGTGCTCCTCCTGCGGTGCGTCCCCACGCTGGACGACCGGGGCCGGGTGCCCACGGTGGCCTCGATGGACGCCGCCTACCGGGCGATCATGGCCGAGGCGGCGGTGGTCTGGAACACGCTGCGTGGCCCCTTCGCCCCGTGGGAGACCGCCAACCAGCGGCAGGAGTTCGTCGGCTCGGAGGGCGGATGCATCGGCGTCGAGACCCGCATCACCGTGGGCGTCGAGGAGGAGTCCTGGTGCCCGGACTGCCCGGGTGCCTGAACGGATAGGAGACCACCATGGTGGAACCCACACACCGCTGGGCCTGGCGCCGCACGGGCGGACCGGGTGACGGGCTGACGATGCTCGGCCTGCTCCTCCGGGCGCTCGCCCTCGTGGCCCTGTTCATCACGACCCTCATCGGGTTCGGCCACATGGAGGACTGGGCCGTGGACGTGCTGGGCTACCTGGCGCTGGGCCTGCTCCTCCTCGGGGCGGCCTCCCTGGTGGAGCGGCTGTAGCGCGTGGCGAAGGTCGTCGTCACCTTCGACACCCACAAGATCCAGGCCATGCTCACCGGCCCTCGGGGGCCGGTCGCGCAGGACCTCATGCGGCGGGGCCAGCGGGTGCTGAACCAGGCCCGCACGGAGGCGCCCGTCCGCCAGGGCACCCTCCGGGCCTCCCTCAACTCCCGCCTCGGGATGATCGGCGGTGAGCCTGCGGTCACGGTGGGCACCAACCTGTACTACGCCCGGTACGTCCACGAGGGCACCGGCATCTACGTCGGCCGGGGCTACATCGTCCCCAAGCGCGCCCGGTTCCTCATCTGGAAGGACTGGCACACCGGCGACACGGTGGTCGCTCGGCGGGTGCGGGGCACGCCGCCCAACCCCTTCCTCGTCCGTGCGCTACGCGCCGCCCGCTGACTAGGGTGCGGTCATGGCCCGCTACGAGTTCGGCGCTGCTGACCCCGAGGACGACGTGCTGGTCCTCCAGGGCATCGAGTACCCCATGCAGCCTGCGGGCTGGAAGGCCCAGAAGGCCCTGCTCGGCGTGGTGAAGCAGCAGAGCGACGACCCGGTGGAACAGGTCGAGGCGGCCATCGACCTCATCCTGGCCGCAGTGGTGCCTGAGAGCCGCGAGGCGCTCCGCCAGCACATCGAGGACCGGGTGGACCCCGGGACCATCGTCCAGATGGTCACGCGGCTCCAGAGGACCCAGGTGGACGTGGACCCTACGCTGCTGGCGTCCTTACCGGCTGGATCCTTACCCAATGGGTCGGGTTCGACGGCTGGTGCGCCGCCCGCGGCGTCGACCCCCTCCAACTCCCCTACCGGCGCCTGATCAACCTGTTCCTGCACTGCATCCGGGAGAACGCCGACGACAAGCGGCTGATGCAGATCGAGGCGGCCCTGGAGCCGCCCAACCGCATCGACCCGGTGCGGGGCGTCCCCCTCTGGTGGCACGGCGACGACGCCGCGGCGGCGGAGTTCCGCGCCGCCATGCGCTGACCTCGTAGCATCGGCCTGTGCCCGGGCCGACCCTCGCTGAAGCCAGCGTCCTGATCACGGCCAACACCAAGCAGTTCGCCCAGCAACTGCACCAGGTCACCTTCGCTCCCCTGGAGGCCTCCGCCGAGCGGGCCGGTGAGTCGATCCAGTCCTCGATGGTCGAGGCGGCCCACCAGAGCAACGCCGCCCTCGACACGATGGGCGGGGCGGCCGTGTTCGGGGACATCACCCGGCAGGCGGAGGCGGCCGGTGAGGGCGTCCAGCGGTCGATGGTGGAGGCTGCCTCCCAGAGCGACACCGCCCTGGACCGCATCGGCGGGGCGGACGTGTTCGGGGACGTGGTGCGCCAGGCCGACCGGGCGGGGGAGCAGGTCACCGGCCACTTCAAGGAAGCGGCCCGCCAGTCGGACAACGCCATGCGGGGCATGGGCACCCGGATGGCCGGGGGCCTGGCGGCGCTCGGCATCGGGGCGGCCGGGACCGCCATCGTCGGGTTCGGCCTGAAGACGGCTGCCTCCCTGGAGATGACCGAGGTCGGGTTCGCCGGGCTGCTCGGCTCCTCCGCCGAGGCGAAGGCGATGATGGAGAGCCTCACCACCTTCGCCGCCCAGACCCCGCTGGAGATGCCCGGCCTCTCGGACATGACGAAGAACCTGCTGGCGCAGGGCCAGCAGTTCGGGGTCACCCAGGAGAACGTCCTCGACTACGTCGGCACCATCGGGGACATCTCCTCGGTGCTCGGCGGTGGTCAGGCCCAGATGGACGGCGTCACCCGGGCGCTGGGGCAGATGGGCAGCAGCAGCAAGGTCATGGGCAACGACCTGATGCAGATCACGAACAACCTCCCCGGCTTCGCCTCCAAGATGCAACTGGCCGAGGGGGTCGCCTCCAAGTACGGCATCACCGTCGAAGAGGCGGGCAAGAAGATCCAGGACGGCGGCATCTCCGGGGCTGAGGGCGCTGAGATCCTCCTGTCCCAGATGGAGAAGTTCCCCGGGGCGGCGGGTGCCATGGAGCGCTCCTCCCAGACCCTCACCGGCCAACTCTCCACCTTCAAGGACGAGGCCAGCATGGCCCTGGCCGAGGGGCTGAAGCCGGTCATCGGCGTGCTCACCGACACGGGCGGCCTCCTCGACCAACTCGGTCCGGCGGTGGCGCAGTTCGGCGCCATCTTCGGCACGGCCATCGCCACCCTGGCCCCCGCCATCGGGCCGCTCCTGGCGGTCATCTTCGACCTCGTGGGCGTCCTCGTGGACTCCCTGGTGCCGATCTTCGAGGCGTTGCAGCCGGTCATCATCGAGGTGGCTGAGATGCTGGGCGCCGCCCTCGGTGACGCCCTCGTCCAACTCATGCCGCTGGTGGCCGAACTGCTGGAGGGCCTGCTCCCCCTCCTCCCGCCGCTCATGGAGTTGGCCCTCTCGCTCCTCCCGCCGCTGCTGGAGGTGCTGCTCCTCCTCATCCCGCCGTTCACCGACCTGGTGACGATCATCGCGGACTCGCTCATCGGTCCCATCGAGACCCTGGCCGGGTGGATCGAAACCCTCGCCACGAGCATGAGCGAGAACAAGGACCAGGTGATCGCCCTCGCTGCCGTCCTCGGGGTCGCCCTGTACTCGACCATCGCCCCGATCGTGGCCGGGTTCGCCCTCTGGGCCGCTGGCGCGATCGCCGCCGCGGCCGCCACCCTCCTCGCCGCCGCTCCCTGGATCCTCCTCGCCGTCATCATCGGCGGGGCCGTCCTGCTCATCATCAACCACTGGGACAAGATCAAGGCCGCCCTCCAGTGGGTCTGGGACCTGTTCATGGCCGTGTTCCACTGGGTCGCGGACAACTGGCCCCTGCTCCTCGCCATCCTGACCGGCCCCATCGGCCTCGCCGTCCTGCTCATCACCGAGCACTGGGAGACCATCAAGAACGCCATATCGGCGGCCGTTCAATGGATATGGACCCTGATTCAGACCGTCTGGAACGCTATATGGCAGTTCATCAGTGGGGTCGTAAGTGGCATAAGCGACACCATCGGCGCCGCCTGGCAGTGGATCAAGGACACCACCGCTGACCTCTACAATGGCGTCAAGACGTGGTTCGACAAGATCGCCTCGTTCATCGGTGGCGTGGTGAGCACGGTGCGGGGCTACGTCGATCGCATCGTCAACGGCTTCCAGCGGATCGGCACCGGGGCCATGGACGCCTACAACGCCGTGGTCTCGTGGTTCGGCAAGGTCACGGAGTTCATCGGGGGCCTGGTGGACAGCGTCTCCCGCACCGTCGGCCGGGTGGTGGATGCCATCAAGGCACCGATCAACGGGGCCATCCGTGCCCTCAACTCCTTCCACGTCCCCGAGTTCGAGGTGGGCAAGATCGAGGTGGCAGGCCGCGAGGTGTTCGGTGGCATGACCCTCGGCGGGTGGCACCCGTTCAACATTCCCGAACTGGCGGCGGGCGGCATCATCAGCCGTCCCACCCTGGCCCTCCTCGGTGAGGCCGGACCGGAGGCGGTCGTCCCCCTGGGCCGCGGTCCCATGCCCGGCAGCGTGACGTTCGGGCCGGGGGCCGTGGCGGTCAACTTCGTGGGCGTGGTGCCCACCCAGGGTGAGGCGTACCGCACCGGGCTGGCGGTGGGCGAGGGCATCAACGATGCCATCCTGGCCCAGCGCCTCCGCCTGGAGGCCAGGAGGGTGGCGGTGTGACCATCGACTACAACCCGGGCCTGCCCGCCGTCCTCGGGGTCCAGTTCCCCTACCTACGCCGGATGCTGCGCCCCCTCGACGTGGAGGGCGGTGGTCGGGCCGTCACCTTCCGCCCGGCCTCGGACACCACGGTGGACCGGGTGGACGTGCTGCTGGAAGACCTCCCTGCGCAGGCCCGGTGGCTGGCCGAGGTCTACAAGACGGCGGACCTGGCCTCCGTTGCGCCCGTCGTCTACGACCTGCCTCCGGCGACCTTCTACAACTTCGGGAACCGGATTAGCGACGAGACCGGGGGCATCGCTGGCGGGGTCGTGCCCATCACGACCTACAACGACGAGAAGTACCAGTACTTCCACCCCGTCGATCACGGCCTCTACCGGTTCAACCTCGCCGCCCTGCCCTCCACGGCGCGCATCCTCCGGGTGGAGTTGCTCCTCGGTGGCTGGTCGGAGGGCGTCGGCTACGTCGCGCTCTCCCCCTCCCTCGGGCAGTCGGTCCAGTTGGGCAAGTACCTCCCGCCCGTCGCCCTCCCCGCATCCAGCGTTCCGCCTCCCCTGCTCACGCTGCCGCTGGGCGAGTTGAACCCGTGGACCCACGTCCCCTGGACGAAGTCCTCCCTGGAGAGCCAGATGGGGTCGCTGGGGACCAACTACCTCACCATCTCGACCGACAAGGTGCTCGGCCAGCCGTCCAACGCCGTCATCCGCCTCGACTACCTCCAGTTGCGGGTCACGGCCATCGCCGCCGACAAGCGCCTCCTCTCGGCCACCTACCGGGACACCCGTCCGCAGCCCGCGCCAGCGGGGAGCGTCTGGGCCGGGTTCGCCTTCCCCGCCGCCGGGGCCGTGCTCACCGGAGGCGTGGACCACACCCTGTTGGTCCGCAGCGAACCGGCGAACCCCTGGTACGCCTGGGGCGGCTCCTGGGTCACGCAGGGCAGCCCGCTCGCCCTCCCTCCGTCGCTGACCTTCTCGACGCCGGACTTCCACGAGCGCACGGGGTTGGTGTCCGACGCGGGCTACAGCGAGGCCCTGCACCCGTCGTACGTGTTCGGCAACGACGGCGCCTACGTCCGCTACCTGTCGCAGCCCTACGCCGTCCCGGCGCCCCTGGCCGTCCACGAGGACCTGATCCAGCCGCAGACGTTCCCCATCCCCTACACCGAGGAGTACGGCCTGCTCCGGGCCTACGTCCGGTGGGACCAGGACCCGACCGCGGCCCTGCGGCTGCGTTTCTCCGACTGGGCGCCCGGGGTCGAGGCGTCCCTTACCGTGGAAGAGGCGAAGCGCTCGCCCGTGCTGGCCGGAGGCTGGCGCGAGGTGTGGCTCGCCCTCCCCGTCGCTCCCTCGACCTCACAGAGCGCCACGCTGCTCTCCAGCACGAGCACGGCCCGTCCGTGGCTGGTGCTCGGGCTGACCACCCCCACCGTGTATGACGGCACCACCTGGGCCTCCACCACGGGCGCGGGCATCACCGACACGGGCGGCGACCTGGGCATCGCCCTCCACACCCGACCCGTCCCGCCCACCGGGCTGGTGGCGGTGCCCGACGAGGTGCCCACCCTGCACCCGGTCGGCTGCGAGCCGCCGGTCACCCCGGGGCCGTTCATCGAGGGCGCCTACCTGAACCTGCCTCCGGCCGGGGAGGACACCGGCTCCGCGTCGGTCATGCTCCCTGACGAGGCCCTTGCGGGCCTGAGCGACGAGATCGACTTGCGGGTGGATGCGGCCCTCGACCAGTGGGGCGGCATCGACCAGCATCTCGTGACGCAGTGGCCCTCCGACGATGCGGGCACGGCCCGCGCCTTCCGCCTCAGCGTCGATGAGTCCGGGCACCTGGAGTTGGGCTGGGGCGCGGCCACCGCGGGAGCGGCCCGCTCCGCTGATCCCCTCAATGTCGGTCCTGGTGAGCGCCTCTGGGTCCGGGGCACGGTGTCGCCGCGTCAGCCTCCGGCTCAGGAGGGCGACAACCTCCTCGTGCTCCCTGACAGCGCTGACTTTGAGGGCGGGGTCGGGGGCTGGACGGCGACGGGCGGCACCTTGGCCTCGGCTTCCCCGGGCGCCTCCGGCGAGGCGGCCCTCACCCTGACGAAGGGCGCCGCGGCCTCCGCCCTGGCCGCCCTCTCCCCGGGAGATGCCGCAGTAGTTCCAGGGGCCACCTACACGGCCATGGTGAGCATCCAGTCGCCGGTCTCTCGGGCCTACCGCCTCAGCCTGTACTGGCTGGCCTCGGGCACGCTTCTCAGCGAGGAGACCAGCGTCACCACGGAGGTCCCCGCTGGTACCTGGACCCGGCTCTCGGTGCAAGGCGCCGCTCCTCCTGGCGCCACCCACGCCGCCATCGGGGTGGACGTACCCGGCTCCCTGGAACCTCTCGTCGGCATGGCGCAGACGCTCGACCCGGGGCCGGTGCCTCCCGAGTTCGTGCTGCTGGCGCGGATCGAAGCCGGGGGCGTGCCCGGCTCGGGCACCGTCATCTCCAACCAGGGGTTCAACTGGGACGGCACGGCGACGTACCGTTTCGGCTCTTGGTTCGAGACCTTGGAGATGCTGGTCAGCACGGACGGCACGGCCCTCATGGGCGGCAGCCTCACGCCGGACCTCGACGGGTGGCTGGCCGTGGCCGTGGACATCGACCAGGGGACCCAGGCGTACTCCTCGGAGGACGGCCTGGTCTGGCAGCCGATCGGCACGCCGAGACCGCTGGCCCTCCCCACCTTGTTCGACTCTCCGAACCCGGTCACCATCGGGGACCTCTACAACGGCGCTGGGTGGGCCTGGACGGGCCGCATCCACTCGGTCGAGATGCGCTCGGGCCTGGACCCGACCGGGGCTGAGCGCTACCTCAACCCGGCGGTGGGTACGGTCAGCACCCCGGACCCCGGCCCTGTCCCCGACCAGCACACCTTCATCGTCAAGGCCCGCGGTCCGGTCGCAGCCGCCCGCCTCGCTGCTCAGATGGACCCTGTGGGTGAGTGGTCGCTCAACCGCGACGCGGCTGGCGTCTGGAACCTCCTCACGTTCCCCTCCGCCACGGCCACCCCGACCTACGCCAGCGGCGCACCGGTCACGGGGGCTGACGAGACGTTCGCCCTCAGTTTCGACCGGAACGACGGCACCGAGCGCGTCCTCACGCTCTATCGGCCGGACGGCGCGGGCGGGTGGTCGCAAATCGCCCGCACGACCGGCTCCCCCATCGCCCAGACCGACATCGCTGCCAACGTGCGGATCGGCGCCGGTTGGGTCGGTGACACCGCCATCTGGGGTGGTCGCATCTACTCGGTCGAACTTCGCTCCGGTCTCGACCCGGCGGGTGGGTCGGTCCTCTGGCGCTTCGACGCCTCTGAGGCTCCGCCGGATGGCTCCTCGTGGACCGACCCGCGGGGTCGGGTCTGGACGCTCACCAGCCCAGCCGCCATCTCGGGCCGGACCCTCTGGCGCTTCGACTCGGCTGACTACCCCGCAGTTGTGGGCGCCCCCGTCGTCACCGCCCTCCCCGCCGCCCCCGAGTGGACCGACCCCCGGGGCCGCACCTGGACTCTGTTCAACTCGGGCATCACCGCCGACGTGCCCGCTGGGGAGGTCATCCGTCTGGACCAGGCGGGCATCCACCAGGGCGAGGTCAGCGAGTGGTCGCCCGTCCCTGACCGCTCCATCAACGCTCGGCTCTACACCAGCGCCGATGGCTCATCCTGGACCCGGCTGGCCCTGGCCTCCGGAGCGACCGTGCCCTCCGGCGTGTCAGCACCGGCAATGGGCGCCTCCACGCTCCCGGTGCGGATCGGGGCCGACACGGCCGTCGCCCCTGCGCTCCAAGCCGACCGCCCGACCGCGGTGGGGCGCTTCTACAACGTGGAGATCAGGACGGCCATCGGCGGCCCGCTCCGCGTGGGTGGCGACTTTGAGGACGCTTCTCCTGGAGCGACCTCGGTGGAGGGCGTCGAGGGTGACCTCCCCGCCTACCTCAACCCCACCGCTGGGACCGTCACGACTCCTGACATCGACCCCATCCCACCCAACCAGCACACGTTCGTCCTTCGGCTCCGCCACACGGCCAGCGCCCAGGCGTGGCATCAACTGGCATCGCAGTTCGACGCCGGGCTGTCCTCGTGGTCGCTGCGCCGCAACCTGAACGGCCAGGTCAACCTCCTCACGACCTCCGATGGGACCAACGTCACCTCCAACCTGACCAGCAACGCTCCGCCGCTCGTCCCCGACGCGGACGTCTGGCTCGCCGTGAGCGTCCTCTCCACGGGTGACCCGGCGACGATGGCGACCTGGACCTCACCGGACGGGGTCACCTGGACCCAGCACACCGTGGCGCTCCTCGGGACCTTCGGCATGTTCGACTCGGCCCTGCCCATCCGCATCGGCGCCTACTACGGGACCGGCGAGCCGTTCGTCGGCCACATCTACTCCGTCGAACTACGCAACGGCCAGCACCCCGCCGCGGGTGACGTCTGGTGGCGCTTCGACGCATCGGAGTACCCCGGCTCGGGCCTGTCCTTCACCGACCCGCGGGGCCGGGTCTGGACGCTCAGCGCCGCTGGCGCCATCGTCCCGCCCTCCTCCGGCGACTGGACCATCTCCGGCTCCGCGGCCATCGTGCCCGCCGCCGTGCTCCCCGAGCCGGTCCCCTCCTCGGGCTGCTCCGCCTCGGGCATGCCGGTCATCCAGTTGTCCTGGGATCAGGCCGGGACCGAGGACTTCCAGGCGTTCCACCTCGAGCGGTCGTCCGGGGGCGGCGCCTGGGAGCGCATCGCGGAACTGGAGCGCCAGGGCGGCGCCTGCGAGGGGCTGGTCCTCCCGCCCGCTGGCGAGGACCCCGCCTACGCCTCCGCGCCCTGGCGCCCTGAGTTCCACCCGTTCACCGGCTCCTCGCTGGACGTCCAGGCCGAGATGCGCATGGCCGACTGGTCCCAGGACGGCCGCATCCTGGAGGCGCCGGTCCTGCTCTGGCTCGACGGTGACGCCCCCGCCGTCCGGTGGCGGGACGGGACCGGCGTCTACCACGATGTGGTGGGCACCGCCCCCCTCCCCTACCTGCCTGACGAGCACGGCTGGGTGCGGGCCAAGGTCGAGCACGACGGCGAGCGTCACCTGGCGCTGGGGGCGGGGACGGCCACGGGTGCCCTCGTCGCCCCCGCCGCGACGAACTACCAGGTCCAGGCTCGTGCCCGGGCCGCCGACTGGACGCCCGGGGCCGCCGGGTCGCTGGCCCGGTGGGAGGACCCGGCCGGGCCGGACCCGCTCTCGCTCAACCCCACCGCCACCGGCTGGGCGGTGGGCTGGACGGTGGCCGGGACCGAGCGGTCGCAGGCGTTCACCATGCCCTCCCTCGTGGACGGCAGCGAGTATGACCTACGGGCCACGCTGGCCCGGACCGGGGAGGTCTCCCAGGGGTTGCGCTGCGACGGTGGCGGGGCCTACGCCAACCTCGCCTGGTCCGGTACCGGGTCGATCATCGCCACCGCCGAGATCACCCCAGATGACTGGACGCTCTCCGCTCACAACCAGACCCTCGTCGGCACCTTCAGCACCACCACCGAGTCGGGCTGGGTGTTCACCCTCCTCGCCAACGGGCGGCTCTACATGGCGGTCGTCGGGGCGGGCTACCTGCTGGCCCACACCTCGACGGCGGCGGTGCCCTTCGCCAACGGGACGAAGGGTTGGGTGCGGGTGACCACCAACTCGGCCAACGACACGACCTTCCACACGTCCACCAACGGCACCACCTGGACGCAGTTGGGCAGCACCGTGGCGGGCGCGGGCAGCATGAACATCCCCAACCCCAACACGGCCACCCGGCTCGGCTACCGGACTGACATGCCCGCCGACGACTTCATCGGCGTGTTCCACTCGGCGGTCGTCTACATGGGCACCGGTGAGGACGGGAACCCCAACTTCGCCAACGGCTCCGGGTCCGCCTCCTCCATCGTGGACAGTCACGGGGAGGTCTGGACCCGCTCCGGGGTCACGTCCTGGTCCATGAAGGCCAACTGGCGGGTGCAGGCGTCCTGGTCGCTCAACGGCACCACCTGGACGACCGCCCTCACCCTGGACACCCTGCTCGCCACCACCGCAGCCCTCCCCACCGGGCAGGTGCGCCCGGTGCTCGGCGCCTGGCCCGGAGGGAGCCTGGCCGTCGAGCGCGGCGCGTTCGTGGCCGACACCCGCACCTACAGCCCTGACTTCAC
>Ga0105104_10003354_pt1 | contig 11450 bp, 9 predicted proteins | sample PPLLaktember2015_3_FD_87034 | JGI IMG/M metagenome (GOLD analysis project Ga0105104, IMG submission 87034) | Freshwater sediment microbial communities from Prairie Pothole Lake near Jamestown, North Dakota, USA - PPLs Lake P7 Core (6) Depth... | ecosystem: Environmental > Aquatic > Freshwater >...
AAGGGACTTGGCTGCCCGGTAGGGGCGGTGCTCGCCGGCTCGCAGGCGTTTATCAAGGATGCCCGCCGCCTCAAGCATCTGTTCGGTGGGGCTATGCGCCAGGCGGGCATCATCGCCGCCGCCGGGGTCTATGCCCTGGAGCATCATGTGGCGCGACTGGCCGAAGATCACGCGCATGCCACCATGTTGGCCCAGTCCCTCGCGGCGTTGCCCACAGTGAGTCTCAACCCGACGGATGTTGAAACCAACATTATTATCTTAAAGATGTAGGGGCTAGCGGCCGCGACGCCAAAGAGATCGGCGAACGCCTTGAAAAAGCAGGGGTGCGGGTCAGCGTCCTGGGGCGTACCAAGCTGCGTGCGGTCACACATCTGGATGTCTCCCGTCCGGATGTCGAGCGCGCCATCGAAGTGTTGCGACACGTGCTGTGAGTGCTTTTTCCTAGACACCCCTGGGCTTCTATGTTATTCCATTGACATGATCTCTAGCGTCAGTGGAATTGACGCCCTCCTGGAGGCGTTGCCGTGAGTGACCGCCTGTCGCATATCCCCGGAGCCCGCGTGGGGGTGCGCTACCTGCTCACCAGTCTAGGATTCTGGATTTTTTTCAATATCGGAATACTCCTCTGGTGCCGGCAGTTTGAGGTGTTCTATTTTCGGGAGCCGTATATTCTGGCGCTGACGCATGTCGCCGCCTTAGGTTGGCTGACCACTGGACTCATGGGGGTTATGTATGTCACGCTGCCGGCGACGTTGGGGGTGCGTCCGCATAGCCTACGTATGGCATCCATGCAATATTGGTTGCAGGTGGTGGGCATTGCCGGTTTAGCACTGACCATGGGCCTCGTGCCGCAGGCGCGGGGTCGAGTCGTGTTTGGACTGCTGACGCTGGGGGCGCTGGTGATCTTCGTCCACAATATTGCAGCGACGGTCGGACGCGGCCAGGCGTGGCATCTCCCCGAAGCCCATTTCGTGATGGCGGTGTTCTATCTGGCGATCACCGGACTCATCGGTATGAGCTATGTGTTTTACCTCAATAGCGGTTATGTGCCGCAAACCGTGACATCATTGAAGGTCCATGCCCACTTCGCTGGGCTGGGCTGGCTGGCCCTCACAATAATGGGGTTGACGTATAAACTGTTGCCACTGGAGCTTGGGGTGGAAAACGTCCCGCAGCGCTGGGCTGTCGCCGCCAGTGTACTGGTCAATGTGGTCTTCTGGGGGGTTTTTTTCAGCTATGCCTATGACTGGCCTGAGCTGCGTGTCGCATCGGCAGTGTTGGGGTTGGCCGGTGTGATGTGCCACACCATGCAGGTGCGGACGATCGCCCGATTTTCCAACGCTTCTGCTCTTCTCCCTGGTACGTTTTTCGCCAAGATCCGAGCTCACATCATCCCCTCTGCCCCGATGGGCGAGGGTGCAGGTGGGGGTGAAAGGCGCCCCAGGAGCCTGCTCTATACCCAAGGATCCTGCCTCTTTGGCGTCGCTGCCACACTGCTTGCCATCTTCTTGACTACAGGAGCCGTAGGGGACAGCTTTGCCGTCGAATATGCCTACAGCTACGCCGCGGCCGCCGGATGGTTTGGGCTGTATGTCACGGGACAGACCCTGTGGCTTCTACCATTGCTACATGATGATGTGTACGGGCACACACCTGGGCTGGCGTGGAAGCAGCTGGAATTCCCTGGGCAAGTGGCCGGTACGCTGTTGGTGACCATCGGGTTGTTGGTGGGAATGGCATTGATTGTCGCGCTGGGCGCCGCGGTGAATCTGGCTGCTTCCGTGCTGGTGACGGCTCGCAGCCTGCGATTGTGGTGGGCACAGCCGGCCATGGTGGAGAGCTAACAATGGAAGAACACGACACGCGACCGCTGATCGCCATTACGATGGGTGACCCTGCCGGCATCGGGGCTGAGGTAAGCCTGAAGGCATTGCTCGCGCTGGAAGTCTATACCATATGCCGGCCACTGGTGCTGGGCACGCTGGGAATGCTCGAACAGATGCGGGATGTCCTACATAGCGGTCAGTACCTGCAATCGGTGAGTAGCCCTGCAGAAGGACGATATACGCCCGGAACGGTGGATGTGCTCGACCTGGCGGACGAGCACCCTGGCCCATTTCTGTTGGGCGTTGCAGCCAAAGAAAATGGCGCTGCCGCCGTGGCGTATGTCGAGAGGGCCATCGCGCTGGCCCTATCCGGCGAGGTGGATGCCATCGCTACGGCTCCCCTGAATAAAGAGGCCATGCGAGCTGCCGGATTCCCCTATGACGGCCATACCGAGCTGCTAGCCGTCAAAACGGGCACGAAAGTCTACACCATGATGCTGGCCTCCGGCGATTTCCGAGTGTTTCATGTCAGCACCCACGTGTCGCTGCGTGGTGCCATTGAACGCGCCAAGAAGGCGCGCGTTCTGCGGGTGATTGAGCTGGCCTATCGCGAAATCCAGCGCATGGGCGTGACGGAGCCACGTCTGGCGGTGGCGGGACTCAATCCTCACGCCGGTGAGAACGGATTATTCGGCGAGGAAGAAATTCACGAGATCGGTCCAGCGGTAGAAGAGGCGCAGTCACGCGGTTGGAACGTCAGCGGCCCCATTTCCCCGGATACCGTCTTCGCCCGCGCTAAACGCGGCGACTTCGATGGGGTCGTGGCCATGTACCATGACCAGGGGCACATCCCATTCAAGATGACCGAATTCGAACTAGGGGTGAACGTCACAGTGGGCCTGCCCATCATCCGCACCTCGGTAGACCACGGCACGGCCTACGATATCGCCGGGAAAGGCGTGGCCGACCCCAAGAACATGGTCCAGGCCATTGTGCTAGCCGCCGAGATGGCACGGCGACGCGTTCCCTTACCTCAACCCTCAGTGTCTGGGAGAGGAAACAGGTGAGGGGCAGGAAGACAAGGAGAAGACCATGTACCCCAACATGTATCGCATTCGTCAAACGTTCGAAGGGCCAGCCGTGGCCGATATCCCGGCGACGGTGCAGGCAGAACTGGCGCGCGTCAGCGTGGCATCGGTGATCACGCCCGGGCAAACAGTGGCGCTGACGGCTGGTAGCCGTGGTATCACGAACATCGCGACGATCGTCAAAGCGACGGCGGATTATCTCAAGACGATCGGCGCTAAGCCTTTTGTCATTCCCGCCATGGGCAGCCATGGTGGTGGCACCTCCGATGGGCAGCTCGATGTCTTGCGCCATTACGGCATCACCGAGGACAGCATGGGGGTGCCTCTCCGGGCCAGTATGGAGGTGGTACAGATCGGCGAGACGCCCGACGGTATCCCGGTGTGGCTCGACAAGTATGCCTTCGAGGCGGATCACATCGGTGTCATCAACCGTGTGAAGCCGCACACCGACTTCAGTGGCGCCATTGAGAGCGGCCTCTTCAAGATGATGACCATCGGCCTCGGCAAATATCATGGTGCCCAGCATTACCATCGGGCCAACGTCCAATATGGCTATGAGCACGTCATCCGCACAGTGGGCCACACGGTGTTGAAGCACGCGCGCATCGCTTTCGGGCTCGGGGTCATCGAAAACGGCTACGATCAGACCGCGGTCATCCGTGCCGTACGCGCGCCTCAGTTTGAAGCAACAGAGCTGGAGCTGCAAGCACTGTCGAAAAAGTTGGCGGCACGCCTGCCGTTTGACTTCATCCACCTGCTCATCGTCGAGGAGATGGGGAAGAATATCAGCGGCACAGGCATGGATACCAAGGTGATTGGCCGCATCATGAACATTATCGAACCTCCGCCCAAGCACCCGCGGATCCTCCGCATCTATGTGCGCGACATCCATGATGACTCCTATGGCAATGCCATGGGCGTGGGCCTGGCAGACTTCGTGTCGAAACGATTGGTGAACAAAATCGACCCTACCGCCACCTATATCAACGGCCTCACGGGATTGTCGCCTGAAAGTGCCCGCATTCCAGTCACCTTTGACACCGACCGCGAGGCGGTGGAGGCAGCGCTGGGAACCATCGGTTTGGTGAAACCGGAAGAGGCTCGCATCGTGCGTATTCAGAACACATTGCTCCTGGAAGAGCTGGATGTGTCAGAGGCACTCCTGCCAGAGGTGAAGCAACATCACACGCTGGAAATTCTGTGGGGGCCTAAGCCGCTGATGTTCGACAGCATCGGCGGGCTGTCCAGCTTTATGTAGAGGACCCTGCACCCTGCCCGGTCTCAATACCAGAGGGTGCGGGTGAGGGAGGGACGAGCGAGTATGTTCACTTGGAAACGATCCCTCATTGTGACATCGTGGCGCGCCGACGCGCGCGATGAGATTCCAGATGTCCAAGTCGAAGCCATCAAAGAGCGTATCGTCCGCTTCTTCGAAGGCCTTGCCAAGGGAGCTCTGGCCGCCGTGCTTTACGGTTCGGGGACTTTGGTGCTCTCAGGTGTACTGTTCTACTTTTCCTGGAAACTGGGGATTGCGGCACTGTTTGTGCTCGGTGGACTCCTGCCCCTGGCGGCCAGCGCCTATCTGCTCTGGCGCTTGATGCGGCGGGGGCGTCCGCCGTGGCTGTGGCGTCGGCAATGGCGTCAAGCCGCGATTCTCAGGCTGGCACGGCGGCTGGGAGGACGCTTGACAGTGGGTGATGTCGTACTCGGTACAGGACTCTCCCTAGGAGAGGCGGAGGCCACGTTAAACGAATTGGCGCGCCAAAGGTACGTCGATCTGGAGGTCTCGCCTGCGGGCATCCTGGTGTATCACTGCTTTCCTCTGGCCAATGCGCATGAGAAGAGCCGCGCCGAGCGGGTGTGATCGTAGCTAGTCAAGAGGATCGCGAGACTGCAACTACAGATGCACACGGATGGACAGGGCTAATCTGTGTGCATCTGTGGTGACATTTTGAGGGATGAGCGGGGAAGGCATCTTATGGACCTGGGACTTGCTGGAAAAGTGGCGCTGGTGACTGGTGGCAGTCGCGGTATTGGCCACGCCATCGCGGCAGCGTTCGCCCAAGAAGGGACACACGTGAGCATCTGCGGCCGGACGCCGGCCGACCTCTCCAAGGCGGCCGATGCCATCACGGCGAAAGGGGTGGAGGTCTTGGCTGTTGAGGCCGATCTTACTCACTCCACCGATGCGGAGAGGGTTGTGCGGGCGACGCTTGACAGATTCGGGCAGCTTGATATCCTGGTGAACAACGTCGGCGGTGCGCGGGGAGACCCCAGCTGGGCCGCGAGCGATAGTGATTGGGATGCCATGCTGCAGCTCAATTTCCTGTCGGCCGTGCGCTTGACCCGTCTGGCCATCCCCCAAATGAAGCGCCAGGGGGGGGGACGCATCATCCATATCGCTTCGATCTATGGACGAGAGTGGGGTGGTCCCACGACCTATAACGCCTCGAAAGCCGCAATGATTAGTTTCTCGAAAACGCTTGCCCGCCAACTAGGCAAAGATCATATCCTGGTGAATACGGTTGCGCCCGGGTCGATCCTGTTCCCCGGGGGAGTCTGGGAGCGCCGCCAGCAGCAAAGCCCGGAGCAGATCGCGCGGTTTCTCGAAACGGATTTTCCCTTCGGCCGCTTTGGGTGTCCCGAAGAAGTGGCACCGATGGTGGTCTTTTTGGCCTCTGCGCAAGCATCGCTGATCACGGGGGCCTGCATTAATGTCGACGGCGGCCAATCGCGGTCGCTGTTCTAAGTATATCATTAGACGGGAGCCGGCCACCGGTGGCGGCCCAGACGGCTGGGACGGGTGGCGTGGAGGAAACCATGGGAAGCTTTCGCTACTGGCAGTGGGATGGTTCGCAAGATCCCTTTCATATCGGGGTGGATGATGCCATGGATGCGCTGGCCGACGCGCTCTTACGCTCAGGAGATCTGGACTGGGCGTGGCAGCAACTCCTCCGCCGCGGCTTCACGTCGGAAGATGGCTACCGCTCCCTGCGCGGACTGGATGACATGCTGCGCGAGGTCGAGCGGAAGAAAAAAGAGCTTCTGAATAAATACTCCCCTGATTCCTTCAAGCTCGATCAAGAACAGCTCCAACGCCTCATGGAGCAAGCCCAGGCCTATATGGAACGCTTGCAGCAGTTTATGGAGCAGCTTATGCAGCGCTTCCCGCAGCATTCAGAACAAATGGGCGAGCGCATGGAGGAGCTCTATCAAAAGTATCAGCAACTCAAAGAACGTCTTCGCGACCGCCTTAGCAAGCGCGGCAAAGGCGAACGCTCCCGTTCCCAACGGTCCGAAAGTGAGGCGTTCCAGCAGCTCAGCCGTATGCTCGAACAGATGAACCGCCTCCTCTCCGACCCGCGCTTCATGGAAAATTTTCTGAAGAATCTCGAAGCCTCCGCCGCTGACCTCAACAACCTCATGCAGAACCTTGACCAGCTCACCGATGAGCAGCTCGACCAGCTCATGAGTATGCTCGAGCAGATGGAGCAATTGGAGGAGCTGCTTAACAAATTCGCCTTCCGCGGCCCGGAGATGATGGGGATGCAGCAAGGCCAGCAGATTCTCCGCCACATGCAGCAGATGGAGGATCTGCTCAAATTCGCGCGCTGGGGCTATGGCGACCCCGCCGACATGGACCTGGAAGCCCTCCGTGAGGTTCTCGGGCAGGAAGCCTACGAGGACATGGCCGAGTTGCAACGCTTGCGCCAAATGTTGGAGGAGGCAGGCTTGCTCCGCAACACTGGCAATGGGATGCAGCTCACACCCGCGGGACAACGGAAGATCGGCGCCAAAGCGCTGCGCGACATCTTTAAAGAGATGAAGAAAAGCCTGTTCGGCAACCACCAGGCGATCTTGCGTGGGGCCTCCGGCGACCGCATGGACGAGACGAAAACTTATGAGTTCGGCGACCCCTTCCAGCTTGATATCGGGCAGACGCTGAAAAACGCTGTTATCCGCCAGTACAAGGGGGTTCCGGTCGAGGTCGATCCAGTCGACTTCGAGGTCTACCGCACGGAACTTCTGACCCGCTCATCCACGGTCATCATGGTGGATTTGTCCCACAGCATGGAGCTCTACGACTACAACCGTTTCACCGCCGCCAAGAAAGTCGCCCTGGCGCTGGAGAGCCTGATTCGCACCCAGTTCCCGCGCGACAAGTTGTACATCGTGGGGTTCGGGGACTATGCCCGTGAGGTCAAGCTCGGCGATTTGCCCTACCTCACCGTTGGCCCTGAGCATACGAATACCCAGGAGGGGCTCGAGCTCTCCCGGAAGTTGCTGTCGCGGGAGGGTGGCACCAACAAGCAAATCATCATGATCACGGACGGCCGCCCGACGGCGGCGCGCATCAATGGTCGGCTGTTCATTCATACGTGGGGTCTGCATCCCGCCATCTTGGAAGAGACCTATCTGGCGGCGGAACGCTGTCGGCGTAGCCAAATCACCATCAACACCTTTATGTTGGCGGATGATTACTCCCTGATCCACTTCGTCAAGGAGATGACCCGCATTTGCCGAGGACGGGCATTTTACACCACCCCCAGCCGCTTGGGGGAGTATATCCTGGTGGATTACATCAACCGGAAACGCAAGCGGATCGCGTAGGGACGCGATGTCAGGCCCCTGAAGTAAGTTGATACGTCTCCGGCGCACCCTGCCGGATCGGCGGGTGCGGTTTCTCACCTTCTATCGATCAGACTGGTCTCCTCAGAGGAGCAGATCGCCTGCGCCCCACTGCGCAGGGTGTCGCGAGGGAAGCGAGCTCGCCCAACTGGGTGGCGTGACGTACCGCCGCACCAGCGCGTGTCCAGAGATTGCTGCTATCCATGGTCCATCTCCTTCAGAGCCTCGGATAGCGGGGTACCAGTGCGGTCTGGTTTTACATCGTTGTCCCGTCCCGCCTGTCAACCTTCCCGCCAGCGAGCCGTGGAGGTTTCCCTTTGACATGCCTGCAGGATTTTGGTAACGTAAAGGGTCTACCTTTGTCGCAGCTCTTGCCCTTGTCGGACAAGGGTTGAGGTGGCTTTCCTGAGTTCCACTCCCTAGTTTGTATCACGGTCCTTGCGTCACGGGATGGTTAGCTGACCCGCCTCCCCTCCTCCGGGGCGAGCGTGGGAGAGGGCAACCATGGGACGTTGGAACTCTGAGGTCACAGCTCAGGCGATTGCCGATGGCGCAACCCAACCCCCGAGCATGATGATGTGGCGACGACTCCTCGCCCTGGGCATCCGGCAGCACCTCTGGATACTCTCACTTTGTCTCGTCGCCTTCTCTGGCTGCATGGGGGCGCAGCGTCAAGGAGCCCCCGCTAACGCAGCGAGAGAACACTACACCCGAGCGCTGCAGTATCTCTCTATAGGTGCCGCTGAGGCGGCCGTCAAAGAACTCAACGATGCACTGCAACTCGACCCGACAAACGCGGAGTTTCATCACCTTCTCGCGTTTGCTTACCACTACGAGGGACGCTATCAGTTTGCGCTGACCCACTACGCCAAAGCGTTGGAGCTGGCCCCAGGCTATGCCGAGGCCCATGTCCATCTGGCGGGCCTGTATTTGGAGTTGGCTCGTTGGGATGATGCGGTGACACAGGGGCGCGAAGCCCTGAAGATCATCACTTATCAACACCCAGAAATAGCCTACAATAGCATCGGGCTGGCCTACATGGGAAAGGGGGACCTGATCTCCGCCCGGCGAGCCTTTCGGGATGCCCTGGCGTTTCACGACAACTTCCCCGAAGCCCATCGTAATCTTGGAACGCTCTACTTCCAGCAGGGACACGTCGAGGACGCCATTCGAGAGTTCCGCGAGGCCGTGCGATTGCGTCCGAGCTATGCTGAAGCCCTCCATGACCTGGGGGTTGCCTACCTCGAACGTGGCAGTAAGGCGGAGGCCGTTGCCCAGTTTCAGAAGGTGATCCAACTAGACCCAGAGAGCGAGCTGGCCGAGATGGCAAAGTGGTACCTAGGGGCATTGCCGTGATGTGACGGCCGGTGTCACCTCCCTGACCTGAGTCCTTGTTCCGGCATGACCCCGCGAAAGGCTGACGGGCAGCGCGATGAATGGGTCGAACGGCAAAATGGTCATGGCGGATGGTCTTGGCGAATTCCTGCGGCGCGAACGCGAACTGCGTCATATCAGCCTGGACGATGTGGCGGAACGCACGAAAATCGGCCGTCGCTATCTGGAAGCCATCGAAGAAGAGCGGTATGACCGCTTGCCTAGCGAGACGTTTGTGCGGGGCTTTATCCGTTCCTATGCCCAGTCCATCGGCCTAGACCCCGAAGATACGCTGCTCATCTACAACCACTCACGGATGGTTCACGATGTGGCGCTACTGCGGACAGAACGCCCGTCCCCAGCCAGGCGCGCATGGAATGAACGCTTTTTGCTGTGGCTCTTGGTGGCGGGGGTGGTCATTGTCGGTGGGGTGCTCGTGAGCGCCGTTGGCCTCCTTGACAGGCCAGGCCTCCTGCGCTGGGCGTCGTCTCCTCGACCAGAGACGGCCAACAGGCTATCTGCTGGGGCGCCACTGATGCTGACCGTCATTGCCGACTCCGACACCTGGCTCCGAGTGACGATCGACGAACAGGAGTCACAGGACTTGGTGCTGCGTGCCGGGCAATCGACGAAATGGATTGGGCGAGAACGCTTTATCCTTTCCATCGGCAATGCCCGAGCGACGCATCTCAGGCTGAACGGGCGCGATCTCACCATTCCGCAGCCTGCCCAAAGTATCCTCCGCCAGTACACCATCTCTCGTGACATGCTGCCGTAACATTTTCACACCCCCGAAAGCATTTACCCCTTGGTAACGAGGCTCCTCGGCATCTGCCAGACCGTGGACAGCCTCGTTTAGAGAAAGGGAACCCCATGCTATCGCTCCATGGACAGACGATGCTCTATGGAATCTTTGGCTATCCGATCGGCCATTCCTTGTCGCCGCTGATGCATAACACCGCTTTCGTCCATTATGGGATCGAGGCAATCTATCTGCCGTTTGCCGTACAGCCAGCCCACCTCGAGCTGGCGGTCAAATCGATCGCAGCTCTGCAGATGGGTGGCGTGAATGTGACCATTCCGCATAAGCAAGCGGTGCTAGCCTGGATGGACGAGTTATCGCCAGAGGCACGCCTGATTGGGGCGGTCAACACGATTCACCTGCGGAATGGCCGTCTGCACGGCTACAACACCGATGGCATTGGGTTTCTACACGCCCTCGAAGCGGTGGGTAGTGATGTGGCCGGCCGGACCGTCATGCTGTTGGGGGCCGGCGGAGCGGCTCGAGCCATCGCCGTGCAGCTGTGCCTGTCGGGCGTTCGTCGTCTGTTACTGGCCAATCGCACTCCTACACGTGCTGAGGACCTTGCCGCCTTCCTTAAGCAAAATATCCCCGATGCCGATATCAGCATTGTCACCATGAGGGAATCATCCCTAGCAGCCCAGCTTCCGGACACCGATATCGTGGTCAATGCCACCTCCACCGGGATGCATCCCCACGATCCCCTGCTCCTCCCATCCACGGCACTAAGCCCACAGCACTTGGTGTGCGATATCGTCTATCGTCCGCTGCAGACGCCGCTTTTACGAGCCGCCCAGCGGCAGGGGGCCCGGACGGTCGATGGGTTGGGCATGTTGCTCTACCAGGGGGCGAAAGCCTTCGAAATCTGGACCGCCCGTACGTTTCCGCTTGCCTTGATCCGAGCCCGGTTGCTGGAAGCTGTCGCCGAACAGCCGGCCACCAATGCTCCGCCGCAGAAGGAGTGAACGAGAGGATGGCTGCTAGCCTTGGTGAACTCTTTCTCTGCACCAACCTGATCACCAAAGCGCAACTCGATCAAGCCATTGCCCAGCAGAAAGTCGAAGGGAGCCGCTTAGGCACCGTCCTGACAAGACTCGGTTGGGTCAAGGAGGAGGATGTTAGTCGGTGCTTGGGCGAACAGTACGGCATCCCCTACATCGACCTGGATAGCCAAATGATCCCTCCGGAGGTGATCCGCTTGATCCCTCCAGGCATCGTCCAGAAGCATCTGGTGATTCCCGTTGGCAAGGCTGGAACCACGCTGACCATGGCCATGGCCGACCCCACCAATGTCTTGGCCGTCGACGACATCAAGTTTATGACCAGCTTGAAGGTCGAGCTGATGGTGGCGACCGAGAGTGCCATTCGCCGGGCCATCGACCGCTTCTACGATTCCTCCGAGACGCTCCAGAACGTCATGGCCAGCATCGAAGATGCGGGCATGGAGATCGTAGAGGAACCGCAAGACGGCCATCCGAACATCAGCGACCTCAGACAGGCGGTCGAAGAAGCGCCAGTCGTCAAGCTCGTGAATCTCATTCTCGCCGAAGCTATCAAAAAGGGGGCCAGCGACATCCATGCCGAACCCTATGAAAAGACGTTTCGCGTGCGCTTCCGAATCGATGGCGTGTTATATGAGGTGATGACCCCTCCGCTGAGCCTCAAGAACGCGATGATTTCCCGGCTGAAGATCATGGCCGACTTAGACATTTCCGAACGGCGTCTCCCCCA
>Ga0105104_10003355_pt1 | contig 11449 bp, 9 predicted proteins | sample PPLLaktember2015_3_FD_87034 | JGI IMG/M metagenome (GOLD analysis project Ga0105104, IMG submission 87034) | Freshwater sediment microbial communities from Prairie Pothole Lake near Jamestown, North Dakota, USA - PPLs Lake P7 Core (6) Depth... | ecosystem: Environmental > Aquatic > Freshwater >...
AACGAGTGGATCGCCTCCAGCGCGGCCATGAAGGTCTGCGAGGTCAGATCTTCGGCGTCTTTGACGTTGCCCGTGTGGACGACATGATAGCGATAGACGCGGGCAACATTGCGCCGGTAGAGTTCGGCGAACGCGTCGGCATCCATGCTGGCCTGCCGTACCAGATGGGTCTGATCTATGTCCTGCACGTTGTCATCTGCTGTCATAATTGTAGTCATGGACCTCCTGAAGGTTGTGCGCACGTTAATATGTTGCAGGAGGTGAGAAAAAAGTAACAGGGAAAGTTCCGATGGTTGAGTAGGCGGTGCAATTCCGCCGTACACCTGCACCCACCGTGATGGCGCCCCGGCGCCATCACGCGGTGTCGAAACCATCACGTTCAAGGAACAGTGGTGGCTAATGGTGGTTTCGATATGCCACTCGCTGCGCTCGTAGCTACTCAACCACCGGCGTGCTTTTTATTCCGGATAAACCTTCCACCCCAGCTCGTTCAATTTCGTCATGTCGAATTGCTCCGCCGGGACGTCGATTAAAAGGGTATTTCCCTCCGCCAGCAATTCATTCGTCTCGGCATCGTAGATGCCCGCCCAGGCCTCGGCGGATTTGGCTCTGGATTTTCCCGCCTTGCCGACGATCTTCAATGGACGTCCGGTGGGGACGTTTTTGCGATATTTCACTTCCAGTCTGGCGGTGAACATAAAGCGCGGGTTCAGGGGATCGCTGCCCATGTGACTCCGGCCGGAGATTTCGTCGATGATCGCACCGACGATCCCGCCGTGCAAGACACCCGGATAGCCCTGGAAATGTTCCGGCGCGATATAGGTTGACTCGACCTGGCCGGGCGAAGTCTCATAAATGTGCAGGTGCAGTCCCACGGGATTTTCCAGTCCGCAGATGAAGCAATGTTTCGAGTTGGGTTGGCGCTTGCGCGTGCTTTGTTCGGTTTGCATAGATCAGGATGGACCTTTCTGTTTTGCCGCGAGTTTTTGTGCCCTGCAGGTGAGAACACACTTTTGGCGGAATGGTTCTTTCTATCGATGAGCCTTCACCCCAACCTGCTGGCACATCTCCAGCACGGGACAGGTGGAGCAGCGCGGCAGAGTACCGGTGCAAATGTGCTTTCCGAAGGGCACGAGCAGCCGGTTGATCTCGATCCAGTAGCGTTTGGGCAGTTTCTCGCCCAGCGCGACCATGGTCTTTTCGGGCGTTGTCGTTTTCACGTAGCCCCAGCGATTGGTCACGCGATGGACGTGGATATCCACGCTGATGAAAGGCTCTCCGCAGGCAATGCCCAGGACCAGGTTCGCACACTTGGGACCGACTCCGGCAAACGACATCAGGACCTCGGGATCGCACGGCAGGTTTCCATCGAATTCAGCGAGGACGCGCCGCGCGATCTCCAGGATCTGGCTGGCCTTGCGTTCGTGAAACGTGCTCTGATTGATCAAGGCGTCAAGTTCCTCGTAGGTCAGCGCGCGGATCTCCGCCGGGGTGCGGGCCTGCTCGAAAAGCTTGCGCGCCAGCGGAAGAGTGACCTCGTCATACGTGCGGATGGAAATGATGCATGCCACCAGTTGTTCGAATGTGGAGGTGAAGCCATTCTCGGCCAGCTCGAACAGCGCAGCCTTCGGCCAGGGTTTGACGGCGGTCCGGATGCTCCGCACGGCCAGGCCGATGTCAAAAGGTTTCTTTTCCATGGGGTGAACCTCCATTCTCGAATCGGACCAAAATCGGACATCGCCTCGTTTGGGGATGCTGTGGAATGGAGAACGATCGCTCCATTATACCCAGCACTGTGACTGCGCTGCGGGCAGTGGACAAGAGAATGAGCTGAGTATTTTCTCACCACCGAGAACACACACCGCCCCGGTGGTTCGGTGCCGGGGGAGTCCACGGAGGTTTTTAAAGGATTTTCTCCGTGTTCTTCGCGAACGCCGCGCAAAGCAGCGGCAGTACCCGAAGGGTACGGTGTGCTCCGTGGTGAAGGTATTGGACGAGCCCGTGCAATCAGCCACTCTCTCCGGGCGTTATAATTTGGCATACTTCAATGAATAGGTGCCTGATATGAAAACAGTTGTCCTGATCTCTGCCATTGCCGAGTGGAATGCCGTCAAGCCTTTATTCCCAAAAGCCAAACTCCGGCGCTTCCCGTTTGGGGAATGCTTTGACATCCTTTTGCAGGATGAACATATCTCGTTCTTCCATAGCGGCTGGGGCAAGATCGCCTCGGCCGGTTCCATGCAGTATGTGATCGGCAGCTATTCGCCGGATCTGATCGTCAACCTGGGGACGTGCGGCGGTTTCGAGGGCGGAGTGAAGCAGGGCGAGGTCGTTCTGGTGGAGAAGACCTATGTCTACGACATTGTGGAGCTAATGGGAGACCTGGATGTTGTTTCCTACTACGCCTCCTCCCTCGACCTGAGCTGGCTCTCTGAGCCCTATCCTTTTCCCGTCCGGCGCGGCATGATCGCCTCCGCCGACAGCGACCTGCCGCCCGGAAAGATTCCCTTCCTGCGCTCGCTGGGCGCCATCGCCGCGGACTGGGAGTCGGCCGCGCTGGCCTGGGTTGCGCAGCGCAACAACGCCCGCCTGCTGATCCTGCGCGGCGTCAGTGACATGGTCAGCGAAGCGGGCGGTGAGGCCTACAACAACATCGAAATATTCAACGACCGCGCCCAGGGGATCATGGAGCAGCTCGTCGAGCAGCTGCCGGAATGGCTGAACGCGGTGAAACTGTAGGTCACGCTCGTAGGTCCCGCTTGTCGAAGATCCCGCGCCAGCGGGGCAGCGGGACGGACATTGAAATCGTCACGTCGCAGACGTGACCTACAGCATCATCTCCATCGCCACATCGTCTTCATTGTCGCTGTAGCGCGGGATTTCGTAGAACCCCATCCGTTTGTAAAATTCGAAGGCCCGGCTCTGCGCCTCGCGGTCTGTCTCCAGCCGGATGCGCCGGTAGCCTTTTTGACGCGCAAAGGAGAGCAGTTCCTGCGTCATCCGGTACCCCAGCCCCCGGCCGTGATATTCGAACAGCAGCCAGAGACGCTTGAGCTCACAGGTTTCCTCATCGATCCTGCGGACCGCGCCCGTGCCGATCATTTGATCGTCATCTGTCATGACGAGGAAGGTGCCATTGTTCTCCAGGTAGGTGTTTTGGAAATCGTCCATGTCGTGCAATTGCCCGCGTGCCTCGTAGAACGCCATCGATTCCTCGAGCGGGCGTGTGTCATGGAAAACTTTGTGGGCAACGCGGTAGATCAGCTCTTTCGCAGCCGGTATTTCGTCCGGGTGGACGGGATGTATTTTGATCATGGCATGATTTTTTCCTGCGGGCATTATAATCATTTGGGTACCCCTATGCAGACACTCAATGAAGACCCCCTGGAGATCCAAAAGAGGAATTTCCGTTATGTCCAGATCGACGCGATCGGCGTCAGCATCTCGAATATTGCTTCGCCGTTCCTGCCGGTCTTTCTGACCCGCCTCGGCGCGACCAATTTTCAGGTCGGTTTGCTCTCTTCCATGCCCGGGGTGACCGGGCTGGTGCTGGCCATCCTGGTTGGGCGCTTCCTGCAGACCCGCCGCAATGTCGTGCCCTGGTACAGCCTGTCACGGCTGATGGTGATCATGTGTTATGCCCTGACCGGGATATTCACGCTGCTGGTCTCGGAGAAATTCACCATCATTGCCACGCTGGCGATCTGGGCCTTCGCAACCCTGCCGCAGACCGCCCTGGCTGTGGCTTTTTCGGTCGTGATGAACGCGGTCGCCGGGCCGGAGGGGCGCTATGCCCTGCTCAGCCGCCGCTGGGCGATCTTCGGCCTGACGAGCGTGGTCGGGACGTTTATCGTGACGCGGCTGATCGATATCCTGGATTTTCCGCTGAACTACGCGATCATGTTCATGGTTTTATCCTTTGGCGGGTTTGTCAGCTACTACTTTTCCCAGCGGATCAACATCCCGGACCAGGTCGCGCTGCCGCTTCCGGACAGTCGTTCGCCGCGTCAGAACCTTGGCAACTATCTGAAGCTCCTGCGCGAAAATCCTGCCTTCCTTTCATTTTCTTCGAAACGATTTGTTTACTTTTCGGCCCTCGTGTTGAGCCAGCCGATCATGCCGCTGTTCCTCGTCCGTGAAGTTGGCGCAACGGATAGTCAGATCGGTACGATCAACATGACCCTGACCCTGGTCATGCTGGTGGGTTATTTCGTCTGGCCGTGGGTCTCGCGCCGGCGCGGCGGAAGGCTCGTCCTGCTGGCCACCACGCTGGGCATGGTGCTTTATCCCGCGCTGAGCGCCGCGACGCCGCGCATCGAGCTGATCATCCTCTACGCCGGCATCGCCGGCCTGTTCCAGGGCGGGCTCGATCTGGTCTTCTTCGACGAATTGATGAAGACTGTCCCCGCCGAATATAGCGCGACCTTCGTCTCGCTGGCGCAGTCCATGCAGTATATGTCCATGATCGTCGCGCCCCTGCTGGGCACCTGGCTGGCCGGTTACATCGGCCTGGGAGGCGCATTATGGCTCAGTGCAGGCCTGCGGCTGGTCGGATTCCTCCTCTTCCTCAAACGGGATGTAAAAAAACAGGCACAATCCCAAACCTGATCCGGGAGCAACCATGTATGACAGGGAAGCAATCGTCGCGCACCGGGAAGCAACCGTCCAGTAACCGGAAGCAGGCGCTGAACGACCGGTAGGAAGCCCATATCGAGTTGATTTTGGGGTGGTTCCTTCTCCCAAAATAACATTTGCCGGAAGCCCTCGTTAGTCACCACAGGAAGCCTCTGTTCTGAGGCCGGTTTAATATTGGTGGTGTAAGCTTTCGAAGGGAGATTCCCATGAAAATGACGACACTTGACGAACTGCTCGAAGATGAGCTGAAGGATATTTACAGCGCCGAGACTCAGCTCCTCAAAGCCCTGCCGAAAATGGCCAAGGGTGCCGAGTCCGGTGATTTGCGGGCCGCCTTCGAGAAACATCTGGAACAGACCCGCGTCCATGTCCAGCGCATTGAAGAGATCTGCAATGACCTGAACCTCAAGCCGAAGGGCAAGAAGTGTGCAGGCATGGAGGGGCTCATCAAGGAAGGCGAGGAAGTGCTGCAGAGCGACGCGGCCTCCGAGCCCAAACAGGCCGCGCTGATCGGGGCCGCGCAGCGGATGGAGCATTACGAGATTGCCGCCTACGGCACAGCGCGTGCCCATGCCAGGCAGCTGGGCTATCTCAAGGCCGTTGAGCTGCTGAGCCAGACGCTGGATGAGGAAAAGGACACCGATCAGAAGCTGACTCAATTGGCCGAAAACCGGATCAATGTCAAGGCGGCGATGGGCAGATAAAGAAACGAACTTGTCACGGAGTCCAAAGTCTCCTGACTTTGGCAAAATCAGGAGATTTTGCACTCCGCCTGACACCTTGTGCTCGCGTCTGCCTGGGCAGACCGGAAAGGCAGGAAATGAAAATGGCTGGAACTTTATCTCAAAACTGGTGGCTGGTCGCTTTGCGCGGGGTATTGGCCATCCTGTTTGGCGTGGGCGCCTTTGTGTGGCCGGCGATCACGCTGCTTACCTTGCTTGTCATGTTTGGGATCTATGCGATCATCGATGGACTGGTCACCGCCGGCACCGGGCTGGCCCGCACCAAAGATTCGCCGCGCTGGTGGGCCTTCCTGCTGGAGGGACTGATCAGCATCGCGGCCGGAGTGGCCGTTCTGATCTGGCCCGGGCTGGCCACGCTGGTCCTGATCTACATGATCGCGTCCTGGGCGGTCATTACCGGCGTCCTGGAGATCGCCGCTGCCATCCGTCTGCGCCATGAGATCACAAATGAGTGGTTCCTTGGCCTGGGTGGGCTGGTCTCGATTGGACTCGGTGTTCTCCTGTTCCTGCAGCCCGCGGCCGGGGGACTGGCAGTCGTCTGGATCATCGGCGCGTACGCGCTGATCTTCGGCGTCCTGCTCGTCATCCTGGGCTTCCGACTCAGGAATTGGAAAGCGCCGGATACCCGTGCGCCCATTCCATCGATGTAATCAAGTCAATAATTACTAGCGACCTGACACTTTGTTACAGGAGCAATCCGTTGGTCGAGTAGGCGGCGCTCTCCCGCCGTACACCTGCACCCACCGCAGGTGCGGTGTCGAGACCAAAACTCACAGAAATGCTCTAGCTTTGTGGTCTCGGTACACCCCTCAAAGACCCTCCTGCGGACCGGCTGCAGGAGGGTTTTATGATTGGACTGAGCGGGCAATCAGTTGTCTACTCTTTCCGAGGCCTCTTTGAGCCGCTTGCACAGATCCTGTATCACGGCCAGACTCGCATCCGGCCGGTCGCGCAGGAGTGCTGTGAAGCTCTTTTGGTCGAGACAAAGGGCGTGGACGCTTCCGACGGCAGTCAACCTGGCGATGCGCGGCTCCCGGCTGATGAGGGCCATCTCCCCGACGTATTCACCTGCTTTGCGCCGCGCCAGCTCGATCTCCTTCCGGTCCTTCGTCGCCACCACCCGGACTTCACCCGAGAGGATGATGAACATAACATCGCCGGCTTCGCCCTGATCGGCGATCGTGTCGCCGTCGCTGAACGATTCCTCCTGGGCAATGGCGGCCACCTGTTTGAGATCGGCGGGGGAAAGGTTGGCAAAGAGCGGTACACCCTTGAAAAACAGGATCCGCTCCATGAGTGAGAGTGTGGCAATATTTTCCATTCTTCCTTCTCCAAGTTTGTGCATGGCGAAATGGGCGCAGTCGCGCAGCCAGGCATCCTCATCTGAGAGCAATCGCTGCCAGTCCACTTTTCCATCTGGTTCGGAGTCTGCTTCGGCTTCCCATACATCCATCAGCGGCTGAATGATCCTGCGCCGGCGGGCCTCGAGCGACTCCAGCGCTTCGAGCAGGGTGGCCCGCTGGGCCGGGTCCTGTGAATGGAGAGCCTCAATAACAAGATCCATCGTCTCCCGGTCTTCCAGCAGCCCGATGGCACGCAGTGCGCGCACTCCGTATTCATCCGACTTCTTTTTCAGAGCTTCTGCCAGCAGAGATCCCGCCTGATTTTCGATGCTTGTATGCACGCCGCGCCTCAGGGAGTCATACTCCACTGCGCGCGCCGCGGCGGTGCGCGCGTATTCTTCGACCGGTTTTTCCGGAGGCACGGGCAGGCTCTGCAGTGCCAGCAGCGCGCCGGGCTCCTGCCTGGGATTATGCAAGGCCCCGAGAACAGGTTCCATTGCGGATTGGCCGATCTGACCCAGCAGACTGGCAGCCGTTTCGCGGATGGATACGTCCGCGCGGCCCAACGCCTCCAGGAGATACGGCATGGATTTCATCTCGTCGATCTGCGCCAATGCCGCCAGGATGGCGCGCCGGATCCTGACCGGCAGCGCCGGATCTTTGAACTCGTTGACCAGGAAATCGAATGCTTCCGCATCGCCCCAGTCGCCCATGGCCATGACCGCATGTTCCCGCTGGGAAAGCTCACCCATCGCCGAGGTGCGGCGCAGGAAGGACTTCGCCTTCTCGACCGAGTGCCCGGCCTTGAGCAGGCTGGACGCGGCGCGTGTGCTGACGCGCGCATCGCGGTCGTTCAGCAGCGGCTCGAGATAGCTCTCCAGGTCGAGACGTGAGTCGCGCAGCGCGAAAAGCGCCGCGACCGCCTCGAAACGCACATCCGGCTCAGGGTCGCGTAACGACTTGATGATCCCATCCCGGGCAGAGATCGCCTTCGCGTGGGCCAGCGCTCGCAGACAGGCGGCGCGTACGAGCGCGTCCGGATCACCCAGACCGTTCACCAGCGCCTTTTCAGATTCCGGCAGAGACAGATGCCCGAGGATCTCGGCCGAGACGCGCCGGATGCCGGGATCGGCGTCGGCCAGCCCGTTCAGCGCGGCCCGGAGCGCGGCGGCATCCTGCCGGAAGCCGCCGAAGGGTTCCTCCTCGCTGTAAAACAGGCGCGGGTTGCCGGCCTGCAGGGCGTGGATGAGCGCCTCGTTGTAGCCGTGGCGGGCGCGCTGGATTGCAAAGGCGCACAAGGCTGCCGCACCCAGCCCGACCATGTAAAGCTGCTGCGGGGCCAGCGTCTGTTCGCCAACGATGAGAATCGTGCCGGCCAGAAACGTGCCGGTCTGTTCGGGCACGCCGCCGATAAATGTACGGACCTGGTCACGGCGCTCGTGCGGCAGGACGTTGAACATGGCCTGGTATGCCGGGTCGGCAATGCCCGAGAGCCAGAGCATTTGCACGAAGCGGAAGGCAATGATGATCGCGAAGACCGGCGCGAGCACGAGGCTGGCAAATCCGAGCAGGTAGATGACCGGGAAGGCCAACAGACCCAGCATGATCCCGAAGCGCGCGAACAGGCGATTGGCCAGAAAAAGCGAAGCCAGGAACGCTCCGGCAGTGCTGAGTCCGTTGAAGAGTCCGAGGAAAGCGGCCAGTCGTTCCTCGCTGACGTACTGCTCCGTGGCGGCCCGGGCGAAGGGCAGTGAGATCGAAAAATACAGAACAGAGAAAAGGATGGCGGCCAATGAAATCCAGCGCATCAGCCGGGAGCCGCGCACGTATTGATAGCCGCGCTTCATTTCCTGGACCAGGTCCGGCTGCTTTTTTCGTGACTTCGAGGCAGGCATGGAGATTTGACGAGTCCGCAGCAGGGCGCGTCCCAAAAGGAAGGCCAGCAGCAGCGTGCCGGCCCATACGATGAGCAGGTTTTCCACACCCAATGAGCCGACCAGCACGCCGGTCACGAATCCGCCGATGACCTGCCCGAGGATGCGGCTGGCATTGAAAAGCGGGAACAGGCGCTTGGCCTGGCGCGTATCGCAGACTGTGCCAGCGATGCCCCAGATGAGAATACTCGTCAGCGAATTGAGGATTTCCTTGCCAAGCCACAAGGCCGGATACAACCAGCCGGCTTTGGTCAGCAGGGCCAGGCGTGCGGCGATCAGGATGATAGCGATGAAAATGGGAAGGGTGAGGTAAAGTACGCGGCGCGGAATGCTCCCCAGCGCGGCGGTCACGCCGAACGACGTTAGCATGCTGGTGAGGCCTAATCCCAGGAACATGTAGGGGAGATATTCGACGCCGAAGCGGGCGAAGAAGAGCGCCTCGATGCCTGTCCCGCCCAGGGCCGCGCCCAGGGCGGTGAACAGCATAATGCCGATCACCAGCGCAGCCATGCGGCTTTCACCGGGTTTGATGGCGAGCGCCTTGGCCAGATTGGACATTCAGAAATAAAGCTTCGAAAGAGGATTTGACGCCCTAAGGCGCGGGTTTATTTTCCACCGGCAGGATGGGCATGTCGGACATGTATTCCGAGTGCTGGACGGCCGTGAGCGCCGCGCCTTCCCCCGGGACCGGGTCCACCGATTCGTTGCCGTCCAGATCGATGCCGTCGAGCATCTGCGCGGCAAGGATGGCCGCCCGGCGAAGATCGGCCGTGACATCCTGATCCTGAGGCGCGCGGGCGATGCTCAGCGCGATATCTCGCAGCTCGGGCGCCCAGGTCTCCAGGTTTTGCGTGCAGACCTCCACATGCCCGGCATGCATGATCAGTTGGGTCGTTGCACCCGGTGCGTTGGCAGAGTAGCTGGCATGATGAATCATGCCGTCCAGATAGCCGGCCTGACTGCCGTTGATGAGCAGTCCGTAGCCGTCGCCGGGATCGCCGATCGTTCCATCCCCGTCCGAGTCGCCGTAGTACATGAGATCTTCCCTGCCGACGATCAGGTTCACGATCTCCTCCGCTTTGGCCCGCGCGCCCGCCCGATCGCCCGCACTTTCAGCGGCGACCATTGCCTCTGCAGAGCTTTTGATCAGGGATATGTTTTTGAGCAGCCCGGCAGTCACCGCGACCTGAGCGGGCGTCTCGTCCGTGCCGACCATCAGGTGGCGGATGTGATCCAGCGCGCCGGGAGAGATGGCGGATGAATATAGAACATTCCTGGATGAATTCGGGCTGTCGTCCGGGTCCGGCTCCAGAGTGATCTCCATCCGGTTGAATTGGCCGATGAGATTTTGGCTCTGCGGGTCGAGAAAGGTCAGGCTGAACTTGCCCGAGTCGTTTTGCGTCAGGACGCCCAGGCTCCTGCTCGATTCGCGCTGGTCGTCGATGAGCCAGGCTTCGTAGCGCATGCGCTCCGGCAGCGCTGCCAGTTCCGCGCTAACGGTGATCTGGTCCATGATGGAGGAGCCGTCCTGAAAGCGCAGCACGCCCACGGGACCGCCCGTTTCGGGGATCATGGCGTGGGCTGCGGTGGGGGACGCCGCCGGCTGAGAGATCGGCTGGAAGGTCGTCAGCCAGGGAAGTCTCGCCGCGGCCGAGATTCCGACCGCGCCCACCAGCAATATGCCCAGGCAGGCGCAGGCAAAAATCCCTGCTCCGATCCAGACCGGACCCCGGGCCGGCTTCGGCTTCCCGGGAGGGGGAACAGGCTGAAGCGTCCGCGCCCGAGCGGGGTGGATCGTCTCCGCTTCGGTTCGCATGCCGACGGCCTCCTGGAAATCGACTTCCAGTGCGCGGACGCTCGAATAGCGATCCTCCGGGTTCTTCGTCAGCGCCCGGCTGACTACATCCTGCAATTGAGGCGGGATGCCTTTGATGGGCGGAGGCGGTTCGTGGATGTGTTTGTAGATCACCACCAGGGTATTGTCGCCGTCGAAGGGGACATGCCCAGCCAGCAGCTCATAGAGCACAACGCCCAGAGAATAGATGTCGGTGCGGTGATCCACCTTTTCGCCGCGGGCCTGTTCCGGGGACATATACTTGGGCGTGCCGCTGACCAGCCCCGACTGGGTCTGCGTGCCGGCATGGGCGATGCGCACCAGGCCGAAGTCCGTGAGGATCGGCTCGGTGTTTTTGGTCAGGGGTCTTTCCAGCGAGAAATCGCCGGTCTTGCTATGGAGGAGGATGTTGGCCGGCTTGATGTCGCGATGCACGATGCCCTGTGCGTGGGCATAATCGATGCCCGCGGCGAGTCCCTCGAGCAGATGAGCGATTTGTTTGAAGGAGAGTCTCTGGTTTTTCTCGTCCAGGCGGCGCAAGTAGGCAGCCAGCGACAGACTGTTGACATACTCCATCACGATGTATGGATGTCCCTCGTAGGTATCGAAGTCAAAAATCTGGACGATGTTTGGATGGCGCAGGCCGGCAACGACTTTGGCCTCGCGCTGGAAGCGGGCCAGCAATTCAGGTTCCGATTCGATGTGACGGTGCAGGACTTTTACCGCAACGGGGCGCTCGAGGGTGAGATGCGTGCCAAGATAGACCTCTGCCATACCCCCGCGCGCAAGGAACTTCTCGATCCGTACTTTACCAATAATGTGCCCGATCCACTCCGGCATGAGGCGGATTATACATCCAATCTGGAGCAAAAGGGTCTAGAATGACTTTGGCAGGTACTGGTACATCAGTCCTGCGGGTGAGATCCGTTTTTGACCGGATGTATTGCCAAACTTCCTGGC
>Ga0105104_10003356_pt1 | contig 11445 bp, 8 predicted proteins | sample PPLLaktember2015_3_FD_87034 | JGI IMG/M metagenome (GOLD analysis project Ga0105104, IMG submission 87034) | Freshwater sediment microbial communities from Prairie Pothole Lake near Jamestown, North Dakota, USA - PPLs Lake P7 Core (6) Depth... | ecosystem: Environmental > Aquatic > Freshwater >...
CCACGCTCGATCTGCTCATCTCCCTGCTCGGTTATACAGTGGTGTACGGTTCCCTGGCCGGTGCGATGTTCTACCTGATGAAGAAATATGCCGTCGCGGGCCCGGATGCCGCCCTCCACGAATCGGTGGACGTGGAACCGGAAGGCGGCAGCCTCGGTGACGCGCTGCCCATCGGTGCGCAAGACTAGGAAAAGAGGCATAACATGTCTTACGAATCCCTTCAAATTCTTTGGTTTATCCTGATCGCCATCCTGTGGATCGGCTTCTATTTCCTCGAAGGTTTCGACTTCGGCGTTGGAATGCTCCTGCCCTTCCTCGGCAAAAAGGATGAAGAACGCCGCGCCATCATCAACACCATCGGTTCGGTGTGGGATGGCAATGAAGTCTGGCTGCTGACTGCGGGCGGCGCGACCTTCGCCGCGTTCCCGCACTGGTATGCCACCATGTTCAGCGGTTTTTATCTGGCACTGTTCCTGTTATTGATCGGCTTGATCCTGCGCGGCATCTCGTTCGAATACCGCTCGAAGGATTCCAACCGCGCCTGGCGCAATCGCTTCGATTGGATGATCGCCATTGGCTCGTTCCTGGCCTCGCTGCTGCTGGGCGCAGCCTTTGCCAATCTGGCGCGCGGCGTTCCGATCGACGAGAACATGATGTACACGGGCAACCTGTTTACCTTGTTGAATCCCTACGGGTTGATCGGCGGACTGACCACTGTGACCGTTTTCGTCCTGCACGGCGCCAACTTCCTCGGCTTGAAACTGGAAGGCGAACTGCGCGAACGCGTCCACAAGCTATCCAAAAAGATCTACGTTGCCGCAGCGGTCATCACCACGTTGCTCCTGGTCGCCACCTACTTCTACACAGACATCACGAGCAAACTGGGCGTAAACCCGGGCGCCACACCGATTGCATCCTACCTGGCGCTGCTGGTGACCATCTTCTTCATCAACCGCAAAATGGAAGGCTGGGCATTCATCATGACCGCGCTTCATATCGTGTTGACACAGGTCACCTTCTTCATGCTCATGTTCCCGCGCGTGATGATCTCCAGCACAAATCCCGCCTATAGCCTCACGATCTACAATGCCTCCTCTTCACAATACACGTTGACGGTGATGTCGATTGTTGCCCTGATCTTCGTCCCGATCGTGCTTGCCTACCAGGGCTGGTCATACTACATGTTCCGCAAACGCATTATTGCTGACAAACAGCATCTTATCTACTAGATATAGTTAAAGAGATCAAATAGGCAGACGGATGAATTAAACTCCTTCTGCCTTTCTATTTAGATTTACATTATGTGGCTGTCCGCGAATTTACGCTAATCTTCGCTAATTTGCTAAAAACAAAAGATGGCGTAAATTCGCGAGAATTAGCGGATCAATTCCTACAGATTTTCATGCATCGCAAACTGCTCGTTCTTACGCGCGACTCTCGTTCTGCCCTCCTGCTCACGATCCTTTCCGGATTCCTGGCGGGCTTGTTGACGATCGGACAGGCCTGGCTCATTAGCAGTACCGTCAATGGCGTATTTTTAGAAGGGCAGACTCTCGCAGAAGTGGCGGGCTGGCTTCGCCTCATCCTGCTCATTATCGCAGGGCGTGCATTCCTGACCTGGGTCAATGAAGTCAGTGCGAACGCGGTTGCCGTAAAGATCAAGTCAGAGTTGCGCGAACGACTCTTCCATCACATCCTGAACCTGGGCCCCGCCTACACGCGCGGACAGCGCACCGGCGAGCTGACCGCCGCGGCGGTCGAAGGCATCGAAGCGCTGGATGCCTATTACAGCCAATACCTTCCGCAACTGGTGATTACAGCCCTTGTCCCCATCAGCATCTTGATCGTCGTCTTCCCGCTCGACTTGCTTTCGGGCATCGTCATGCTCATCACCGCGCCGCTGATACCCTTCTTCATGATCATGATCGGCAAAGGCGCAGAGATTGTCACTAAACGACAATACCAGACGCTCGCGCGCCTGTCTGCCCATTTCCTCGACAGCCTGCAGGGACTGACGACCCTGAAGTTGTTTGGTCAATCCAAAGCCCATGCAAAGAACATTGCTACGGTCAGTGAGCAGTTCCGCGATCGGACGCTCAGCGTTTTGCGGATCACCTTCCTCTCCGCGCTGGCACTGGAATTACTGGCGACACTCAGCACCGCTGTGATCGCCGTTGAGATCGGATTCAGATTACTCTATGCCAGGATGGATTTCCTCGAAGCATTCTTCATCCTTGTCCTGGCGCCAGAGTTTTATTTGCCGCTGCGCATGCTGGGCGCCCGCTTCCACGCCGGCATGGCTGGCACGACGGCTGCGAGGAGGATATTTGAGATTTTAGATACTCTGGTTGTGAGTGATCAGCGAGTAGCGACACCTGCACTTGCCGCTGCGCAACTAAGCGCAGGCGCAAGTGTCAGCAATCAGCCTGTTAAAGAAGTATCTTCCATTGAATTTGAAAATGTGAGTTACACCTATCCGGGCGAAACAACCTCTGCGCTCGAAAACGTCAACCTGACCATTCAGGCTGGACAACACATTGCATTGGTTGGCAAAACGGGCGCGGGCAAATCGACACTTGTCAACCTGCTGCTCGGTTTTATCCAACCTGCTTCTGGCACAATAACCATTAATTCCGATTCCCGACTCCCGATTTACAAGTTGCGTCAACAGATTGCCTGGGTTTCGCAAAGACCCTATCTCTTTCACGATACCCTCTCAGCAAATATTCGACTAGGCAAACCAGAGGCAACGGACGAAGAAATGATCGCAGCCGCCAAAGCCGCCCACTTGCATGAGTTCATTGAAACGCTTCCTGAAAAATATGAAACAGTTATTGGCGAAAGCGGGGCGCATCTCAGCGGCGGACAGGCGCAACGCCTCGCACTGGCACGCGCCTTCCTGAAAGATGCGCCGATCCTGATCCTGGACGAACCGACTTCCAGCCTTGACCCTGGAACCGAAGCCCTGCTCGAAAAATCCACGCGGCGTCTTATGCAGGGACGCACCGTGATCACCATTGCGCACCGCCTGAACACAATTTTTCGGGCTGACCACATCATCGTGCTCGCAGAAGGTCACATGATCGAGTCAGGCACACATCGAGAACTGCTTGCCCAAAACGGGGCATATGCGAGAATGGTGAAGGCGTATGAAGTTTCCGAGGAAGAAGTAAGAAAGAAAGAGGAAAGAAGCGAGAAGGTAAGAGGTGCTCGCCAATCACCAATCGTCAATCGTCAATCGCAAATCGTCAATCGCAAATCGTCAATCTTCTTTCGTCTTTCTTCTTTCTTAGAGGGTTCCTGGAACTGGGTTGCGCTGTCGGTTCTGCTGAGCACTCTCACCATCGGCTCGAGCGTCGCGCTCATCGGCACATCCGCCTGGCTGATCTCCACCGCAGGCTTGCACCCGTCAGTGGCCGACCTGGGGGTTTCCGTCGTGGGCGTGCGTTTCTTTGGCATCAGCCGCGGGGTGTTCCGTTATCTCGAAAGGCTTGTCTCCCACAACGTCACCTTTCGTTTGCTTGCCCGTCTGCGTGTCTGGTTCTACGAAAAGCTCGAACCTCTGGCGCCCGCGCGTTTGATGGAATACAAAAGTGGAGATTTATTGGCGCGCGTCATTGGCGATGTGGAAACATTGGAGAATTTTTACGTCCGCGTCATCTCTCCCTCATTGACTGCCATTCTGATCGGACTCGGCGTATCGGGCTTCTTCGCCATTTTCTACCCGCCGATTGCTCTTGTGCTGATTGGCTTTTTCCTCACCTTAGGTTTGGTCCTGCCCCTCCTCACGCAGCTCCTCAGCCGCAGGCCTGGGCAGCGACTGATCACACAACGCGCCGACATCCAGTCGCAGCTCGTGGATGGCATCCAGGGGCTCGCCGATCTGCTCGCCTTCGGGCGCGGCAAGGACCGCCTGGATCAAATCTCGTCAACGGGAGAGAGGTACGGCTCAACCCAAAAAAAGATGGCAAATATTAGTGGCGTCCATTCGGCGCTAGGAACCCTATTGACCAATCTGGGATTATGGCTTGTACTGTTCCTCGTCATCCCACAAGTAACAGCCGGGAATATCAAAGGCGTCATGCTCGGCACGTTCACTCTCATGACGCTGGCGTCATTCGAAGCGGTCACGCCCCTGCCCCTCGCCGCGCAGATGTGGAATGCATCACGGGAAGCCGCGAAACGATTGTTCGAAGTGGTGGACACAGAACCTGCGATCAAAGACGCTATTCGATATTCGAAACTCGACGATCGTGCATCGAATATCGAATTTTCGAATGTCACTTTCTCCTACCCCACCCAGGCTACTCCCGCATTACAAGACATTACGTTCACGGTTCCCGCGGGTAAATCCATTGCAATTGTCGGGCCAAGCGGCGCAGGGAAGAGCACGCTCGCCAATCTGTTGCTCAAATTCCGGGACTACGAAGTGGGAGACATCGCGCTGGGCGGCGTGTCGCTCAAGGTGCTGAATCAGGACGAGGTTCGGAAACGAATCGCGCTCGTCTCGCAGAACAGTTATTTCTTTAACACAACCCTTCGTGAAAATCTGCGTTTGGCGCGGCGAGGTGTAAGTCAGCAGGAAATGGAATCCGCGGCGCGTGCGGCACAGATCCATGACTTCATTGCGAACCTTCCGAAAGGTTATGACACCTTGATTGGCGAGCAGGGTTTGCGGCTTTCAGGTGGCGAGCGTCAGAGGTTGGGGATCGCCCGCGCCTTGCTAAAAGACGCACCGGTCCTGATCTTTGACGAGCCCACAGCTAACCTGGATCCACAAACAGAAAAACAGGTGCTTGAGACGCTGTTTGAAATCATGCGAGGCAAAACCTCTCTGCTCATTACACACCGGCTGGTTGGCCTTGAACATGTGGACAAAATTCTGGTCATGGATGGAAGCCGCATCGTGGAGAAGGGCAACCATGCCGCATTGCTGGCACAGGGAGGACTCTACCGCCGTTTATGGGATTTACAGAATCAGATCCTATCCGACACTGAAAAATTTTCAGCCAGCGTTATTTGAATACACCGTTTTCACAATTTTGAAAGTTCTGTTTGAAAAGTGTTAATGTCCTTGCACCCCCTCATTGAACATGCTATAATACTGGCAACTCCCCAGATGCTTGACAGACTTATGATTGCGTAATCCAGAGGCACGGCGATTTAACCTGCACGGGTTTCGCGTAAACTAAACTTGAACGAAAATCCACACGTATCCACAACCTAAGGGACACCACCAGATTGCCTGGCGCTTTCTGGGAAATTTTGTTTTCCATCAATCCAACATCCAATTCAATGAGAAAAGACCATGAAAATACTAGAACTTGAGAACGAACCTCTTCCTAAACTACGCGCGCTCGCGAAGGGACTAAATATTCCCAACGCGAATCGCCTGAAGAAAGAGACGCTTGCCATGATGATCCGCGAGGCCGAGGCGCAAAAAGAAGGCATCGAACTGCGCGGCGGCATCCTGGAGATTATGAGTGAGGGGATCGGCTTCCTGCGCGCCACCAACTACAGGATCAGTGACCAGGACGTCTATGTTTCGCAAGCCCAGCTTCGCCGTCATGAACTGAGAGCAGGCGACCTGGTTATCGGACAAGTCCGCCCGCCGCGCGAAAGCGAACGGCATTTTGGGTTGCTCAAAGTCGAATCGATCAATGGCGTGGATCCCGAGGATGCCTCCCACCGACCGATATTTGAAACCCTCACACCGATCTTCCCGGATAAACGCTTTGACCTCGAAACTGACCATGACACACTGGCTCCACGTTTGATCAACTTAATTGCACCCATTGGTCGTGGTCAACGTGGATTGATTGTTTCACCTCCAAAAGCGGGGAAGACCACCATCCTCAAACAAATTGCGAACTCGATTTCAACCAAATATCCAGATGTCCACTTGATCGTTGCACTGATCGGTGAGCGCCCCGAAGAAGTGACAGATATGGATCGCTCCGTGGATGCCGAAGTGGTCGCCTCCACCTTCGATGAACCGGTCACCTCCCACGTGCGCACGGCCGAACTCGCCTTAGAGCGGGCTAAGAGACTGGTGGAGATCGGTCGCCACGTGGTAATCTTGATGGACTCGATCACCCGCCTGGCACGTGCTTACAACCTCGTCGTAAACCCCTCGGGACGCACGCTTTCGGGTGGTATGGATCCTTCGGCGTTGTACCCGCCCAAGCGTTTCTTCGGTGCGGCGCGCAATATTGAAGAAGGCGGCTCACTGACCATCATTGCCACCTGCCTCGTCGATACCGGCTCACGCCTTGACGATGTTGTATATGAAGAGTTCAAAGGCACAGGCAACATGGAACTTATCCTTTCACGCAAACTACAGGAACGCCGCATCTTCCCGGCCGTGGATATCGAACGCTCCTCCACGCGGCGCGAGGACTTGTTGCTGGGGCCCGACCTGCTGCAGCGCGTCTGGCTGATGCGTCGCATGTACATTCAGATGACCTCACCGCAGCCACAGGGCGCAGGCATGGATCAGTCTGTTGCGACCGAAGCAATCGTTACCCGCCTCGACCGCGCCCGCAATAATCAGGAATTCCTCGAGAATCTTGGAAGAGATGCGTAGCTGAATACCCGCGGTAATATCCTCTAACGAATGTCCAAACTCTCATCGTTCTTCAGCAGCAACCGCTTCAACATCATCAGTTGGGCTGTCACCTTTGTTCTTGTGGCAGGGCTGGTCGTCGGTGCATTCAAGTGGAAAGAATCCACTTCGGTGGCATCGGCTCTCGCACCCATCCCAACTGTAGGACCAGACCGGGAGCTCCCTCAAGTGCCCCTGCCAGCCCTGGGAGGACCTCAAGCGTTCCAGGCGATCGAGCGGGAAATCCAGATCAAGACGAATGTCCCTGCGGATAAGCCGCGTTATGACCTTGAAGAATATCGTGTGGTGCGCGGCGACTCGATCTTCGCCATTGCAGAATCCTATAAGCTCGAGCCAGAAACGGTTTTATGGGCAAACTACGATATTTTGCAGGATGATCCTCACAGCCTCAAACCGGGACAGGTTTTGAAGATCCCACCGACCAATGGTATTTATTACCAATGGAAGGAAAACGATACGCTGGAAAGCATTGCTGAAGAATTTAGTGCATCGGTGGATGAGATTCTTAATTATCCGGGCAATGATATTGACCTCGCCAACCCGGAAGTTGAATCGGGTTCCTGGGTCATGGTGCCTGACGGCGAACGTGAGTTTGTGCAATGGCTGGAACCCACTGTCGCGCGAGGCTCTTCAGGAACCTCCTCGACCAGCCAGAATGCCTGCGGCGCCGGAGGCGCAGTGGGAGGCGGAGGCTTTGTCTGGCCTGCTGATAGTCATTCTCTCTCTGGCAATGATTTCTGGCCCGGCCATCTTGGCATCGATCTCGCGGCCGGGGAAGGCGCGCCGGTCTACGCCGGGGATAGCGGTGTGGTCACGGTGGCAGGCTGGAGCAACTTTGGGTACGGCAACATGATCCAGATCGACCATGGCAATGGATACTCGACGGTCTACGCTCACTTAAGCAATATTGGTGTGGGTGCATGTACGAGTGTCGGTGCAGGTCAATGGATTGGTTCCGCGGGAAATACAGGCAATTCCCAGGGCGCGCACTTGCACTTTGAGGTTCGCCTCAATGGTGGTTTTATCAATCCCTGGTTTGTCTTACCGTAAATTCAAAACCTTCAGGGCTTAATTTTCATGAACCCCAACGAACTTAAAAAAGCCCTGTCAAAACTTCCTTTGGGGGATGTGCGATATTTTGATTCCATCGGCTCAACCAACAATGAGGCGCTCGCCTGGGCAACCAGCGGGGCAAAGGACCTGTCGCTGGTGATCTCGGATGAACAAACCGCGGGCCGCGGCCGCCTCGATCGAAAATGGTTTACACCCAGGGGAACCGCCCTGGCCTTTAGCCTGATCCTGCGCCCCACTGCAGAGGAAAAGCCGTATCTTACGCGGACTGTGGGTCTGGCTGCGCTTGCCATCGCGGATACTCTGCGGACGCGTGACCTCGTCGCGCAGATCAAGTGGCCCAATGATGTTTTGTTGAACGGCTGCAAGCTGGCCGGCATTCTGATCGAATCCGTATGGTCCGGCGATGAAGTGGATTATCTGGTGATCGGCATCGGCGTGAATATCCTGAAAGAGGCGGTGCCATCGGCTGAGTTGCTGCAATTCCCTGCCACCAGCCTGGAAGAGGCGCTGGGAGCCACTGTTGAACGCGGAAAACTGTTGCATGATATCCTGGCAGGCATGATTGCCCTGCGCCCCCACCTTGGCTCGGACTCATTTGTCGCCGCCTGGGAAAAAGCGCTTGCCTATCGCGGCGAGCAGGTCCAGGTGCAGGAAGGGAGCGCCATGCCCGTTACCGGCAAATTGCTGGGCTTGGAGACTGATGGGAGTTTGCGATTAAGCAATGAGGATGGCAAATCCATAACAGTACGCTTTGGGGATGTGCGCCTGCGTCCACAGGCATGATATACTCCCTTTGCAACGAGGTAAAAATGTTTGACAACTTACGTGAATCTGCATCATCGTCCTTCTATGAGGAAGAACAAAACGATCTCTATAAAGAGCCGGTCGCAAAGATCGTCTCAAAACGCCGCAACAATGCGCGCTTCCTCGGCATGACCGCTCAACAGAGATTCTTCGTTTCTCTGATGTTGCTGTTCACTGTCTGCATCATGGGAACGCTGGCAATGTTTATATTGGGAAAGATGTCTCTGTTTTAAGGGGTCAGGTTTGACAACCCGGAACAAGTTTAAATAAAAAGTCCAGTGGCTAACGTCACTGGACTTTATCGTTATATCATTTGAGGTTGCGGCTCCTCCACCTTTTCATCGCCGTTGAGTTGTGCGCCGGCCTTTTTCAAATCCTCGGCCGCGATGCGTGCCACGGATGCCACACTATCGCCCGGCTGAGGTTTGATGAGATGCACACCCTTGGTGGAGCGCCCAGCCTGTCTCACATCCTTGTTCTTGATCCTGATCGCAACACCGTTTGCCGTGATGATCGTCAGATCATCCGCTTTTTGAACCACGCGGGCAGCGATAATCTTGCCGATCTCATCAAAAGCTTTCTGGTCGATCGTGGAAATCCCGTTTGTCGCGCGGCCCTTTGGCGAATAGGCCTGCAATGGAGTTTGTTTGCCGAATCCATTACTTGTGATGACAAGCAGGGAACCATCCTTTTCGACCACATCCATGCTAGTGACGCGGTCGTCTTTGTGGAGGCGGATCGCTTGCACACCCGCAGCTTGCCGTCCCATTGCACGGATTTTGCTTTCGCTAAAACGCAGAGCCTGTCCATGTTCAGTCACGAAGATCACTTCATCTTTGCCACTGGTCAGGCGTGCCCAGCCGAGGCGGTCACCCTCTTCCAGGGTCATGGCGATCAAGCCCGATGGGCGGACCGCGGCGAATTCTTCCATGATCACCCGTTTCACCTTGCCGTGCGCCGTCGAAAGCACGCAGAATCCATGTGCGGAGAAATCGGAAACCGCGATGGCGGCCGTGATATGTTCGTTGGGATCAAGGGCAAGCACATTGACAAGCGGAATACCGCGCGCAGTGCGATCGGCGTCCGGGATCTGGTAAACCTTCTCAGAATAGACCTTGCCACGGTCGGAGAAGAACAGCATCGTATCCAGGCTGCGAGCGGGGATGAGAGCAACAACGACATCCTCGTCCTTGGTGGTGTGACCCATGACCCCACGACCGCCGCGGCTCTGTGAACGGAAGGCTGAAGCTGCCACACGCTTAACGTAGCCACGCTCCGTAAGGCTGATCAACACAGCTTCATCCTGGACCAGGTCTGCTTCGCTGAGCGTCTCTGTGGCTTCCGCCGCAATGCGCGTGCGGCGGTCATCGCCGTACTTTTCGGCGAGATCACGCATATCATCCTGGATGAGGGCTAGGATCTTCTTGGGATGCACCAGCAAATCCTCAAGCCTGGCAATATGCTCTGCGACCTGTTTATGTTCTTCCTCGATCTTCCAGCGTTCGAGAGCCGCCAGCCTGCGCAACTGCATATCCAAAATTGCCTGCGCCTGGATCTCGCTCAGTTTGAAGCGGCTTACCAGATTTGCTTTGGCAATATCTGCATCATCCGATTCACGGATCGTTTTGATCACCGCATCGAGATTGTTAAGTGCGATCAGGTATCCATCCAGAATGTGTTGGCGGGCGCGGGCTTTCGCCAGTTCAAAATTCGTGCGCCGGACGATCACTGTCTGACGATGCTCAATGAAGATTTGTAAAGAACGTTTCAGTGACAGAGTACGCGGCTCGCCGTCCACGAGAGCGAGCAACTGCACGCCAAATGTGGATTGCAGCGCCGTAAATTTATAAAGCTGGTTCAGAACTTTCTTGGGCTGCGCGCCGCGTTTCAGCTCGATCACAATGCTCATGCCGCGCTGATCCGATTCGTCGCGCAGATCGGAGATCTGGTCTATCTTATCTGAACGCACCAGTTCGGCGATCCGCTCGATCAGGGTGGCTTTGTTCACCTGGTATGGGATTTCGGTAATGATGATCTCGTGCCGGCCGCTCTTCCCCTCTTCGATATGCGCCATCCCACGCACAACCAGGCGTCCTCGGCCGGTGCCATAGGCCGACTCGATCCCCTCGCGTCCAACGATAATGCCGCCAGTCGGGAAGTCCGGTCCCGGGATGAGCTTCATTAACTCAGCCACAGGGATATCATCCATCGTGTCGTAGTTGTCGATCAGGAAACTGACTGCATCCGTTAGCTCGCGCAAGTTATGTGGAGGGATATTGGTCGCCATACCGACCGCGATCCCAGACGTGCCATTGAGAAGCATATTCGGCACGCGAGCGGGCAGAACAAGCGGCTCTTCGAGTGAATCATCGAAGTTGGGACCAAAGTCGACGGTATCCTTGTCTAAATCAGCCAGCAACTCCTCAGCCAGCTTGTGCAGGCGGGCTTCCGTATAACGCATGGCTGCGGGCGCATCCCCATCCACCGACCCAAAGTTGCCCTGTCCATCCACGAGCATGTACCGCATGGAGAAATCCTGCGCCATACGTGCCATTGTTTCATAGACTGCCGAGTCGCCGTGCGGGTGGAATTTACCCAGTACCTCGCCGACGATACGGGCAGATTTCTTGTAAGAAGTATTCGAGCGGATTCCCAGTTCCTGCATTGCATAGAGAATGCGGCGATGGACAGGCTTTAACCCGTCACGGGCATCTGGCAGGGCACGCGCCACGATCACGCTCATGGCATAATCAAGGTAGGCCTCGCGCATCTGGGCATCTATGTCAACTTGTTGGACATTTCCGTTATTAGTTTGAATATTCTCTTCAGCCATAATTTTCTCTTAGGAATGGGGTTTCGGCATAAAAAAGACACGAAGGACGAGATTCTGTGACTCCGCGTCTTAACTAATGAAGGATATGCCTAATTTACTCTAATTATAC
>Ga0105104_10003358_pt1 | contig 11439 bp, 7 predicted proteins | sample PPLLaktember2015_3_FD_87034 | JGI IMG/M metagenome (GOLD analysis project Ga0105104, IMG submission 87034) | Freshwater sediment microbial communities from Prairie Pothole Lake near Jamestown, North Dakota, USA - PPLs Lake P7 Core (6) Depth... | ecosystem: Environmental > Aquatic > Freshwater >...
CGAGCATCTTCCCTCCCATGCGCACCCGCAGCCGCGGCGTGCTCTCCAGCCGAACGGTGGACTCCTTGGCGGAGTCGAGGTCGGCGAAGGCCCCGAGCAGCTTCTCCCTGTCTGACTCGCGGCTCGCAGTGGTGGCGGGCTTCGAAACCCGGGCCTCCGATGCTTCCTCGCCGCTGACAGGGGGCTCCGTTCGAGCCGCGCTGCCCGCGGCGACCCCGGCGCCTGCGGCCCTGCCGCGCTCACCGGCACGTCCGGTCTGCGCGGGGGCTCCAGCGCCGGGGGCCGGGCCACTCGTGGCTCCGGTTGCCCCCGGCTCGGCGTTTCCTGCGCGCGCGCTTGCTGGGCTCCTCGCCTCCGGGGTCGCCAATGGAGTGCTCGCGGGGGCCGCGGCCGGTGCGGGGAGGGCGGGCGTGCTCGGCCCCGCAGGCGGCGGCGAGGGCGGGGTCGCGGCGACTGCAGAGCCCGCCGCCACGGCAGGCGGCGTCCCGGTGCCCGTCGCCCGTCCTTCGGAGGTCGGCAAGGTCTTCGCCGCCGGCACCGGCTCTGCGGTGGAGCCGGGCGCCGTCACCGCGGAAGGGACGCTGGCCGGCGCCGGGGCGAGCGCGGCCGGGACGGGCAGCCCCACGCGGGCGAGGAGATCGGTCCGGTGTGCGGCGGCGAGCCCCAGGTACGCGCCCACCACCGCGAGCGCGAGGAAGAGCAGCACCACGCCGAGCACCCGCAGGCCACCGCCGCCGGTCCGGACCCGCCGCGTGCTGCCGGTCGTCCGCCGTCGCCCTTCCGGACGGTCGAGGCCGAGCCGGACCGGCGCCACCGAACCCCGTTCCTTCTCCAGGGCGCTGGGGAACACGAAGGCGGACCGCCGTGGCGCGGGCGCGGCGGAGGCAGGCGGCCGGACCTCCAGGTTCGCCATCGTCGGCGGGGGCATCCGCCGCGGCTCCGAGCGGACGGTCCGGTCGAGATCGAGAATCTCCAGGACGGCCGGAGCGGCCACCGCACCCCCACCCGCGAGCGGCTCGCTGAGGAGAATCGGGCTGCTCGAGGTGGGCGCGAAGGCCGAGGCGGTCACACCAGGCGGCATCTCGGCGGCACGCGGAGGCGTCGGCTGGACGGCCTGGGTCGGCGGCGGCTGCGGAGCGAGCTGGGCGACGAGGCGCGAGAGCGCGAAGCCGTTGGTGGCCTCGCGGGTGGACTGGATGAATGCCTCGAGGTCGGCGTGGAGCGTGCGGCAGTCCGGGTAGCGGGCGTTGCGGTCCTTGGCCAGCAGCCCCTCCAGGATGCCCTGGATGGTCCGGGGCAGGGTGGGCACGCGCTTCACCGCCGGGATGGCGGCGTCGTACAGCACGGCGCGGACCATGCTCGCCTCGCTGTTGGCCTCGAAGGGCATGCGCCCGGTGCACAGCTCGTAGAGGACGACGCCGAGCGAGTACAGGTCCACGCGGCGGTCGAGCGGCTCGCCACGGAGCTGCTCCGGGGCCATGTACGCCACCTTCCCCTTCACCGTGCCTGCCTGGGTGTGATGGCTCTGACCACGGGCCTTGGCGATGCCGAAGTCCACCAGCTTCACCGCGCCGCTGCGGCTCACCAGGATGTTGTCCGGGCTGACGTCGCGGTGCACGAGGTGAAGCGGAACGTCGGTCCCGTGGTCGCGGAAGTCGTGGGCGTAGGCCAGCCCCTCGGCCGCCGAGGAGACCATGCGCGCGGCGACGGCCAGCGGGATGGGCGCGCGGAGATCCCGGGCCCGCGCCAGGAGCAGCCGGAGCGTGGGCCCGTCGATGTACTCCATGGCGATGAAGTAGCTGCCCTCGGCCTCGCCGAAGTCGAACAGCTGCACGAGGTTGGGGTGATTCAGCTGCGCGGCCAGCTTCGCCTCTCCGAGGAACATCTCCACGAACTGCGGGTCCTCGGCGAGGTGGGGGAGGATGCGCTTGATGACCAGCATCTTCTCGAAGCCCATCGGCCCGTCGGTCTTGGCGAGGAACACCTCGGCCATCCCGCCGGTGGCGAGCTTGCGGAGCAGCTGGTACTTCCCCAGTCTCATCCGGATAGAGCGTTAACACACCTGGCGGGAGAAACCGTGCCCACTATTCACACCGAGGTCGAGGTCGGCGGGCGGAAGGTCCGTATCTCGAATCCCGACAAGGTGTTCTTCCCTGCGCGAGGGGAGACCAAGCTGGACCTGGTCCGCTACTACCTGGCCGTGGGGGCGGGCGCGCTGCGGGGGGTGCGAGAGCGCCCCACTGTCCTCAAGCGCTATCCAAACGGAGCCACCGGGGAATTTTTCTACCAGAAGCGCGTGCCCAGCCCGCTCCCCGAGTGGATGGAGACCGTGACCGTCACCTTCCCCAGCGGCCGCAGCGCCCGCGAGCTGTGTCCGGTGGACGTCTCGCACGTCATCTGGGCGGTGAACCTGGGCTGCCTCGACCTGAACCCCTGGGCGGTGCGGCGGAGCGACGTGGACCACCCGGACGAGCTCCGGGTGGACCTCGATCCGCAGCCGGGGGTGGAGTTCTCGACGGTGCGCCGCGTCGCCGCCGAGGTGAGGTCGGTGCTCGACGGGCTCGGGCTGCTCGGCTGGCCCAAGACGTCCGGCTCGCGCGGGGTCCACGTCTACGTGCGCATCGAGCCCCGGTGGGAATTCCTGGAGGTGCGGCGCGCGGCGCTGGCCCTGGCCCGGGAGGTGGAGCGGCGGCTCCCGGACCAGGCGACCAGCAAGTGGTGGAAGGAGGAGCGCGGCACGCGGGTGTTCCTCGACTACAACCAGAACGCGCGCGACCGCACCATCGCCTCGGTCTACTCGGTGCGGGCCAACCCCGAGGCGAAGGTCAGCTGTCCCGTGACCTGGGCGGAGATGGAGACGGTCGAGCCGGGGGACCTGACCATCGCCACCGTGCCGGCCCGCTTCGAGAAGCTGGGCGACGTGGGGGCGGGGATCGACGACCGGGCGTTCTCGCTCGATCCGTTGCTGGAGCTCGCCGCCCGGGACGAGGCGCAGGGCCTGGGGGACGCGCCATGGCCGCCGCACTTCCCCAAGCAGCAGGGAGAGCCGAAGCGGGTCCAGCCGAGCAAGGCGCGCAAGGAGCCCGAGGGCTAGCTCAGGCGGGCTGGTGCGCCTCGCCGGGCGAGGAAGGAGTGAAGCTGGGTGACCACCGCCGCGCCTTCTCCGATCGCTGCCCCGACGCGCTTGACCGAACCGCAACGAACGTCGCCCACGGCGAAGATTCCTTCGACGCTCGTCTCCATCGGAAGTGGCACACGCGCGGTCGAACCCGCGTCGGCGCCGGTTCGAATGAACCCCTTCTCGTCCAGGGGCACGCCGCAGCCGTTCAGCCAGGTCGCGACCGGATCGGCGCCGGTGAAGACGAACAGGTGGGCGATGGCGTGCTCCTCCTCCACTCGAGTGCGACGGTGGCGCCACCGCACGGCTTTCAGCCCCTGGTCCGGTGTGCCGGAGAGCTGCACGATCTCCGTCTCGCAGAGGACTGCGACGTTGGAAGAGGCCGCGAGCCGGTCGATCAGATAGCGCGACATGGTGCTCGAGAGGCTCGGCCCGCGCACCAGCATGCTCACGTGGCGCGCCTGGCTCGACAGGAACACCGCCGCCTGTCCCGCCGAGTTTCCTCCGCCGATCAGGGCCACGTCTTCACCGCGGCACAGCCGAGCCTCGACCGGCGAGGCCCAGTACGACACGCCGCGCCCCTCGAACTGCGCAAGGTTCGGAATCTCCGGACGGCGATACCGCGCGCCTGTCGCGACCACCACCGTCCGTGCCCGGACCCGGCGATCGTCGGCGAGGTGCAGGATGAGCACCGGATCCGGACCTGATCTCTCGGAGGTGCAGTCCAGCTGTTTCACTTCCGTCGAGAGGCTGAACTCGGCCCCGAATTTCTGCGCCTGCGCGAAGGCGCGGCCCATGAGCGCCTGCCCCGGGACTCCGGTGGGAAACCCCAGATAGTTCTCGATCCGCGCGCTGGCGCCCGCCTGTCCTCCAAAGGTCAGCGCGTCCAGCACGAGGATCGAGAGCCCCTCGGACGCCCCGTAGACGGCGGTCGCGAGTCCCGCCGGACCGGCGCCGACGATTGCCACGTCGTAGGGCTCGCTGCGCAGGGTCCTCGCCACCAGCCCGAGCGCCAGCGCCAGCTCCTGCTTCGTCGGCTTCCTGAGCACCGCGCCGTCCGGCATGACGACGATGGGGAGGTCGCCCGGGGCGTAACGGCCCACCAGCGCCGAGGCGTCCGCATCCTCGTCCGGATCGACCACCCGGAACGGAGTTCCGTTGCGTCCAAGGAAGGCGGACAGCTTGGTCACTTCCGGAGACCTGAGCGGCCCGATGAGCACCGGCCCTCCGAAGCCGATCTCGACCATCAGCACGTGGCGCAGGATCAGCGCCCGCAGGATGCGTTCCCCGAGCTCGGCTTCTGCGACGAGCAGCGCGCGAAGCTGGTCGGGAGGAACGACGATCGCCTCCACCTCCTCGACCGCCTGGACATCGATGGCGCTCGGCTTGTCAGAGAGCGTTCCGAGGTCGGCCAGAAACTCCCCCGGGAGGATCTCCATCTCGTCGGGAGTGCCTCCGGCCAGCTGCACGAACTCGGCGACGGGCAGCGATCGGCCGAGCGCATCCCGGCTGACGACTGCCAGTCGGCCGGACAGGATGAGGTACATCCCCGGGCTGGGCTTTCCCACCCGACAGAGCAGCTCGCCCGGGGCGAATCGGCGCACGTCGCCGAAGCGCCGGACCCGGTCGATCTCGGCCGGCGAAAGGACCGGGAACATCTGGTCGAACCGCCGCGCAAGCGCGCCGTGCGGCGTTGGCTGTTGTGGATGACTCGTCATCGCGTCGCAAGGTGGCTTGAACTTCTCGCCGCCGTCAACGGGACCTGGCAGGGGTCAGGTGCCGAACAGCGCCTTGAGCTCCGCGGGCACCACGGCCTCGAGCTGGGCGTAGGTGCAGGACTGCGGCGTCCGGTCGGGCCGCCAGCGGAGGAAGTGGGTCGCGTGCCGGAAACGACGCCCCCCCTGCAGGTGGTCGTAGCCGACCTCCACGACCTTCTCCAGACGCACCGGCTCCCACGAGAGGTCCTTCTTGTTGTTCCACCGGCTCGGGGCGCCCGGCATCCGCTGCTCGCTCTCGCCGGCCAGCGTGGCCCATTCCTTCCAGGGATGGGCCTCGAGCGCGCCTTCCCGCAGCGGCGCCAGGTCGGCCTCGAACTGCTTCCGCTGCGCCGCCGCGAAGCCCGAGCAGATGCCCACGTGGTGGAGCGCGCCGTGCTCGTCGTGGAGCCCGAGGAGGAACGAGCCGATGCCGCCACCCCCCTTGAACCAGCGGAATCCGGCGACGACGCAGTCGGCGGTGCGCGCATGCTTCACCTTGAGCATCTCGCGCTTGTCCTCGAGGTAGGGCAGCGCGAGCGGCTTGACCATCACGCCGTCGAGCCCGGCCCCCTCGAAGCGGCGGAACCACTCCTCGGCCACGGCCCGGTCGCGGGTCGCGGGGGTGAGATGGACGGGGGGCTTCGCCCCGGCGAGCGCCTGCTCGAGCCGACGCCGTCGCTCCTCGAAGGGGCTTGTCCGGAGGTCCTCGTCCCCGAGTGCCAGCAGGTCGAAGCCGACGAAGGAGGCGGGTGTCTCCTCGGCGAGTTTCCGGACCCGCGAAGCGGCAGGGTGAATCCGGTTGAGGAGCGCGTCGAAGTCGAGTCCGTCGGGACCGGCGATGACGATTTCCCCGTCCACCACACAGCGCTCGGGAAGCGAGGCGCGGAGAGGCCCGAGCAGCTCCGGGAAATACCGGGTCATCGGCCGCTCCTTGCGGCTGCCCAGCTCCACCTCGTCGCCATCGCGGAAGACGATGGTCCGGAAACCGTCCCACTTCGGCTCGTAGATGACGTCCCCGGCCGGTGGCAGCTCGCGCACCAGCTTCGACAGCATCGGGGAGACCGGCGGCTGGACGGGCAGGGTCAACGGCCCACCGCCTCGACCTGGGTGGCGAGCATCTGCCCATCCTTGACGATGTACGTCACCCGGACGGTCGATCCGATCGGGAAGCCCCCCGGGCCTGCCGTCGCTCCGTGGAGGATCCACCGGGTCCGGTCGTCGGTGTGGAGCGTCTTCACCGGACCGGACGCGGGCCGCACGTCCAGCTCGGTTCGGCTGGTGGTCACCAGGACGCCCTGGACCTGATCCCCCGCGGCAAGCTCGCGCATCGTCTGACTTGCGTTGTCCAGTCCACGCCGAGCCGAGTCGCTGGCGGTACCCGCCGCGTCGCGCGCCGTGGCCGCTGCGTCATCCGCGGCGCCCCGGGCCTTTGCCGCCGCCTCGTCGGCAGCAGCCTTTGCCTGGTCCGCGGCGTGACGGGCCTTCGCGGCCGCCTCGTCAGCAGCCACCTTCGCCTGGTCCGCGGCGCTCCGGGCCTGGGCGGCCGCGTCCTTCGCCGCCCGTTCGGCGTCGGCAGCAGCGCCCTTGGCCTGGGCCACCGCCTCCTGCGTCTCACGCTTGCAGCCGGTGAGAAGGAGAGTGCCGAGGACGAGGACGAGAGAGACGCGCATCGCGAGGGGCCTCCGGGGAACGGGGCCGAGGCCTACCACGAGGGGATGGCGTGGATGAGGGGCTTCTGCGTCGCAGATGTCGGAACGCAGTCAGCGCGGGAACCCGACCCGCCTGCGTCGGCCCAGGAGCCCCATGCTCCCGGGACTGCACCGCGGGGCAGCGTCCACGAGAGTGCCGCGATGCGCCCCCGGGTCGGGGCGCTCGTCGGCTGGCGGCACCGTGCGGGACGGGAGCATTCAGCGTCGGGGCGACTCAGCCTGCGAGCCGCCGGTACTCCTTCAGATGCCGAAGGGCGAGCACCGGCTGCCCCCGACGCTCGTGGAGGCAGGCGAGGTTGAAGTGCGCCTCGGCCAGTCGCGGATCGGAGCGAAGCGCAGTCTCGTACCAGTGGACCGCGTCGGCCATCCGGCCCTGGTCGCCCAGCGCGACCGCGAGGTTGTACGCCGCCGTGGCATCTCCTGGCCGGGTCGCGAGCGCTGCACGGTAGTGCGTCTGCGCTTCTGCGAGGCGACCGTCCTCGTGAAGGAGGCGTCCGAGGTTCAGGTGCGCGTCCGCATGGCCCGGAGCGCGGGCCAGGAGCTCGGCGTAGAGGCTCCGGGCCCGTGCCGGGGCGCGGTCCTCCAGGGCCTGCGCCTCGGAGAAGAGCGCGTCGATCTCCGCCGTCGGCGCCGGGGCGGGCCGGAACGCCTCATCGAGGTCCAGCAGCACCTGTCCGGACCCGGGCTCGACCCGGACCTTTCCCTCCCGCACGACGACCTGCTGCCCGGCGCGCTCGAGGGTGATGCTGCTCAGCGGGCGCTCCGCGGGCAATCTCGCCCGGGCCTGCCGGAGCGCGTCCGCCACCCGCGCGGGCTGGATGGCCTGATCCACGAGGCGCTTGGCGTTCCGGAGCAGGACCAGGTCCTGGAAGGTCAGGCCCCGGGCGCCAGGCCGGCGCAGGCGGGCGGCCTGCTCGGGGAGTCCCGCCTCGACGAGCTGGAGAACCCGTGCCTCGGAGGTGCCCAGCACCGCCGCTGCATCGGCAAGCGTGTAGGTCCGCGTCTCCACTCGGGTCCGCTGCATGACCCTGAAAGAGGTACCAGCGGGGTCTGACGGCGAGCCGGCCGAGGGCCTTTAAAGGGCATTTCGGGTCAGTCCTGCCCGAGGGTGGGTCCGACGGCCTATCCGAACGGCCTGCGCGATCAGCGTCAGGAACCCGGTACGCGGTGGCGCTGACTCACCCCTTCCACGGCCGAAGATGCGGCACCCATCCCGGCACCGCCCGCCGGTACGCCTCGTACTCCTCCCCGAACTGCCGCCGGAGCACCGGCTCCTCGTAGAGCCGGACGAAGCTCACCACCAGCACCGCCACGAGCCCCGCGTACGCGAGCAGCACCGACTGCCCGAGGAGCAACCCCTGACCGACGATGGCCGAGAGCACCGCCAGGTACATCGGGTTGCGGACGTACCGGTATGCGCCCGTCACCACCAGCCGCTCCGTGGGGGCGACTGGAGCCGGCGTGCCGAGGCCGTCCCGCACGAACCGGACGAACGCGCTCACCAGGACAGGCAGGGCGACGACCAGCAACAGGCCCCCGAGCAGGCTGAGGGGCATCGGCGCGGGCCGCCACTCCCACCGCGTGAGCCACCACGGCACGAGCCCGACCACCACCCCGGGCGCGAGCGCGAAGAACAGTGCGCTGCCGAGCGCTGCACGGTGAAGCCGCATGCGGCGATCCCTACGTCTGCCGTACCGAACGCTTGCCGCGCTCGCACCGCGCTGCGCAACCGCGGGGAAGCCCCTCACCGCTTGCTGCGCTTCTTCGCCGCGGCGGGCTGAGCGGCCTGGGCCGGTGCGCGCTTGGGCGGCTTCCGCTCTGCCATCGCCGGGGCCGGAGCGGCCTCCCCGGAGGGCGCCGCCTCGGTGGCGGGAGTCGCGCCGCGCCTCGCCAGGCTCGCCTTCAGCGCCTCCATCAGGTCGATGACCTGAGTTCGCGGCGGTTCCGCGGGCGCGATCGACACCGGCTCGCCGGCGATCTTCGCGTCGATCACCGACTGCAGCTTCTTCCGGTAGGTGTCCTCGTACTTGCCCGCGTCGAAGGTCTCGGTCGACAGCTGGTCGATGAACTGCTTCGCCAGCTGGAGTTCCGCCGGCTTCACCTCGCCCGCGCCGATCGGGACCTCGCTCACCGGTCGCAGCTCGTCGGCGTAGCGCAGGGTCTGCATCACCAGCGCGCCCTCGCGGGGGCGGATCAGCACCAGCTCCTCCCGGCCCCGGGTGGAGTACTTGGCGATGGCCGCGTGCTGGGCCTGCTCCAGCGCCTGCGCCAGGAGCTTGTAGGGGCGGTCCGCGCCCTTGTCCGGCCCCAGGTACCAGCCGTTCTCGAAGTAGAGCGGGTCCACGCTGGAGAGCGGGACGAACTCGGTGATCTCCATCGCCTTGGTGGAGGCCTCCTCCAGCGCCTTCAGCTCCTCGGCGGTGAACAGCACGTACTGGTCACGGGCGAACTCGTAGCCCTTCACCAGGTGGTCACGGCTGACAATCTCCTCGTCCACCGGGCACCAGAGCTGCTGCTTGATGCGGCTCTTGCACTTGTCGTGGAGCTGGTGGAACGAGATCTGCGCCGCGCTCTCGGCCGCCGCGTAGAGCTTCACCGGGATGTTCACCAGACCGAAGGAGATGGTCCCCGAGCCGATCGCACGTGCCGCCATGAGAGCGTAGATATACCCCCCACCGCATGGCCGCCAGCAGACGCCCCCCTCGCAACAGGTCTGTCGCGACCCCTCCCTTCCGCCTCGCCATCGAGCAGACCGGGGCGCCCGGGCGGGAGGTCCGGCTCGCCGACGTCGACTTCCAGCTCGCCAGCCGGGCTCCGCGGGCCTTCACCCGCAGCGGATGGTGGTTCGAGCTGAAGTACGACGGCTATCGCATCCTCGCCGAGCGGCGCGGCAAGCAGGTCCGGCTCCGTTACCGCGGTGGAAGCGACCCCTCCGAGCAATTCCCCGAGGTGGTGGCGGCGCTCCGGGCGCTTCCCTCGGACGACTTCATCCTCGACGGCGAGGTGGTGGTGGAGAACAGCGAGGGCCGCCCCTCGTTCTCATTGCTGCAACAACGCGCGCAGCGGATCCGGCCTCCGCGCGGCGCACCCCCCGCCACGTACTGGACGTTCGATCTCCTCGCCGCGGAGGGGCGCGACCTGCGCGGATTGTCGCTCGCCCGCCGCCGGGAGCTGCTCCGGGCGCTGACCGCGGAGGGGGGACGGGTCCGGTGCGTCGAGCCGGTGGAGACGGAAGGGGAGGCCTTTTACGAGGCGGTGAAGCAGATGGGGCTGGAGGGCATCGTCGCCAAGCGTTCCGACGGCGCCCATCACGCCGGCCGCGGGACCGACTGGCAGAAGGTGGTCATCCATCAGGTCGGGGACTTCGCGGTCGTTGGCCACACCCGCGAGCTGACCTCGCTCGCGCTCGCCACCTGGGACGGAGACGGATTCGCCTACGCCGGCCGGGTGGGAAGCGGTCTCGGGCCGCGGGAGGCGTCGCGGGTGGAGAAGGAGCTCGCCGCCCATCGCCGTCCGACGCCGCCTTGCCGGGACGCGCCGCGGGACAGAGATCTCCTGTGGGTCGATCCGACGCTGGTGGCCGAGGTCCGCTACAAGGACTGGGAGCGCGGAGGATCGCCCCGCGCTCCCGTCTTCTGCCGCTTCCGCGACGACCGACGTCCCGAGCAGTGTGCTCCGCCGTGGAGCGCCGAGGAACGGACCGTCAACTACGTGAATCTGGAGAAGGTGTGGTTCCCCGAGGACGGGTTCACCAAGGGAGACCTCATCCGCTACTACCAGGCCATCGCGCCCTGGATGCTTCCGTACCTGCGCGACCGGCCGCTGATGCTCACCCGGTTCCCCGACGGGATCCACGCCGAGAGCTTCTTCCAGAAGCAGGCCGGCGGCCCCTACGTGCCCTCCTGGGTCCGCACCGTGGAGATGGAGGGCGACGAGGGGCCGATCCGGCAGTTCGTCTGCGAGGACGTCGAGACCCTCTCCTTCCTGGTCAACCTCGGCACCATCCCCTTCCACCTGTGGAGCGCGCGGGTCGCCGACCTCGAGCACCCCGACTGGTGCATCCTCGACCTCGATCCGAAGTCCGCCCCGTTCGAGCACGTGATCACCCTCGCCATCGCGGCGCGGGCTCTCTGCGAGGAGCTGGAGCTGCCCCACTTCATCAAGACCAGCGGCAGCTCGGGCCTGCACGTGCTCGTGCCGCTCGAGCGCCAGCTGGACCACGTCGCGGCCATCAGCTTCGGGCAGGTGCTCGCCGAGGCCCTGGTCCAGCAGCATCCGGACATCGCCACCACGGAGCGGGTGGTCCGGGCACGGCGCTCGAAGGTCTACGTGGACTACCTCCAGAACGGTCGGGGAAAGCTCCTCGTCGCGCCGTTCTCCGCACGCCCGCTTCCCGGCGTGCCGGTCTCGATGCCGCTCCGGTGGGACGAGGTCAAGCCCGGGCTCTCCCCGCGACAGTTCACCGCGCTCGACGCGCCGGCGAGGATGGAGCGCCTCGGAGCGGACCCCTTCGTCGGCGTGCTCGGGGAGGCGCCGGACCTGGTCGGCGTACTCTCGCGGCTTCAGAGCTACCTGGAGAAGCGGGGGAACCTGCGCGCGCCCGTGGGAGGCCCGACGCGGACCGGCCGGTGGGGAGGTCCGCGCAAGTCCTCGGGAGGGAACCGGTCGCGCGTGCGCGGAGGCGCTCCGAGCACGGAGGGTGGCCCGCCGGATGCGACGCGAGCGCAGGGACGCCGGTCGTCCGGGCTCAGCCCCCCGCACCAGGGGGACGCTCGCGGACCGGCGCAGGGGCGCCGGTCGTCCGGGCTCAGTCCCCCGCACCAGGGGGACGCTCGCGGACCGGCGCAGGGGCGCC
>Ga0105104_10003359_pt1 | contig 11438 bp, 11 predicted proteins | sample PPLLaktember2015_3_FD_87034 | JGI IMG/M metagenome (GOLD analysis project Ga0105104, IMG submission 87034) | Freshwater sediment microbial communities from Prairie Pothole Lake near Jamestown, North Dakota, USA - PPLs Lake P7 Core (6) Depth... | ecosystem: Environmental > Aquatic > Freshwater >...
AGCAAAGGCCGTGGGTGCAATTATGGTTACCAGGAGAGTGACAAGACAAAGAGCCAGGAAGATCTTTCGTTTCATTTTTTCTCCTCAGGAATCAATAGATGTAGTATCAGCATACGGAAATCCTGTTACTGATAAAAATATGGATCGAGCACACTCACCTGTGTAATGGAATCCACAGGCAGGTTGTTGCGCTTCGCCGCTGTACGGATCGCCTCCGGAGAGGGTGCATCATAAATGCAGAACGTCTTCTTCTTATCAGTCGTGACATAGGAATGCACCCAGGTCACCCCATCAACGGCATTGTTGCCGACAACCGTCAGGCAGACTTGTGCTCCTTCATCGGTCATAGGGATGGCCAGGCCATCGGGAAATGTGCGTTCAACGAGATAACGTGCCATGTTTGTTTTCCTTTCAAATTAATATTGGTGATTGACGCGCGTCAAACATGCGCACACTATATAGGAAATGGATTTGAATGTCGTCAGGGAAAACACTACAGCGCACCCCTACAATTTTGAAAAAAAAACCGCACCAGGTTTACAGGGTGCGGGTCTGACGGATGCCTGTTGGAGGAGAAACGTGAAAGAGTCTCTGCAGGTACGCATGCCCTCATTCACCAAGCCTTTATGATGCAGTTTTGCCAACAACTCCAGTGAGTAATGATCCATTTCGACCTCCAGATTGACCGGTAAAGTTGAATTCACTTTAGTCGAATGGGAGGCTGCCGTCATCGGAGAAAACTCTACAGGGCACCCCTGCAATTTCCAAAAGCAAAACCCGCACCAGAAATTCCATGGTGCGGGTTGACGTGTGCTCACCGAGGAGGAAGGTAAGCAAGCAGGCGCGTCCCAGTGCGTTAGCGACGTAACCTCCTAGTGCCGAAGGAAATAGTCCGAAAGGTCAATCGTCTTTGCAAATGGACGCAACTCAGGATGACGGATGAAGTAATCTGAAGTATCAGCTATAACACCTACAGACAGTCTCAGTTCAGGATGGCGCTGGTAATAGTCGGCTGCTGCTGTGATACCGGTCACGGGAATGACAACATCGTGATCGTTATTTGTCCCCGCTGGGTGCCGTTGGTAGAAGTCATTGGCACCCTGGCCAGCAGTGACAGGAGCAGCCGCGCGAGGATACGCAATAGCTATGGTTACCAGTAACAGTGAGAGTACGCCGAGAACAAGGGGAAAACGGTTATTGAACATTTTGGTCTCCTCGATTGGCGGGAGTTTGTTTGAGCGCCAATCTATGACCACAGTTTACAGCCGCCCCGTCCCCCAGCGTGTTTTCCCGCGTGGATGGAGCGTGTTTTTTTGTATTTTGGTAAGATCTTATTTGTGCCAGGTTACCCCTCTCGACATGCCGGCTGACCTGTTCTCTACCTGAATCCTTTGAGGGCGAGTTCAATAGCCTGTTCCAGTGTCAGCGTACGTCCTTTCGCCCAGGCGGCAGAAAGGATCTTTTCATCAAGCTTCTGCCGTAGGTGCGAGACCGAACGTTCATATTCGATGGTATCGGTGAATAACAATGTGCTGCCGGATTGTTGGAGCTGATTCTCCACACATCCGTACAGGATCGCTGCCTTTTCAAAATGCTCCTGCGCCAGATGGATTGCGGCAAATCCAGCCAGGCAAGCGACCGTTCCGTGATGATGAGCCGATTGACGATTCAATTCGAGGCTTTCGCTGAACAAATTGAATGCCTGAACAAAATCACCTTCGTATACTCCTACATACGCCAGTCGGCGTAAGGAAGGAGCCAACATGCTGGGATTTTGGAGTTCCCGGAGCAATAAAATTGCTTCCTCGTAGCGCTTGCGCGCTTCCGGCAAGTTTCCTTGCGCATAAGGGATATCACCAAGATAAGCCATGGCCACTCCTACCGCGCCCTTGTAATCCTCCCCCAATAATTTAGCTATCGCAAGGGATCTTTCCAAACATTTTCTGGCGCTATCATATTGTCCCAACCCCCAGAACGTCCATCCGAGGTACATCAGGGGCCAAACCAAAAGCGAGTCATCCTTCAATTTTTCAGCGATCTGAATGCTTTCTTCCAGAAAAGCGCGCGCTTCCGGGAGCCTGTTGAAGGACCACAGCAGAAATCCTCCCACATCCAGCGCTCTGGCTTTTTCGGCAGTTAGCTCATTTGCAGCATCGAGGCTCAACAGTCTTCTCAAAGTCTCGATGATTTCGTAACGATACCCACGCTCCCAGAACAGAGAAAGGGAGCTGACGATCACAAATTGTTTCTGCGTCACTTCGTGACGGTCAGGTCCCCTTTCCTGAATAACAGATCCAGCAGGCCAGTCCAGGGCTACGCGCAGGTTATCTATCTCCTGATCCAGACGTTTAAACCATCTGGCTTGTTCTCTGCTGTATATTCCTTTTTGGGCATGCGCGGCAAACGCGGCAAAGAATTCCAAATGTCGCTCTCTTATTTCTACTTCCTCACCCGCTTCTTCAAGTCGCTCACGAGCATAGGCACGGATGGTCTCCAACATTCCATAGCGTGTCTCACCCTCTCCAGAGCTCGATTGTCTATGTACCGTGACCAGCGATTTGTTGATCAGATTTCCGAAAAGAGCAATCACTTGCGGCTGCGCGACATTTCCGCCCGTCGCAACAGCTTCCACTGCGGCGAGGGTAAACCCACCCGCAAATACGGAAAGCCTGCGGAAAAGAATCTGTTCTGATTCTGACAACAACTCGTAACTCCAATCGATTGTCGCGCGTAACGTCTGGTGGCGCGGCAAGGCTGTGCGACTCCCCTGTGTTAATAAATTGAAACGATCATCCAGTCGCTGGGCGATTTCTGCGAGCGTCAGGACCTTGATTCGCACCGCTGCCAATTCAAGCGCAAGAGGAATGCCATCCAGGCGATGACAAATTTGCGTGACTGCGAACGCATTCTCCTGTGTGAGCTCCAAATGGGGGTGGATTGCCGCGGCACGCTCTACAAAGAGCTGAATGCTTTCAAACTCTTGTAAGTTTTGAAACCGGGAGATATGCGCAAGTACCGGGAAGGAAAGCGCAGGAACCTGTAAGGTTGTTTCTCCTGTCATGCCTAATGCCTCGCGGCTGGTCGCCAGGATTCGCAAATGAGCACATTGAGACAACAGATCATTGGCAAGTTGTGCACAAGCGGTAATGAGATGTTCGCAGTTATCCAACGCAAGCAGCAATTGCTTTTCATGCAAAAAGTTTCCCACTGATTCCGTCCACGACCGGCTGGGAGACTCTTGCACACCCAGGACTTGCGCAACGACTTGTGGCACACGTGTACCGTCTGCCAGCGGCGCAAGTTCCACCCACCAAACACCGTCTCTGTATGATCGGATCAGATCGTGCGCCGCTTGAATAGCCAGGCGAGTTTTGCCTATCCCGCCGGTGCCTGTCAACGTGAGGAGACGTGTGGTAGCAAGCAGGTGTTTCAGTTCTTCGCTTTCGCGTTCACGACCGATGAAACTAGTCAGAGGGACTGGCAGATTCGTTTTCGGAGACTCACTGCGTTTCTCTTTGACAGCGACAGTTGATTCCACTCCAAGATGTTCTGTTCCCGCTTTGAGTCGTTCATATAAGCGCTGGGTCTGCTCAGACGGTTCCACGCCAAGCTCGTGCAAGGACTTCACACACCTTTCATACGTCGCGGCGACCCTGGACATGTCGCCTTTTGCCGCGTGCGCGGACATCAAGGCGCGGTACGCAGGTTCAGGCTTTTGTCCAAGTTTGATCCAGCGTTCACCCCAATCCAAAATATCCAGCCAGCGTTTTTCTTCCTGCAAGAGTACAAGCAACCGCGCCATGGAGTGTTCAAAGATGGAGGACAAATGTTCGCGCTCCAATACCACCCATTCCTCATAGAAGTCCGGTAGCAACTCCCCCTGGTATTCTGAAAGAACAGCAATCAGCTCATCCGCTGAGGCGCTCTCATCGAGCTTCTCTAATTCGGCAACATCCAACCAGTAATCCGCTGACTTTTCAAAACCAATCGTTAGATCATTGGCATGCAAAAAACGACTTGCGGAAATCGATACCAATGCTTTGCGCATTCGCCAGAGAGCATGGCGCAGGTTGTCTCTTGCAGTTTGCTCCAGCGAGTCCGGCCATAAAAGGCCTGCAAGTTTTTCGCGGCGATGGGCCGTCCCAGCGTTTAGAACTAGATAAGCGAACAGAGACTGCGCAGGGCGCGAGGAAATAGTGAGAATCTTATCCTTATTTTTAACTTCAAATTTTCCAAGCAAACGGATTTCCAACATACTCAGTCTTTACCAATAATGGTAAGGCAAAGTATAGCAGTTTGAGCCGGCAAATACAATTGCGCTAAAGAGGGGACATACCTCTACTGAGAGTCTTTTTCGACCCCTAAGAATCGACTGAAAAAACGAGCCCTTTCTGGATTGCCCAGGTTGCGACCTGAACACGCGAGTCGAAGCCAAGTTTGTTCAGGATGCGGGTCACGTAGGTCTCGACTGTTTTTACGCCAATCGTCATTGCTTCTGCGATCTCACGATTCGATCTGCCCTGCGCGATCAACACGGCAACTTCACGTTCGCGCGCGGTCAGCCCGCCGAATTTTTCTTTTTCGTCCTGAGTTGACGCAGAGGGGACCTCGGTTTCCGTAACGGCACAGTCAACCACCTCCTCGAGGCGCATGGCTGCCCCTTCCGCCCAGAGCGCCGCGCACGCCTCTTGCCCGAGAGCCGACCGAAGTCCGGAAAGGATGCCGTGATAGTCCGCCTGGTCCGCCGGATCGATCACAGACCCAATCGGGGCGCGTAACGCTTCTGCGTGTCCAAATATTTTCGCAGCTTCCTGAAATTGGGATTGGTTATATTTTGCTTCCGCCAGTTTTTCCAGACACCAGGCAATCCCGCCTTTATCATTGATCTCTGTACGAACCGCCAGACTCTCACTCAGCATCTCCCGCATCCGTTTGAAGTCACGCTGGCGCAAAGCCACCCATCCCAGAGAACCAAGTGAAGTGCCTGTCCCCCACTTGTCGCCGCCCTCACGGTTCAAAGCCAGACTCTGTTCCAGTAACGAAATAGCACGCTGGTACTTTCCCTGTCGGACAGCTACTTCACCAAGACCTGAGAAGGCGAAGGCTAAATGGGTCTTGTCTTCCAGTTGTTGTACCAGACGCAGAAATTCTTCCAGGTGACTCTGGGCTTGTTCATAATCCCCTGTGCGCATCGCTGCCCAGCCGAACTGCATATGGATCTGACCAATGCCCCTTATATTGTTTAACTCGGTGTAGATGTCCAGGGCTTCCTGGAAGAACACAGGTGCATTCTTATAGTTGCCCTCCTCGGTTTCCAATTCGCCCAACAGGTCAAGTGTATAGGCGGTCCAGGCTTTGCCTGCCTCTCCGAGTTCACGCCAAATGGATAGCGCCTCTTCTGCGAGAGGGCGCATCGCGGGATAGTCACTTTGTAAATAAGTGAGATTTGCGACCAGAGTTAACGCGTGGGCGCGTGCAAATGTCCGTTCCTGGGCTTGCGGGCGCGCGAGCGCGGCAGATAAACTTATCCGACCTTCACTGGTATAACCATGCAACCTCCAAAAGCGTCCACAGGCTGCCGCCAACCGCAAACCTGACATGGCCTTGCCAGCATCCGTGTGACACCATTCCAGCGCGGCGCGCAAGTTATCATGTTCAGCTTCATAGCGATCCAGCCATTCATCTTGTGCCGGCCCTGTTAAATTGGATTCAGCTTTCTCAGCCCATTGGAGAAAATAACTCAAATGACGATCTCGGGCTTCCTCCAAATTACTTGACTCAGTCAACCTTTCATGCGCGTATTGTCGGATCGTTTCAAGCAGACCGTAGCGTGTCTCTCCACGCTTGGGCCTGGCCACCGTTACCAAAGATTTATCCACCAGACGGGAAAGCGCGTCCAACACCTCTGCCTCCTCTGCGCAAACCGCTTGAACCGCATCCAGCGTCGCGCCGCCTGCAAAGACCGAGAGACGTTGTAATACGTTCTGTTCCTGCGCTGAAAGCAAAGCATAACTCCAATCGAGCGTGGATTCCAATGTTTGTTGGCGAAGCGGCGCAGTGCGGCTTCCGCTTGTCAGCAAATGGAAGCGGTCATCCAGACGTTGCGCGATCTCGCGCGCAGAAAGAGTCCGCACGCGCGCCGCCGCCAGTTCGATCGCCAGCGGCATCCCATCCAAACGGCGGCAAATCTCAGCCACCCAGGACCCATTCTCGGCTGTTAATTGAAAGCCCGGAGTGATGGCGGCCGCCCGGGCAAGGAACAGCTGAACAGATTCAGATGTCTCATAGGAACGCACAGCCTCCCGCACACTGACGGGATTCAGCCAGGGCTGTTGATCGGGCAGCGAAAGAGGTGGAACGATCCAGGCAACTTCCCCGGTAATTCCGAGCACTTCGCGACTTGTGGCGAGGATCTTCAAATTCGGACCTTTGCGCAAAAGCGCTTCTGCGACCTGGGCACAGGCTGTGACCAGGTGCTCACAGTTATCCAGGATGAGCAGGCTATCCCGCGCCGCAAGATAATCCACCAGGATATCCATTAAAGGCTGCCCGGATTGTTCGTGAATATTCAACGTGGAAGCAATCGCTTGAGGGATGAGGGCGGGATTGAATAGGGAGGCGAGTTCTACAAGCCAGATGCCATGTTCGAATTCATTCCATAGTTCCCCGGCAACTTTCAATGACAGCCGCGTCTTGCCGCTACCCCCTGCACCTGTGAGGGTGACCAGACGATGAGAAGTAAACAATTGTTTTACTTCTGCGATTTCGCGCTCACGCCCGATGAAGGTACTTAGTGGGGTTGGCAGGTTGCCAGGAGGAAACTTTGTTTTGGGACTGACTTTCATTCGCTTAACTCTAAAATCTTGCGCAGAGTATAGCATTTTCATGAGACAAAGACAATCAGTTATACTGGCATGGAAAATCCATTACCGAGAAAAGCCATGGGAAACAAACTTTGCCCGAAAGTCATTTTGGAAGGTACGCGTCTGACCTTCAAAACAGAGATTGCCTTTGAGTTGAACGAGCACCCGCGCGTCGTAGGTCCGCGCAAGTATCGCTATCACTCACCCTTGATCTCCGCCGAATGGTGTACGTTCACTAATTATCCCTGGGGGCGCGGACCGATCAACTTCGAGCCGCAGGAAGAGTCCCTGGCAATGGAGGTCTACGCGACCTGGGCACGAATGTTCGAGCTGCAAAAATACTATTCATGGCTCGTGGACCGTTTCCATATTTCGACGCAGGCGTATCAGAAGCAAACGCATGGCAGGGATTACGACTTCCGCTGGCTGGAGGAAAGATTGCTGTCGCTGAATTTCAGGATCGTCTTTTGTACACGTTCACCGGAAAGCTTCGAAGCCGCCCGCGCGGAAAGGCTGAAAGTTTCCGGCAACCCCTCACAATACAATGACCTGACTCTATTCATCCGCGAGCAGGAGTTGATGCAGGCACTGATCGCGAAGTCCATGCTGCCAAGCCTGACGCTGGATATTTCCGACAACAATATCCCCGCGGCCGTGGAGCGGGTCGCGGACTGGCTGGAGGCATCCGGCGGACTCTACATGCCGGACGAAAAGGAATGAGCCTTGTGAAGCCCAAAGGATCTCTTCGCAAGGCTTTTTTAAAAGGATTATAATTACGACAACGCGAAAGTGAGGTACAAATGGAAGAAAACACAGCTCGTCGCAGACCGTTTGAGGACAAGGTTCCTGAGGAAGTCCGTCAACATGCGCGCGCCGCGCGTGAGGAGATGCGCGAAAGCATGAAAGCCTTCCTGCCGCCTGAATTCTGGGAGCATGGCAGGAAAGCCCGCAAGGAAGTGCTATTAGCCTGGCGCAGCATGATCGACGCCGCGCTGGAGCGAATGGAAAAGAAAGAGGAGAATTAAGTACAGACTTCCCTGCAAATTGCAGGGAAGTCTGTTTCGCTAACGCCAGGGGGAATGCCCGCGCGACAAAAAAACCATCCACAACAGGATAACACCTGAAAGTACCCAGAACAGATAACCAAGGGTGACATCTCCGCTCTGATAGAGGAGCACGCCACCAAATAAAAATGCCGAGAACATGATGCTGCCTGTCAGGCGGTTGACCGCGCTTTCCAAATGATAGATCTGTCGGTTCACCTGTGGCGTGTTGACACTTAATTCGCCGCGCTCCAGCCGCGTCAAAACCCGGCCCGTTTGCGAGGGCAGGGCAATCAGCTGCTTCACCAGTTCCCCGATCTGGTCCAGCCAGACTTCCCAACTGGATACACCTGCATCCCTGACCAGCTTCTGGGCGTATGGCGCCAGCCCTTCCCACAGGTTGAAGTTCGGGTCGAGGCCTGTGCACATGCCGGAAAGGATGGCAACCGTCCGCCCCAGCAATAAGAGGTTGTGCGGCAATTGGAATGGCATCTCGTACACCAGCTCGCGGAATTGCATCGCAAACTGACCCATCTCCCGATGATCTATTTTACGCAACTCACTCATCGACATTCCCCAAAAGCGATCGAAGAGCTGCGTCTCAGCCTGCTCGAGCAATTTCAGGTCCGCACCGGGCAGAAGAACCCCCAGCGTCTGATAGGATTCAACTACTTTCGCGGCATTGCGTGTGCCCACGCCAATCAGCATGTCGCGTAGACCATCACGCAAACCTTCCGGGACAGAACCCACCATTCCAAAATCCACAAACGTCAGCTGCCAGCCTGCTTTGTTTTCTTCGGTGACGGGTCTCGGGGTTACAAACAGATTGCCCGGATGAGGATCGGCATGGAAGAAGCCATCTTCAAAAATCTGTTTGAGATAGGTATTGAACAAAACTTTTGCAACCTCGGCCCGTCCGATGCCGGCCGCAGTGATCGCATCATAGTCCGTGATCTTGATGGCATAGACGTTTTCGAGCGTGAGCACACGCGCCGTGGTCCGGCTCCAGACCACGCGCGGCACGTGGATGGTTTTGCGGCCCGCAAAGTTTTTCCCGAATGTTTCTGCGTTCCGCCCCTCAGACAAATAATCGATCTCCTGGTAAACAGTGGTTTCCAATTCTGCTATGAGTGCACGTACATCCACACGTTTACTGATCGGCTTATAGCGCATCAGCCAGCCAGCGACGCGCTGAAGCGCGGAAAAATCCACCTTAATTAACTGGTCGATAAACGGCCGCTGGATTTTGACCACCACATCTTGAAAACCTTCCACTTCCACCGCCTCGGCTCGCAGCCGGGCACGATGGACCTGCCCCAGGGAGGCAGCCGCCAAAGGTTGAGGTTCGAAGCGCTCAAATTTTTCGTCGAGAGGTGCACCCAGCTCAGTCTCTGCGAGCCTACGGATGGAGTCGAAGTCCTCCGCAGGGACTTCATCCTGCAAACCTGAAAGCTCCTCGGTAATTTCCATCGGTAGAACGTCCAGGCGCGAGGAGAGGAACTGCCCGACCTTGATCATCACGCCGCCCATGCGAATCGCCATGGCGCGGAACTGAGAAGCGATCTTTTTATAGCGTTGGGAACGGGTCCGGCGCGTCAGCCCGCGCAGACCGAGACGCGGCAAAATGATCTCCCAAAAAATAAAGCTGGCGATGGCGCGCGCAAAGAAACCCATAATGTAACGATAGCGAGCACGTAAGCGTGATGATTGCATGACGAGGCCTCCTACAAAAGGATTTTATCACCAAGAAAAGCTGTCATTTTGATGTACGATTATGTGACCAGAGAACGTCAATTCTCAGAGGTATGAACTGTAGTGAGCCTTGCGCAGGTTGGTATAACGGACCCTATCTTTACGAGGTCCTTCGCGAGGCTTTTGTCGAGAAAATTATTTATGAACGAACATGCGAAACGAATCCGAAAGCCACGTTGTTTTCTTCTGTATGCCCTGGCGCCAAGCCAGCTTCCGGCTGCGGAAGCCAACCGCATCCTGAATGCTTTTATCGGCGACCCGGCCCTGCCACTGGCCATTTTCCACGATCACTTTATTGGCCAGCCAGGCGGGATTGTTATCTTTTATGTGGAAACTCCTGAAGAACGAGATGCACTGCTGGCGCAAAAGTATCTGGATGGCTGGCAGGTTGAAATTCAACCGCTGATCTTCTCTCACAGTCCATCCGCCTTTGATGAGCAGATCGCGTTCACATTAAGAGCTTACCGCGGCGTGAATTGGGAAAACCTTCAGAAGGAGAAACGTCCTTCCTACGGCAACCCCAGCCACGAAGCAGAAACCGCGGCAGAAGAGGAATAATGTCGTTTGACCGCATCGTCGAAGCCCTCATTCAAGAGGCAATGGAACGCGGCGAATTCGATAACCTGCCCGGCAAGGGCAAGCCGATCGACCTGACGGAATATTTCGAGACGCCTGAGGAAGTCCGGATTGCCCATTCGGTCCTGAAGAATGCAGGCATGACCTCGCGCGAAGTGGATCTGCTCAAGGAGATCGCCGAGCTGAAACAGGTCCTGGAGGCGGTGCTCGATGAGAAGAAAAAGCAGGAAATTGGGAGGCAGATTCGGCAGCATCAGATTGAGTTCAATCTGATGCTGGAGCGGCAAAAACGGGAAAAGGCACGTAAAAAATGAGAGGAGATGCGAGGCTGAGGGGTGCGGCTGGGAAAGAGGCACGCTTCGGGCGCGCGAAGTCGGCTTTACAAATCGCCCCGGCCCTGCTATACTACTGGAAGTTGAAGTTGACTTTGTTGGCGCTGAGGCGCCATTTATTTGTAACAATCGCTTTGGTACGTGGCAACCCTCGCGAGCAAGTCAGCGAGGGCTTATTAATTAATTGCCGCAGTAAGTATAAATAACTGGACTTCTGGAAACGGTTCCAGGCGGAAAACAAATTTCTGGTACATCATTTATGCGGCACTCCTTAAGACCTTAACCGCCATTGGCGGATAACTAATTTTTAAACAAGTGAGGATAAAGATAGTAGTATGAGTAAGCACGGAAAATTGAAGATCATTCCCCTGGGTGGACTTGGGGAAGTGGGCAAGAACATGACTGCCTATGAGTTCCAGAACCAGATTTTGGTTGTGGATGCGGGCATTATGTTCCCCCGTAACGATATGCTCGGGATCGATTACATCATTCCCGATTATGAGTATTTGCGTCAGAAAGCTGACAAGGTGGTGGGGATCGTCATTACGCATGGCCATGAAGACCACATCGGTGCCATTCACCACGTTTTGAACGATATCCCTGTACCTGTCTACGCCACCCGCCTGACCCGCGGCCTGATCGAGGTGAAATTGGCGCGGCACAGCGGCAACAACGGTCGTGGAAGCAAAGCCGTACTTCACACCGTGGAAGCCGGCGGTTCCGTTCAGATCGGCCCATTTAAAGTGGAGTTCTTCCACATCTGCCATTCCATCCCCGATTCGGTGGGCCTGGGCATCACAACCCCGGCCGGACTGGTCGTTCACATGAGCGATTTCAAGTTCGACCACACCCCTGTGGATGGCTGGCCCACA
>Ga0105104_10003360_pt1 | contig 11432 bp, 8 predicted proteins | sample PPLLaktember2015_3_FD_87034 | JGI IMG/M metagenome (GOLD analysis project Ga0105104, IMG submission 87034) | Freshwater sediment microbial communities from Prairie Pothole Lake near Jamestown, North Dakota, USA - PPLs Lake P7 Core (6) Depth... | ecosystem: Environmental > Aquatic > Freshwater >...
CACATGAGCATAAACCGAACAAGGACAATAAGATCACCGACACAATTATAATTTTGTGAGGACTCATATTTGTCCTTTTAACGATTTTGAGGTTGTTTAAATGATATCTTCGCCTTGCATCCATTGGGGAAGAGGCGAGCCGGTTGCAAGGCAGTAAGCAGTTTCAGGGGCGATATCGACGTCATCATCCCATGTTACAACGCCAAGTTCTTTATTGACCTGGGCTTTTTTGAATACTTTCGGGTCGCGTAGCTTCGAAAAGACACCGCCTTTGGCGATTATGGGCTTACAGTCCAGAACGCCTGTTTTGCCGTCATCGAATGTCAGTTCCAGTCGAAAATCATCAAGGCACTTAACATTTACAACATCGTGATACATAAACCGATTCCTAATCTATTGTCATACCTGCGAAAGCAGGTATCCAGAAGCTTATAGAACAACTGGATTCCCGCTTTCGCGGGAATGACGGTTACGAAATGGCTTCTAAAACTAATATCACGACATAGCCCTTATGTCAATGAAGACATTTTAAGCGATGTAAACACTTTGGCCCGGCTTGATTACAGGTATCTTATCGCGGTTTTTAGTAATATCGTCTTTTGTAATCGCAAAGCTCGGCGCGATTTCTATATGGCAGTCGGGGGAGCCGTCGGGTTTTCGGGGGATTTTGACGCCTGCTGATTCGAGCCAGCCGGCGGCGCGGGCAATCATCATTTGCCTGGTGGTTTCAGCGCTATCGACGCCAGTCGCGTTCTTGGTAGGTGCGAATTCCTCGCTGCGAAGTGTCTGAAGGATAACCGACTTAGAAGCAAGCGGAATCGCGTCGAAGACAAAACTTTCGAGCTTAACCCCGCTGGGTTGCGCCGGCTCGATGCGCTGGCCTTTATCGTTTATGTATGGGATTTTTTTTACGGCCTTGTGAAGGGGCAGGGCAAAGCCGTGTTTGTTGAGACGTTCAACGAAAGAAACGCTTATAATGTGGATACCGATACTGCCGAGGTTGAAAACAGGAACGCCGTCAGGGTTTTTCTTTAGGGCAATCTCATCAGGCAGGTCGCTGTATTCGATAACGGTAACTTTGCTGTCAGCCAGGCAGAAGTTGCCTACCTTCTCCAAAGGACCTGTTTTAGTCACAGCTTTTGAGGACATCTCAGCTCCGTCGAGGGCGTGCAAGCCGACGAAGAGCGGGTCGAAGATATTGATGAGCGGATTATCGACCTGCCAGTAGCTTATGAATTCGACGCCTCGTTTTTTCATATCATCGACAGCGCCGCTGTTATAAAGTGCCCGCAGGGAACCGCCGTGGCCATCGGGAGAAGTTGCGATAGTATCTTTATCCGCCATGAGGATTTTACCGTCTAATGAGAAGTTGGGCAAGGTTCCCTGCTGGAATATGAAAACGTCGTTTTTATTCAACCCATAGTAATTATTGGCGGCAAAGATTTCGAGAGTCGGATTATGATTGAGCGGGCTGGTCATAACATACCAGGGGCAGACAGCGTGGTATTTTTGGGAAGCGGCCAAAATGGTTTCAGCGAAGATTTGAAAGAGTGTCTTGTTTTTAATGGGGCTGACGGGGAAATTACCCTTGGGGCCGTCGAAACCGAGCCGGGTTCCCTGTCCGCCGGCGACGACAAAGGCGGCGACCTTACCTTTGGAAATCAGGTCTTTGCCTGACTGCCTCGCCTGGTCATATTTTCGTCGTTGCGTGTCGCCAGCCGGTTCGGGGGTGTATGAAGGCGCAGGGGCAAGGTTGGCAGGCAGTTGGAATGGCGTATCTTTAAGAACAAAATCGGTGCGCCAGCGGTCTAACTGGGCAAAGTCCAGTTGAGTAAGCTGGGCAAGGAGATCCTCCTGCCTATCCGGGGAAAGGTCGTCCCAAAAAGCCAGCAGGTGGGTCTGGCTATATTTTTTAAGGACTTTTTTTAAATTTTGAAGCTTAATCTGGTCTATCATAGGCCTTTTTCCTAATGAAAAGGGCTTTTATACGGTATTGGGCGGTAAATTTCAAGAAATTTGATGATTTTGTCGAAAAAACGTTTGACAGAAGTACGCATCGGCACTATATTGAATAAAGCGTAGGCAGGAAAAAACGCTATATTATTATAATTTGAGCCGTAATCATAAAGTACTTCCTGCAATTATCATATCCTGCCTGCCTGAAGTGGTTTTTGCCTTGCTTCGTTTAAAGAAGCGGCGTTTCGAGCGAAAGCGAGGCGGCCAACAAGTCCTATAAAAATCTGGAAAGTGTTCTGCCGGCTGATTCCAAGCGAAACAGTTGATTAAAAGTGAGATTCGCAAAGAATAAAGTGGGTAAGCCATGCAGGTGAAGCAAGTTGGATTTATTAAATGACACAAACCCAAATGTGCTTGGAACAGTCGGATTAGCGAATCTCGAGAAAAGTTAAAGGAGAATAAACATGAAAAACAAAGGTTTTACATTGGTAGAGCTGCTGGTCGTTATAGCGATCATAGCGCTGCTGATGGGCATCCTGATGCCGGCGCTGGCAAGGGTCAGGACGATTGCCTACAGAATGGTCTGCGGGACCAATCTGTCAGGTATCGGCAAGGCGATACTTCTGTACGCCGGAGACGCCAGAGAGGAATACCCCATGCCGGGTGTCTCAAAAATGGCGGCGTGGGCCCAACCAGCATGTGTTAAAAACTGGGACGACAAATTCGGACTCGGGCCGTCAAGCGTTGCAGCCGGTGGAATTTACTATGGCACCGCTAACGGCGCAAATAACGGCGAAGCAACTATCGGATCGCTGTTCTATCTGCTTGTTAAGTATGAAGACACCTCAGTCAAGCAGTTCAACTGTAAAGGCGACGTCGGTGTCAAGGCGTTCAAGCTGACCGACTCTACCAACAATACTACTATGGATGACTTTACCAAGGCCTGGGATTTCGGCAAGAAGCCCGGTGTGTACAACAGCTATTCGTACCATAATCCTTTCGCTGCAATGTTGACAAGTGGTACGGAAACGAGCTTGCAGAGTTATCCTGTAAATTCCAACAGCCCTCCGGCCGCACCTTTGGCGGCGGACAGAAATCCGTTACTGGACATTAATGTGACTTATATTAAATCGGGCGGTGCTGTGGGCGGCGTCAAGCAGGATGCCGATGCCGCTATTAAAACGCCTTTAACACGGTGGACTGAAATGGCCACCCCCCAGTCATATCAGGACCCGGATTTCCTTTATAACTCGTTTGCTCATCAGCGGGAAGGTCAAAATGTGTTGTTTAACGATGGACACGTAAGGTTCGAGAAGACGGCCAACGTGGGCATAGACAATGACAACATCTGGCAGTTATGGCCGAGCGCCCCGCCGCTAACGCCGGCAAATGAAGCAAAGAAACAAAGGGAAGTGGCCGGATACTTCGTAAATGTAGGGCCTTCCTTTGGTGCGAATGCATACGCATCCTCTGCTAATATTACCCCCCGTGGGAACGGCGATTCACTTTTAGTCAACGAACACCAAAATTCTGGTGCAAATTTCTAAAAGTATCAAGCAATTAAGGATGCGGCCTTATACTAAAAGTATAAGGCCGCTTTTTTTTTATGCTGGCGGAAAAAACAATTCCTTAGAATTGAGTTTTTGGCGATTTTATGTTAGATTACCGTGCTGGTTTTTATAAGGAGTAACCATTGGCTGAGACGCTTGTTTATAAAATATTGTCAAAACACCTTGCGGATGGGCAACTGACCGCGGGTGAACAGGTCGGCATAAAAATGGACCAGACCCTTACGCAGGACGCGACGGGAACAACCGCGTTTTTGCTTTTTGAGTCGATAGGCGCCGGTAGAGTAAGAACCGACTTATCTGTCAGCTACATCGACCATAATATGGCCCAGTTCGGGCCTGAGAACCATAACGACCATTTATATCTCCAGACCATTGCCGCCAAAAGCGGGGTATATCATTCGCGTGCGGGAAATGGGATTTGCCACCAGGTCCATTTAGAGCGGTTTGCCAAGCCCGGCGCTACGCTAATAGGCAGCGATTCGCACACGCCGACGGCGGGCGGGATGGGAATGATAGCCATCGGGGCAGGCGGGCTTGACGTGGCGGTGGCGATGGCGGGCGGGCCATTTTACATTACCTGCCCGAAGGTTTTAGGTGTGAAACTGACCGGGCAGATGCCTGCATGGGTGGCTGCCAAGGACGTTATTTTGAAGCTGCTGGGCATATTAACGACCAAGGGCAACGTCGGCTGGACGATGGAGTATTTCGGGCCTGCGGTAGCTTCACTTACGGTGCCGCAGCGGGCGACGATTACCAATATGGGGGCGGAACTTGGGGTAACGACGAGTATTTTTCCCAGCGACGAGCAAACACGGGCGTTTTTGAAGGCACAGGGGCGGGAAAAGGATTATGTGCCGATGGCCGCAGATGCCGGGGCGGTATATGACCGTCTTATTGAGATAGATTTAGAGAAGCTTGAGCCGATGGCGGCTTGCCCATCCTCGCCAGATAACGTAAAGCCGGTCGCGGAAATCGCTGGATTAGAAGTAAGGCAGATTGCCATAGGAAGCTGCACTAATTCGAGTTTCGCGGATTTAATGATGACGGCCAGGGTGCTGAAAGGCAGGAAGATTGCCCCGGCGGTTGAGTTTGCCGTTGCGCCTGGAAGCAGAGAGGTTTTGGATATGCTTGCGGCCAATGGGGCTTTGGCGGACATTATATCGGCAGGGGCGAGGATTCTCGAAAGCGCCTGCGGACCTTGCATAGGTCTTGGATTTTCGCCCGCGGAGGGGGTTGTCAGCCTGCGGTCGTTTAACCGCAATTTCAGCGGAAGAAGCGGGACCAACAACGACAAGGTTTATCTGGTAAGCCCTGAGACGGCGGTCGCGTCGGCTTTGACTGGTAAAATTACAGACCCACGGCGATTGCCGGAATTGCTTGGAATAGAGTATCCGAGGATAAAGCTGCCTGATGAATTTATCATTAATGACAATATGATAGAGCCGCCTTTGAGCGAGAAAGAGGCGGCAAAGGCCGAGGTGATTCGCGGTTCGACGATAGTGGTGCCCGAACAGGCGACGGCGCTAGCGGGGGATTTGAAGGGGGAAGTGCTGATAAAATGCAAAGACAAGGTGACCACCGACCATATAATGCCCGCGGGGGCGTTTTTGAAGTATCGCAGCAACGTTCCTGAATATTCGAAGTTTGTGTTTCACTGTTTCAATGAAAAAGGCAAACCCGGTTTCGCGGAACGTGCGCTGAAGGTAAAAGGCGCGGGCCAGGCGGGCATAATCGTGGCGGGGGCAAGCTACGGGCAGGGTTCATCGAGAGAACATGCGGCCTTATGCCCGATGTATCTTGGCGTGCGGGCTGTAATCGCCAGGAGTATCGAGCGAATACACAAGGCCAACCTGATAAACTTCTGCATGGTCCCGATTGAACTGGCGAAACCCGAAGATTACGACAAAATCGAGCAGGGCGATAAGCTGAGAATCGACGGGCTTGTCGAGGCGATTAGGAATAAAGACGAGGTTAAAATCAGCGAAGAAAACGGCAAATACGAGATTGCCGGCAAGTTAGGATTATCGAAAAGAGACCGCGAGATTCTGCTTTCGGGCGGATTACTCAAATATACACTGGAAAAAACGGATGATAAAAATAGTAAGCTTATTCGGCAGCGGGACGGCAAAAGCCAGCGATAAGGAATACGCCGAGGCGAATCTGCTCGGTAAACTTATGGCCGGGGCCGGTTACGCGATAGCCAACGGGGGCTATGGCGGGACGATGGAGGCATCGGCAAAAGGGGCAAAAGAGGCAGGCGGGGAAGTAATCGGGGTGACCTGTTCGGCGTTTAAGCGAAGCAGACCCAATGCGTTTTTAAGCCGGGAATTTGTTACGAACTGGCTGAACGAGCGGCTCGATAAACTGATAGAGCTTGGCCTGGCTTATGTGGTATTGCCGGGCGGAACGGGAACGCTCCTGGAGTTGGCGCTTGCGTGGGAGCTGAAAAATAAGGGCTTTTTAACCGGTGATAAGCCGATTATAATTTTAGGCGAATACTGGAAGCCGCTGGTTGAGCTGATAGCGACCGTTGACGCGGGAAGCGAACGATATATATTGCGGGCAGATGAGCCGAAAGACGTTGTGAGAATTTTGAAAAGCCGCAAATAATAGAAAGACAGATATGAGAACAACGCGATTCATATTGATAGCAGTGATGGCGGTCGGCGTGCCCCTTAGCTGGACTATAGCGGCAGATGATTCGGGAAATCTGCTTCGGGAGGATTATGTTATCGCCGGAATGGACGGCAAACTGGTTGAAGCGGCGCCTGACAAGTGGATGTTCGAATTTGAGCCGGAGCCGGGTAAAGCGGAAGAGGAGAAAGCGGGGCAATCGCTGGAACTGTTAAAGTCGGCCGCCCTTGAGAAATTAGTGGACGACGCGAAGACGCGGGTAGAGGCGCGATACCGGCTGTGGGGCAAGGTGACGAAATTCGAGGGGAAGAACTACGTTTTCGCGACATATTTTCTGGCGCTGCGAAAGACGGACAAACCGGTCCAGCAGCAGGTCACAAAAGACGCGGCCAGGCAGGCGTTAAATGCCCAGAACGACATATTAAATATCCCTGATGAGATAGTGGCCAAACTGCGAACATCGGAAGTTTTGCCGACGACAGAGGCGCAGGTGCCGCTGCAATTGAAACAGGACACGATTTATGCCAACCGCGTGGGGCGTGTGATTGAAAAGCAGGGCCAATACGTATTCGAGCCGGACGGCCTGGGGCAGGGGACCGGCAAGCCGACGCTTGCGTTGCTGCCTTGCCAGGAACTGGATGAGGCGCTTGGGCAGACGCGGGACGAACCCAACCCGGTCAGATTTAACGTAGCGGGTATTTTGACGACATACAAAGGCCGGCAATATATGCTGCTTCAAAAAGCGACACGGGTGTATAGTTATGGCAACTTCGGGGGATAAAATTTTGCCACAGAGTTTTTTAGCCACAGAGGGCACAGAGGTCACAGAGAATAAATGAAAAGCGAACTTGATAAAATTCTGATTAAATATGACCAACCGGATTTCAATCAGCGTGTCGCGGAAATTCGGAATGTTGTTTTCGTCGCTACGCATTTTGACATCGAGAAAGAAAAGCAATTAAATGTTATTCTCAACGACGTGGCAAGACGAGAAGATGAGGCGGTCGCTGAATACACAGAGAAATTTGATGGCGTTAAACTGACTCCTGAGCAGTTCAGGATATCGGATGCAGAGTTAAGCGACGCCCATAAGGCAATCGACAAAAAACTTTTGAAGTCGATTCGGCAGGCGATTAAGAACGTTAAAGAATATCAATCAAAAATCTTCGTCGGCAAAGACAAGAGCTTTAAATCAACGGGCGTAAGATATACACCGATAAAACGAATTGGAATATGTGTGCCGGGAGCTTCGGCTCCATTGCCTTCAACGGTAATTATGACGGCTGTTCCAGCGCAGGTGGCAGGCGTGAAAGAGATTGTTGTTGTATCGCCGCCGAGATACAACGGTAGTATTCATCCGGTGATATTGGCAACCTGCTATGAATTGAAGATTAAAGAGATTTACAGAATAGGCGGGGCACAAGCCATAATGGCGCTGGCAATGGGAACCAAGACGATAAAAGATGTCGATAAGATTGTTGGGCCGGGGAATCAATGGGTTCAGAATGCAAAGAGAAAAGTATTTGGCTCTGTCGGGATTGATTCGATAGCAGGTCCAAGCGAAGTGTTGATAATCGCGAACAAACAGGCAAATCCCGCGTGGATCGCTGCTGATATGCTAAGTCAAGCGGAGCACAATCCGGGCTCGGCGGTTTTATTCACTGATTCCGAAAAAATGGGGCTTGATGTATTGACTGAATTAAAAAAGCAAATTGGGCAACTGAGTCGATCGAAAGAAGCGATTGACTGTTTATTAGAATTCGGCACAATTGTTGTCTTTGAAAATATGGATACAGTAATCGTTCGCGCGAATCATTTCGCAATGGAGCATTTGCAGATACAATGCGGAAAACAAAGCAGGCGGATTGCCGAAAGAATAAAAAATGCGGGGGCGATATTTATAGGCGATTATTCACCTGTGGCGGTGGGCGATTACTGGGCGGGGCCGAGTCACACGCTGCCTACGGGAACCAGCGCCAGATTTTTCAGTGCATTGAGCGCTAACGACTTTGTCAAGGCAACGAGTATCATTGAATATGACAAGAAGAAATTAGCTGAAAGCGCGGAGGATATAATCAGATTAGCGGAGGCCGAGGGGCTTGATGCTCACGCGAGAAGCGTGAGAATCCGGCAGCAGGATTAAAGTTTCACTTCCCAGTTAAGCTTGTTTTCATATCGACGATAGAATCGCCCGAGGATATAAGCGGCGATAAACATCAGGTAAACTTCGAGTATCCAGAGAAGCAAAGCCGAAACAGGGTTCCACCTGACGATAATCCCGATAAGAAAGCCAATTCCGAAAAAAAGCAGGACCAGGCAGCAATAAGGAAGAAACGTGCTGATTATCGAGCCGATTATAAGAAAAGGATTGAGCGCGGTGATTGAATCGAACATAGCGACAGCCAGCAGGAACATAGGGTAAAAGAAAATACCGATAATGAATCCTACGCCTAAAAATGGGCCGGGCTGCCAGTCCGGCAAATCCCGCGAGTAGTAGGAATATAAAATATATACGAGGGCCGGGATAAAACAGATTACTGAAACAGAGAAAAACAAAAGCAGCCGGCGAAGAAGGTCGCCAGCGGTCGGGAAATCATCAGAGACATCCGGCGCGTAACGTTCGTCTTTAGCGGCGGCGATGACGCATTGGGAGAGGTAATAATAAACGTAACCAACCATGAATATGATTATGGCGAACACAAGCAATTGGCCGTAACAGCAAAACCCGGAAATCATCAATTGAAGAAGCATAAGAATTAAAGGCGCTAAGGAAAAGATAATCATGTGAATAATTCCCGACAAGCTGAATGGAAATGTAAAGATATTCAGAAATGTAGCCGGCTGCTGTTCGACTACGGGTATTGATTGATTGGAAATTACGGCCTGGGGTTCAGGGGGCATTCGGTGAGGGGCGTCCGATGCTGTGTAAATGGGGCGGTCGGATTCGGACGATAAATCGCTATCGTATTTGAGACGAATGGGCTGGTCTTCTTCGGGCGGGGGCGAGGGTTTAGGAATGACGACGGCATTGCTGCATTTGGGGCATTTGCATTTTTTGCCGGCGTACGCCTGAGGGACGCGAATACGCTGGCCGCAAAAGCTGCATGCGAATTTTATAATCGCATCTTGAAAACCATCGTCCGGCTTTTTACCCTCCATCTGCCGACCCTTCGCTTTTTAGACAACCAATTGTTCAGGAACTCTTTAGTTTTGTCTTTGTGATCTCGGCAGCTTTCGCGAGTGCATCGTCGAGTTTTTCGGGTTTTTTGCCGCCTGCCTGTGCCATATTTGGTCTGCCGCCGCCGCCGCCTTCGATGATTGGCGAGATTTGCTTGAGAATATCTGAGGCGCTGATGCTTTTTACCATGTCGTCGGTCACGGCGGCGAGAAGGGTCGCCTTTTCGCCTTCAGCAAAGCCCAAAACGATTACGGCTGATTTTGCCTTCGTTTTGAACATATCAATAGCGGCCCGTGCCTGCTCAGGGGTGGTCGGCGAGAGCTTGCCGATGATAATCGATACTTCGCCTGCTTTTTCGCATTTTTCGAGAATCTGTTTTGCTTCCGCGAGTGAGTCGGCTGCGCCCTGGCGTGTCGGGGATTTCAATTCTTTGGCTAAGCGCTTGTTTTCAGTCAGAAGGCCGGTAACTTTTTCGACGATTGCGTCTGCGGGGATTTTCAGCATAACGGCGAGCTGGTCAACGATATCGCTTCTTCGCTCAAAATAATCGGCAAGACCCTGTCCGGTCAGCGCGGTGATTCTGCGGACGCCCGCGGAGATACTTTCCTCTCTTGTGATTTTGAAACCGCCTATTGTGCCGGTCCGGTCAACGTGTGTGCCGCCGCAGAATTCCTTGCTGAATGCCTCGTTAATATTCCCCTGCTCTTCTGCGCCGACGGCGACCACGCGAACGTCATCGCCGTATTTTTCGCCGAACAGCGCCATCGCTCCGAGCTTGTCGGCCTTGTCTCGCGGCAAAACAGAACAGGTTACGGGCAAATCTGCGGAGATTTTTTCTCTTACGAGCGTTTCGACCTGTTTTGTCTGCTCAGGCGTCAACGCCTTCGGGCAGGTAAAGTCAAATCGCAGGTAATCAGGACCTACGAGACTACCCTGCTGGGCGACTGAATTACCGAGCACCTGACGAAGCGCCCACTGCAAAAGATGAGTGGCGGTGTGGTTTTTCCTGGTAGCGTCCCTGTCGGGGCTGACAGCAGCGGTCACTTTATCGCCAACTGCCAGTGTTCCTTCAACGACCCGGCCGCGGTGGATTACGCAATCTGCGGCTTTGGCGGTTGTATCGACGACAAATTTACCTTTGGCGGATTCTATGATGCCGCAATCACCGACCTGGCCTCCCATTTCGGCGTAAAAGCAGGTTTTATCGAGTACGATGCCGACTTCGGCGCCTTGTTCGATTTTGCCGTCGGTTCTAAATGCGCCCTGGTCAATAAAACCGATAATCGCGGCCTGGCAGCGGTCGGTTTTGTATTTGTGCAGGTCCTCGGTTACGGGCAGCTCGGTATCAGCCAGCGTTACAAGAAGCTGTGCGCCTTTCTGTGCGGCCCTTGCGCGGGCTCGCTGTTCTTCCATCAGTTTTTCAAATCCGGCAGTATCGACTTTGAGGCCCCGTTCCTGCGCCATCAGTTGTGTCAGGTCAACGGGGAATCCGAATGTGTCGTATAGCTGGAAGGCGTTATCGCCGGATATGGTCTTATCTTTGGTCTTTTGCGCCTTTTCGGCTGCTTCGGTAAATATCTCAAGACCTCTGTCTAAGGTCCTGCCGAAGCTCGCTTCTTCGGATTCGATTACGGTTGATACATAACCAGCCCTTTGAAGTATTTCGGGAAATGCCTCGCCGAGGCAATCGCCTACGGCTGGGACGAGTTTAAATAAAAACGGCTCGTGCAGGCCAAGCTCTCGTCCGAATCGAAATGCCCGGCGAAGGATTCTGCGAATGACGTAGCCCCGGCCTTCGTTGGAGGGGGTAGCGCCATCGGTTATCGCGAATGTTAACGCGCGAATATGGTCGGCTATTACGCGAAAGGCGTTGTCGGTTTTGTTATTGAGCTGAGACGTGAACGTTTTGCCGGTCATTTTACCGAGCTTGTCGATAATCGGCATAAACAGGTCGGTGTCGTAATTGCTTCGCTTATTCTGTAAAACGGCGGCAATTCTTTCGAGGCCTGCGCCGGTATCGACATATTTTGCGCCTAAGGGGACGAGTTTGCCCCCTTCGACGCGATTATATTGAATGAAAACGAGGTTCCAAA
>Ga0105104_10003362_pt1 | contig 11428 bp, 11 predicted proteins | sample PPLLaktember2015_3_FD_87034 | JGI IMG/M metagenome (GOLD analysis project Ga0105104, IMG submission 87034) | Freshwater sediment microbial communities from Prairie Pothole Lake near Jamestown, North Dakota, USA - PPLs Lake P7 Core (6) Depth... | ecosystem: Environmental > Aquatic > Freshwater >...
CATGAGCAAGGGGTTCGTGTTCCAGAACCCGAACGCGAAGAGCACCTGCGGTTGCGGAACGTCGTTCCAAGTGTAGACGTTTCGCACTCGGCGTTCTTGCATTGTGCGTTTTGCATCCTGCATTCTCTGACTGACCGAGCCCCCGCTGGTCGATTCGATGTCCACAGAACCTCGCGCCCTGACCCTGCAGTCCTGCCGGCACTGCGGGGCGGGCGCCCCCACGGAACTGCACTTCTGCCCGCAGTGCGAGCGGATCCTCACCCTCGCGCGCCACGGCGACTACTTCAGCTTTTTCGGCCTGCCCCGGAAGCTGACGATCGACCTGGCGGACCTGGAGCGCAGGTTCCGCGACTTGAGCCGCCGGTTCCACCCCGATTACTACTACAACGCCTCCTCCACCGAGCGCCTGGCGAGCCTGGAACGCGCGTCGTATCTCAACGACGCGTACCGCGTCCTCCGCCAGCCGCTCGACCGCATCGAGTACCTGCTCAAACTCGAAGGGGTCGCGGCCGGAGGGCACCAGGCCTCGTCGCAGCCCGGGCAGGGAATGCTCGGCGAAGTCTTCACGTTGAACGAGGAGCTCGACGAGATCCGCGGCGCCCGCCAGGCCGGCGTGCCGGGGGCGACCCTGCGCGAGCGCCTCGAGGCGGCACGGCGGCCCATCGACGCGCGGGCCGAGCGGCAGGAGCGGCAGATCGAGGAGCTCGCGGCGCGCTGGGACGCGCAGCTCGACACCGGGGCCCCGCCAGACGATCGCAGGGCAACGCTCGAAGCGCTGAAGAGCCTTCTCCAGGAGCGCAGCTACATTGCGAACCTGCTGGCGACCGTGAAGCGCGAAGAAGAGGGGCTGTAGTCGATGTCGCAAGTCGTGGGGATTGACCTGGGAACGACCAACAGCCTGGTGGCCTGCGTCGAGGGCGGCAAGCCGGTCGTCATCCGCGATGGCTCCGGCAATGGGCTCCTTCCCTCCATCGTCTCGCTCGACGCCGCGGGCGCGGTGAACGTGGGGCGCGAGGCCCAGCGCCGGCTGCTGACCGACGCTCACCGCACCGTCTACTCGGTGAAGCGGTTCATGGGGCGCGGTCCGGACGACGTGCGCGCCGAGGCGGAGCATTTTCCGTTCAGGGTCGAGGGGCACGGCTCGGGCGTCGTTCGGATTGGCCTGGGCGAGCGGCACTTCACGCCTCCCGAGATTTCGGCCTACATCCTTCGTGAGCTGAAGCGACGCGCGGAGGAGTACTTTCAGGAGCGGGGCGAGTTCGACTTCGAGGTGGACCGCGCGGTGATCACCGTGCCGGCCTATTTCAACGACGCCCAGCGGACGGCGACGCGCGACGCCGGCCGCATCGCCGGCCTCGAGGTGCTGCGCATCATCAACGAGCCGACGGCCGCGTCGCTCGCGTACGGCCTCGACCGGCGCGAGGCCGGGACGATTGCGGTCTACGACCTCGGCGGGGGGACCTTCGACATCTCGATCCTCCGCGTCGAGGACGGCGTGTTCCAGGTGCTGTCCACCAACGGGGATACCCACCTGGGCGGCGACGACATCGACCAGTTGCTCGGGGCCGTGATCGTGGGGGCGATGCGGGAGGCGGGGCATCTGCCCGGCGCGGCGCAGGGCGGCGTCGCCCCGGCCCCCGAACTCCTGCAGGCGATCCGGCTGGCTGCCATCCAGGCCAAGTGGGACCTCTCCGACAGGGCCGAGGCGGAGATCCGCGTGCACCTCCCGGGTTCCCAGGGCGGCCCGCTCTTCACCCGGTCCATCCCGCGCGAAGAGTTCGAGGCGCTGATCCGTCCTGTGATCGAGCGCACGCTCGAACCGTGCCGCCAGGCACTCGCGGACGCGGGGCTCGAGCCCCGGCAGATCGACGAGGTCGTCCTGGTTGGCGGCTCGACGCGCATCCCCATGGTGCGTCGCGCCGTGGAGCAACTGTTCGGCCGGGTCCCCCACGTGGGCCTGAACCCGGACGAGGTCGTCGCGCTCGGCGCCGCCGTCCAGGCCGGCATCATGGTGAGCGGCAACCGCGACATGCTGCTGCTCGACGTCACGCCCCTCTCGCTCGGCATCGAGACGATGGGCGGGGCGATGTCGAAGATCATCCTGCGCAACTCGACGATCCCCGCCAGCGGCACGGAGATGTTCACCACGTTCGTGGACAACCAGACGGCCGTGGACATCCACGTGCTGCAGGGCGAGCGCGAGCTGGTGAACGACAACCGATCGCTGGCGCGCTTCAAGCTGCGCGGCATCCCGCCGATGCCGGCCGGGCTCCCGCGCATCCAGGTGCGCTTCCAGATCGACGCGAACGGGATCCTCAGCGTGTCGGCGCGCGAGCTGCGCACGGGCATCGAGCAGGCTATCGAGGTGAAGCCGTCCTACGGCCTGACCGACGAGGAGGTCGAGCGGATGCTGCTCGAGTCGTTCGAGCACGCCGAGGCCGATGTCGAGTCGCGCCTGCTCATCGAGGCGCGCAACGAGGCCGGGACGGTGCTCCGCGCGACCGAGAAGTCCCTGCGCAACCCCGACCTTGCCGCGGCGCAGAACGACCTCGCCCCGGGCGAGTTGACCGCCATCGAGTCGGCGCTCGGCGCGCTGCGCGGCGTGATGGACGCGGGCGACCGGGGGGCCATCGAGCAGAAGACCCAGGTGCTCAACGACGTCACCCGCCACCTCGCCGAAGTGCTGATGAACCGCAGCGTCCGCGCGGCGCTGTCGGGGAAGAACATCGACGGGATCTGAACGGGCGGAGGGCGGGAAGGCGGAGGGCGGGGAGACCCGCAGCCATCGAGGTCAGGCGGCGGGCGGGAACCACCCTCGCGGCCGCTCCGCCGGCATCCCGGGGGTGCGGGGCGACAGGAGCGGGCGCATCGGCGAACGAGCCGTGCGCAGCAGGCCGCGCGTCTGGCCGCTCTTCGACTACGCTCAGGGCGTGGTGAGCGAAGTCTAACCACGGAAAACGACGAGCGCGTGCAAGGGTTCCCCGGCGTGGCGCGGGGCGCTTGATCCATGCCTTTTAGCGCACGCCGGACGTCGAGATCCGGAACCCGCCGCACCGCGAGGATGTTTTGCCGGGCTGCGGAGCCCGGCGAGGGAGGCGATGCGGCCGCTCCAGCCCCGTTTCCGGAATCGCAGTGGAGAGCGTTCGAAGGAGGCGGCGTGCCGAGGGTGACGTTCGTTCGGGACGGTGTCGAGTCCGCCTTCGACGTGGACCTGGCAGCCATGCCGTTTCAGCACCACGGCCTGCCGGCGTCGCTGCTCGACGTCGCGCTCAACGTCGGCGTCGGGCTCGAGCACGTGTGCGGCGGCAACTGCGCCTGCACCACCTGCCACGTCATCGTCCGCTCCGGGATGGAAAACCTGAGCGAGATGGAGGACGAGGAGGCCGACCGCCTCGACACCGCCTGGGACCTCACGCCGCACTCCCGCCTTGCCTGCCAGGCCATCGTCCGCGGCGACGTCGTCTGCGAGATCCCGGCGTACACCAGGAACTACGTGGAAGAAGGTGGTCGGATTACTCTCGGGCGGAAGGGGTGACGGAACTGGCAGGAGGCCGCCGATCCCCTCGTGCTGACCATCCTGTCGCCGCGCGGCGACTCCTGCCGCGGTTGACCCTGCCGCGAAGGGCGACTGCGATGGCTGCGAGCCGGAGCCCGGAGCGGCGGGGTCGGCCGCGGCCGTTCGGCCGGCAGGCGGCGATCGTCAACACGCGCGACTACGCGACTACGGGACACAGGGCCGCGACGCCCGGGGCCCGAAGCCTCGAGCCTCTCTGAAGCCTGAAGCCTCCTTATGAAATGGTCCGACGCTGAAGACATCGGGATCGCGCTCTTCGAGTCCTATCCCGAGAAGGACCCGCTGACCGTGCGCTTCACCGATCTGCGGGAGTGGGTAGTGGCGCTGCCCGGATTCGACGACGTGCCCGACGCGGCCAGCGAGGGGAAGCTCGAGGCTATCCAGATGGCGTGGTACGAGGAGTGGAAGGAGGGGCAGTAGCAGGACGCCTGCCGCTCACTTGGCGAGTTGCCAAAGTCGGCAATTGACCATCTGCCACCGCGCTACCGTGCCACCTCGCCACCTGACATGATCACCCGCGCGATTTCCTCCGCCGCGTCCACCACGCGCGGACCCGGCACGACGAAGCGATCCCCACCCAGCACGTAGACGCGGCCTGCGCGCACCGCGGGCACGGCCGGCAGAACGTTCCACGCCTCCCGCTCGCGTTTCAATTCCTCCTCCGACACCGAGTGCCCGTAGCGCAGGTCGATGATCACCTCCGGTGCCGCGGCGATGATTGCCTCGGTGCTCACACGCAAGGACTCGCGCCGCTCTCCGCGGTACACGTTTTCCCCGCCCACCAGTTCGACGATGTCGTGGAGGAAGCCGATGCCGCCACTGGCGTCGATCGAGCGCAGCGTGCCGGGGTCGTGGCCGAACACCAGGAGCGTGCGCGGGCGCGGCCGCCCGGCCGCCCGCTGTTTCAACGCCTCGAGACGCCGCTCGAGGCCGCGCGCCGCCTCCTCCGCCTCCCGCTCGCGCCCGACGAGCGTTCCAAGCCGGCGCATCGTCCCCATCACGTTGTCCAGGCCGCCAAGCGTGTACGAGAACGTGCGGATCCCGACGCGCTCCAGTTGCGCGCGCACGTCGTCCTGCGAGCCGTGCAGGACCGCGAGGTCGGCACGCAGTCCGATGATGCGCTCGATGTCCGGGTCCAGCAGCGCGCCAATCTTGGGCAGCGAGCGAACCTCGGGCGGCCACGTGTCGTAGCTGCCCACGCCGACCACCAGCGGCCCCGCCCCGATGGCGAACAGCATCTCGGTCACCGCCGGGACGACGGACACGATCCGCGTGGGGGGCGAGGTCTGCGCGGCCCTCGACGGCCCGGGCGACGACCGCTCGCACCCGGCCGCTGGAAGGAGGACCATGGCGGTCATCGCGACGGTCACCCACGAGCGGATGCCCGGCCGCCGCGTCCTGCGAAGGGGCCGCGGCCGACCCTGCCGCTCCGGGCTCCGGCTCGGCCGCCACTCGCAGTCGCCCTTCGCGACAGGGTCAGCCGCGGCAGGCGTCGCCAGGCGCTCGGAACCGTCCGGCGGCGGCGTGACGGCGTGATCCCTTCTCAATTCTCAATTCTCCATTCTCAATTCTGGCGGGTCACCGTTGGCGCAGCAGCAGCCACAAGAAGAACGGCCCCCCGATCATCGCCGTGAGGATGCCCACCGGCAGCTCCATCGGCGACATCACGCTGCGGGAGAGCACGTCGCAGCCCACCAGGAACGCCGCGCCGAAGAGCGCCGACGCCGGCAGCACCACCCGATGGTCCGACCCGACCATCAGCCGGACCATGTGCGGGACGATGATCCCGATGAAGCCGACCGGACCGCCGAGCGACACCGCCGCGCCGGTGGCGAGCGACGCACTGAAGAATGCCAAACGCTGCGAGCGGACCACGTCCACGCCTCGCGCCGCGGCCGCATCGGCCCCCAGCGTCAGCAGGTTGAGCACGCGCGGCAGCCACGCAAACACCGCGAATGCCAGCAGCGTGAAGGGCAGCGACGCCAGGATGGGCGTGTACCCGGCAACGTCGAGGTCGCCCATGAGCCAGCGCACGGTGCGGAAGGTCTGCGAGAAGTCGGCCAGGTACTGGATGAACAGGATGAGCGACGAGAAGAAGGCGTTGAGTGTGATCCCCGCCAGCAGCAGCACCTCCGTGGAGAGACCCTGCCGGCGGACCGTGGACAGCGCGTAGACGATCGCCACCGCGCCGAGCGCCCCGGCGAAGCTCGCGATGGGGACGGAGGAGACGCCGGCGAAGGCGAGCGAGACCGGGAAGGTGATGGCGAGCATCGCGCCGAGTGCCGCGCCCGCGGATACGCCAAGGGTGAATGGCGTCGCCAGGGGGTTGCGCAGCAGCGCCTGGAACACGACGCCGGCCGTCGCGAGCGCGCTGCCCACGAGCGCCGCCGCGACGGTTCGCGGCAGGCGGGCTACAAAGAAGATCTGCGCGTCGGGGTTCTCGGCGAAGGGAATCGATCGGTCGAAGACGCGCCGCAGCGACACCGGTGTGGACCCGACCAGGGGCGCCAGGGTGCACGCCCCAAGCGCCGCCAGGCCGAAGACGAGCACGGTGAGGAACACGCGGCGCTTGAGGGACATTCACACCCTCCGGATCGGCACCACCGTCACGTGCCCGGCGCGCTCGCTGAAAGCGACGTCGGCCTCGACGTCGTAGAGGCGGCGGATGTTCTCGCGGGTCAGCGCGTCGCGCGTCGGCCCGCCGCCGAGCACTCGCCCCGCCCGCATGAGCACCAGGTCCGTGCACAGCGCCGCGGCGCGGTTCAGGTCGTGAGTGGCCACCACCATCGTCACGCGACGCTCGGCGTTCAATCGCCGGAGGAGGGCGGTAATCTCCAGCTGGTAGCCGGGGTCGAGGGCGGCCGTTGGCTCGTCGAGGAGCATCACCGCCGCGGCCTGCGCGAGGGCGCCCGCGATGATCACCCGCTGCTTCTCGCCGCCGCTCAGCGTGGCGAAGGGACGGTCGGCCAGGTCGAGCGTCCCGGTCGAACGCAGCGCCTCTCGCGCGATCGCCACGTCGTCGCGCCCCTCCATCTCGAAGGGCCCGAGGTGGGGGAAGCGGCCCATCAAAACGATTTCCTGCACCGTGAAGTCGAACGCAAGGCGGGTTTCCTGGGGGACGACGGCAACCCGGCGGGCGAGTTCCCGCCGCGAGAACGAGTGCAGGTCGCGGCCGCCGAGCATCACGCGGCCCGAGGACGGCCGGAGCAGCCCGGCCAGCAGCCGCAGCAGCGTCGTCTTGCCCGACCCGTTGGGGCCGATGATGCCGACCAGGTCGCCCTCGGCCACCGACAGCGACACGCCGTGCACGCCGGCCCGTGCGGACGATTGGTCGGTGCCCGCGCGGTCCCCGCCATCGACGCGTAGGGGCGAACCTTGTGTCCGCCCCGACACGTGGGCGCCGTACTCGTATGTGACGTTATCGGCCTGCAGCAAGCCGCACCCCGACTGCGACGGTGCGTCCGAGCGCCGGGAAACCAAAGGTCTCCTCGTAGCGCGTGTCGAGCAGGTTGGTCGCGCGGCCGAAGACTTCGAGCCCCCGCGCCAGCCGCCAGGTGGCCCCGGCGTCGATGACCGAGTGGCCGGGGTTCCGGTACAGGCCGCCGAAGGTCCCGTAGGAGGGCTCGACGTCCAGCGTCCGGCCCCTCGCCCCGAGCCGGCCGAAGGCTGTCAGCGGGCCGCGGACGAAGACCACGTCCAGCGAGCCCTGGTGGCGCGGCCGGCGGAGCAGCGGGTCGCCGACCTCGAAGGGCGGCGGGGCCATCCCGGCGCCGTCCACGCCGAGAATCTCGGTGTCCAGGAACGTGTAGGTGGCGCGCAGGTCGAGGCCGAAGGGTGTCCGCAGCGCCGCGGAGGTCTCGACGCCGCGGGACCGCGCGTTGGAGATGTTGTCGGTTCGGTAACGGCTCGCGTCGGTGAGCACCGGGCCGACCGCGACGATCAGGTTGTCGTAGCGGTTGGCGAACGCGGTGGCGGCCAGGACCAGGCGGTCGCCGAGCAGCGCCTGATCGACGCCCGCCTCCAAGCTCCGGCTGCGTTCTGGCTGGAGATCGGGGTTGTCCGTGAAGGCGATCTCGAGGGCGTCCGGGGCGCGCATCCCCGTCCCTGCGGCGGCGTGCACCCTGGTCCACGAGAACACTCGTCCCGACCGCGGGAGAGAGAAAGCCCCGGACACGCGCGGGCTGATGGCCGTGTCCTCGTGGGCGCCGAAGGTTGGCCGCGGCGAGTAGGGATCGAGGCTCTGCGCCAGGGCGTCCCGGCGAATCTGCTCTGCCCGCAGCCCGGCCGTCAGCGAGATCTGCGAGTGGGGGACGAGCCGCACCTCGGCGAACCCTGCGAGCGCGTGACGGTCGATCGGGACCGGCTCGAACGCCTCCCCGGTGATGAACGTGCTGGTGGCCCGCTCGCTCTGCCACTCGCCGCCGAACGACACCGCCGCGGACGAAGCGAGGTCGATGCTCGCGGCAGCGCGGGCATCCACGCGGCGTGTGCCGCTGGCCGAGAGGCCGAACGAACTCTCGAAGTCGTTGCTCTGATCGAGGTACCCGGCGGAGGCCGAGAGACGGCCTCTCTGCCCCGTACCCGGCAGCGGCTGCAGCCAGCGCGCCGCGTACTGCCGCTGCGTCGTCAGGCCCCGCGACAGGCGGTCCACGGCCGTGTAGGCTCCGATGGGATTCGAGCCGAACGGCCCCGGGTAGCCACGCTCGTGCGAGGCGAGCCGCGCGGTCAGGCGGAGGTCCGTGCCCGCCGTCGGCCTCCAGCTGCCCGACCCCGACAAGTCCTTCTGCAGCATGTCGTCGTTGCTGACGGTCTCGCCCGTCGCCGGAGCGATGCCCGTGAAGCCGTCGCTGGCCCACCGCCCGGCGGCGGCGCCCCAGCTCACCCGCCCGCGCGAGCCCCACGTGCCGGCCGACAGTCGCAGCGTGTCCTGGCTGCCGCCCTCGATGGTGCCCTCGGCGCGCGGCGAACCGCCATGGCGGGTCACGACGTGAACGACACCGCCGACGGCGTCCGCGCCGTGCAGCGCGCTTTCCGGCCCGCGGACCACCTCGACCCGCTCGATGTCCGCCGATGGGAGCGTCGCGAAGTCGAATCCGCCGCCAAAGCTGTTGAGTTTCACGCCGTCCACCAGGACCAGCGTGAAGTCCGACTCGCCGCCCCTGGGGAACAGGGAAGTGACGGCGCCCCGACCGCCGTTCCTGGAAACGGAGAAGCCCGGCACGCCGCGCAGCGCGTCGGATGGCGTCTCGACCTGCCGGGCGTCCATGTCGGCGCGCGAGAGCACCGCGACGGAGGTGGCAGTGCGCGTGAGCGGCATCTCCACCTGGGCAGCCGAGACGACGACCGATTCGACGAGCGCCGACAGCCGGAGCGAGACGGTCACCTCGAGCGGCTGCCCGGCGGCGACGTGGGCCGGCACCGGGTCCGCGATCAGTCCCGGGGCCGAGACGCGCACCTCGTACCGGCCGGGCGGGACGGCGGCGAACCGGAACTGGCCGAGGGAGTCGGCCTCGGTCCGGGCGACGATGCCGACGGCCGTGGCGAGCAGGACCTGCGCGCCGGGGACGCGGCTTCCGCCGGGATCGACGACCACGCCGTGCAGGCTGCCCGCCTCCTCGCGGGCCGCAGCCGGGGCGTTCGGATGCTCGGGGAAAGTGAGAGAGGGAGTGGCGCCCAAAAGCGCCGCCAGGGCGAAGCAGGCCAGAACCATGTGATTGTCCTTCGGCGTCCTACGCGCCGATCCCCATGCACCGCGAGGCCCGTTGTGTCCGGGCGGGTGTCGGGGTCTGGGACGTGCCGGGCAGCCAGGTTTCCTGACCCGCGGATCCGGGCGGAACGCTGTCGCCTTCCCATGCCGTGGGGCACAGTGGCGGGGTCCCTCGTGGAGACCCTCTACGGCGTTCGCTCCCCGCTTGCAGTGGCGTGACCGTGTGGGCTTTTCACCCACTTCGCTTGGACGCCGGCAAAACGTCGGTTGCGGCGGCCAGTATAACACGCGGGAAACGGCCGATTTGTGGACCGCGCCGCTCGCGTGGGCCGAGGCATCAGCCTTGCCAGCTTTCGCTAGGGCGAAGCTTCAGCCTTGCCAAAGTGCTTGCCGGAGAAGGCCTCGACCGTTACGATAGATGAATCCAGACCAAAACGGTCCTATTGACGAGGAGGACAGACACTTGGCCCACGAACTGCCCCCGCTCCCCTACGCCTACGACGCCCTCGAGCCGCATATCGACGAGCAGACGATGCGGATACACCATGACAAGCATCATGGGACGTACGTGACCAACCTCAACGGTGCCCTGGAGAAGCAGGCCGACCTGCAGGGCCGGTCCGCCGAGGACCTGCTGCGCGGGATCAACGCGGTGCCCGAAGCCATCCGCACGGCCGTGCGCAACAACGGGGGCGGCCACGTCAACCACACGATGTTCTGGGACATCATGACGCCGGGCGGCGGCCCCTTCGGCGGCCGCATTGCCGAGGCGATCAAAGGGACGTTCGGCGGCGTGGACGCGTTCAAGGAGCAGCTGAACAAGGCCGGGCTGGCGCGCTTTGGCAGCGGCTGGGCCTGGCTGGTGCAGACCTCCGACGGAAAGCTCGCGGTTGAGAGCACGGCGAACCAGGACAGCCCGCTGATGGAAGGGAAGTGGCCGGTGTTCGGTATCGACGTGTGGGAGCACGCCTACTACCTGAAGTACCAGAACCGCCGGGCCGACTACCTCACCGCGTGGTGGAACGTCATCAACTGGGACGTGGTCGGCGGCAGACTTCGGTAACGGCCGGTGTAGTGGACAGTGGTCAGTGGACAGTGGCCAGCCAGTCACGCGTGATCTACTGACCGCTGACCACTGAACACTGTCCACTGATTCCCGCCACTAGCCCCCGTACAGCCTCCCAATCTCCCCCACGATCTCCTCGAACGCCGGGAACTCGAACTGCCACGACGCGACGAAGCTGTAGCGGATGATGCCGCCCCTGTCGATGAGGAACAGCGCGGGGCGGGCGATGTTCCAGGCGTCGAGACCCACCGGGTGCCAGACACCGTACGCCTTCACCGTGTCGCGCGAGTCGTCTATGAGGATCGTGAAGGGGAGGTTGTGCTCCGCGTAGTAGCGGCGCACCTTCTCGGATCGCTGCGCCACGATGGCGGCAACCTGCACGCCGACTCTCAGGTAGTCGGGGGAGTGGCGAGCCAGTTCACCGAACTGGCGTCGGCAGTTCGGTCACCAGGTGCCGCGGTGAAAGGCCAGGAGCAGCGGCCCGAGCGCCAGGAAATCGTCGAGCGACTTGCGCAAGCCGTCCTGGGTGGGCAATTCGAAATCCGGCGCTGGAGTTCCAGGCAGCAGGGACGGGTGCTTCATGTCATTTCTTGATCTGTTGATTTGTTGATTTGTTGATTGATTTGTTGATTTGTTGATTGACTTGTTGATTCCGAGGATTGGTTGATCTAGCGAGTCCGGTGGGGGGGCAGACCGGGGCCGCCCGTCAAATCCCAAATCGCCAAATCTCTCAATCAATCAACCAATCAGCAAATCAAGAAATCAACAAATGACTAGAACAGGATCACCTCGACCATCTCTCCCTTTTCCACGATATCCGTCTGTGCCCCGATTTCGATGTACCCGTCCGCCTGGGACATGCTCGTGATGTCGCCCGAAGCCTTGAAAGCGGGCATCGCGACGCCGTCCAAAATGCGCACGGTGTAGAACTGGTGCCGGCCGGTGGTCGACACCACGCGCTGGCCGAGCGGGACGCGGACCGAGCGCTGGACGGTGGCGGGGAGCCGGGCCAGCCGGCGGAGCAGCGGCCCGAGCGCCAGGAAATCGTCGAGCGACTTGCGCAAGCCGTCCTGGGTGGGCA
>Ga0105104_10003363_pt1 | contig 11427 bp, 12 predicted proteins | sample PPLLaktember2015_3_FD_87034 | JGI IMG/M metagenome (GOLD analysis project Ga0105104, IMG submission 87034) | Freshwater sediment microbial communities from Prairie Pothole Lake near Jamestown, North Dakota, USA - PPLs Lake P7 Core (6) Depth... | ecosystem: Environmental > Aquatic > Freshwater >...
GAAAAAGTTAAAGTGATTCCAGCCCCGTTGTCTTTTAACCAAGTTCCGCTAGTATCACCAGCAATTGTTACTGACTTTTGTTCCCAAGTATCTGCAACAGAAATAGTGTAAGAGAATGGGTAACTTCTATTTGCCGCTGAGTTGCGATAGGAGCCGCCAAATGTTCCAGTAAGACTTGAACGAACCCAAAAAGATACGGTTGTGGTTTTTGCCCCTGCCGCACCAAATTCTAAATCAGCAACATTGTATCCCTCTAAAACTTGAGCTACTTGATACCGTTGAGTTGAACCAATTGAAGCATCTGCCGTTGTGACAGTTATCTTTAACGAATTGTTAAACCCAGTTGGAACAGAAGAATTTTGTTGTGCTGTAAATACACCATCTGTTGCTTGCCCTTCGACCTTCCACCTATCAACAGAATATTGATTACTTGCACTATTCACAGTAACACTAGCCCCCGCATTCCTCTGGTCAATCACCATTGCACCATTGATGATGCGGTTTTTGAAGCCGTTATAGCCAACAGTTGTGCCTGTACCGCCATTAGCCTCGGTGATTGCTCCAGTTAACGCTGTGGTGGGTAAACCTGTGCAATTTGTCAATGTGCCGCTTTGTGGCGTTCCAAGAATAGGCGTTACCAAAGTCGGGCTAGTTGCCAGCACGTTGTTGCCTGTGCCTGTGTTAGTGACGCTTACAAGTGCTTTGGACGCATCTGTTGCCACCGCGCTTGAAGCAGTCAAGCTAGAGTAAATGGGCGCAGCGCTAAATGTAGCAACGCCGGTAACGCCAAGAGTACCCGCTATATTGGTATTTGCGCCAACATAAAGATTCTTGGCTATACCCGCACCACCAGCCGTAATGATTGACCCTGTAGAGACGCTAGAGGAGTCTGTGGTTAGGCTTGAGTTAATACCCGCCGCAAACGGTATGCGAGCCGTTGTGGTGGTCTGACCGTCCTTTGTGATAGCCGTGGACAGACCTGTTGCCAAGTCCGCTGTAAGGGCGTTAAAGGCGGTCGAGGATATGACCGTGCCTGCAACTACTGGTTGCCCAGATGTGTTTATTTGGAAAGTTCCTGAGCCATTATACGACATTGCCTACTCCATGAAAAGGGAATATACTGAGATTTTTACAGGAGGATTTATGGGCCATCAAGTAAACAAGATTATTCCGTGTGTGATTTGTGCCGAACCATCTGTGGCTCGCCAGCTTTGCAGAAAACACTACAAGTCTGCTTGGTATTCTAAGACCTTGGATCAATATTTGGGCATCACAGAACAACAAGCGTTTGAAGCAAAAATTCAAAAAACCGACAAATGTTGGGTTTGGCAAGGAACTAAAAATGAATATGGTTATGGAATTTTTATGATTGCTGGAGGCAAAACTGTTAGAGCGCATCGATATGCTTATGAGCTTTTTGTAGGTCAAATACCTGATGGCAAAATAATTATGCACAAATGCGATAACCCGCCATGCGTAAATCCCGACCATTTGCAAATAGGCACAAAAGCCGAAAACAATTTGGATGCAGCAATAAAGCGCCGACATAACTATGGAACTGATCATTGGAATGGCAGATTGACCAATGATGACGTTATCGCCATTAGAGCGAGCACAGAAAAACAATCTGTCCTTGCTATTCAATATGGCGTTAGTCAGTCTCATATTTCAAAAATCAAAAATAATTTGCACAGAAAATAACTCATTTCTGTCCCCCAATTGCGTATGGATTAGATTGTGCGCCTAAAAGAGCCGCCAATCTAGCTTGTTTTGCCGTCATAGGTATGGCCTTGGAAGCCGCTTGTTGACCTTGTGTCAAAGCATTTGCAAGTTGACCATATTTGTATGAAGTTTCACCCACCAATCTAGGAGATGAAGCCAACAGATCAAGCGTTGCTAACGCTGGCCCGCCAGCACCATATGCCAAATAAGCAGATGGAATATTGGTAGCGCTTTGCAAGCCTCTTGGCAATTTGCTGCTTAAAGCCTGACCAGCTAATGCAGGCATCAAATCTCTACCGCCAGCGCTTTCTAACTGTTGGGCAAGATTGAGTCGTTGACCGTAATTTGTGTTTACGTTGTTACGCATCAATGATTGCAATTTACGAATTGCCGTATCAGCAGATGCTGTTTGTCCAAGCGATAAAGCTCTTTCAATTTCTTTAGTCAGCTCGCTTGCATCGCTATATTCTTTCATCACCTTTGCGTAAGTAGGCGCTTGTTTGCCAATTTCGTTCTTTACAGAATCATAGATTTGTTTGCCAGCGGAATAAGCTGTTTTTTCTTCTCTGGGTAACTTGCCAAAATCTTCCCAAAGGCTTTGTTTTAGATTGTCAAGACCCTCTGGCGTGTGGTACTCAGCAGGATCAGATTTTTTCCAATCGTCAATCTTGGCTTGCATTTTTGAAACAACATTTGCCGCTGTTTGGTCTTTTATCGTTCCTTTAAAAGACACCATGCCTTGGACGTTTTGCAAAGTTTGATCAATGCCTTTAAAGTCAAGTACAGATTTATCATTTTTGATGTTTACCATTCCAGAACGGTAATCTTTTTGCTTGTTCAAATTCATTTGGGCAAGATTGGCTTGTGCGTCATCAAGCACATTACTAATAGGCACATCACCACGCATATTTTCTAGAAATGCCGTGTTTCCTTGGCGACCCGCTTGCGCTGCTTGCTCAATTGCTTCTGTTCCTACGCCTGTCTTCATTCCAAGACCAGACTTAACCAAACCGCCTGTCAGGTCATAAGTTTTGCCAACAGTTTTGCCTGCCAAATATAGTGGATCAGTTATGTTTGCCGCTGTTCTTAATGTTGGTGCAGTTCTTGACAGCATGGGCGTTTTTGATGCTAAGCCCGCGCCACCAGTTAGCAATAAAGACAAATCAGCCGCAGCGCCCACAGGGTCTGTTGCAAGTGTGCCTTTTAATTGTTCTTCCCCACCATATCTTTGACCGACAAATTCTTTGCCCGCCTGTAATGCAGCTTTGCCCCTTTGTTGCACATTTTGCTCTGCTTCACGCAAAGCAGGAATTTGAAACAAAGGATCACCCATCAATTTTTGTGTGCCGCCTACTATCAGTTCGCCCGCGCCTCTTACGGCTTGAATGGGGTCTGTAACTACGTCATAAAGATTGGTTGCCAATGCCGCCGCGCTTTGAGGAATATTGGTGAACGCTTCGCCAGCAACATCTTTCCAAGACCGTTTTTTAGGCGCAAATGGATCAACATCAACCGGCTTTGGTTGAGCTGCAAATGGGTCAAAATCAACAGGTTTGCCAGCCATCTCAATCTCCCCACTGTAAGTATTTGCCAGGCCGCTTTTGATCAGGCGAATACCACTTGTTATCTTTTGCTTGTTTGGCATCAGGTGGTGCGCCTACTGGCGGCTTATTACCTGCTTTGGCTTCTGGTACAAGTTTGACAGCTCGACCGGCAGAAATTTTTGCCGCCTCAATAATATTAGTTAATCGAGCTTCTTTGTCTTTTATGGTATCTGGTGAATCTCCAATTTGCGGAAAGTATGATTCACGGTAGCCTTTTAATTGTTCTTTTGTGTAAGCCGCACCTGTTCCTAAAGTCAAAGCGGCATCCAACAAATCCATTTGCGCTGTCTCTATTTGTTGGCGCGGCGCTGACCTTATTAAATTTGCACCAGTTTCACTAAATCCCTCAACAAAAGTTGGCAAATATTCTGGAGTCTTAGCGTCAGGGTTTTTTTGCAAAACATCTTTTAACTGTTGCTGAGAAAATTGCAATCTTTGCAACAAGGTAGCAGCTTTGCGTTCTCCCTCAGTTATTGACGCAAATGGGTTTGCTTCTTTGCGTTGTTCTTCTTCTAGTTTTGTTGCTTTTGCTCTTTTTTCTTCTTCTAATTTTCGCGCTGTAGCTCGATTTTCTTCAGCAATTTTTGATTGGACATCAGCTTTTCTTTTAACTTCTGCTAAATCAAATGCCCTTTGATCTTGTGGCGACAACGCAGGCACTGAAGCAGCCCTTGGCGCAACAGCGGGCGGCACTAACGCATTCACCAATGCAGGGTTAACCACAGGCTTGGGTTTACCTTGCGGGGTATCGTAAATTACTTCACCAGTGTATTCAGCCATTATTCCCCCACATAATTTTTGCCGTTTAACTCAAAAACTTCTTTGCCGCTAGGAGTCCTGCCCCCAGTTCGTTTTGCACCAATCGGAACACCTTTTGGCAGACGTTGAAATGTTCTTACTGGGCGACCAACATCTAGAGCTTTGTCTGCTTCAACTTCTGTTGCATATTGCTTTAACTCTGCATCTAATTGTTGTGCATCTGTCATTGGTTTGGGTTGACCTTGAATGACAGTATTAAATTTACCACCGCTGAATGTGCCTACGTTTTGTTCTGGATTAAATGCTACAAGTTTCCGTGAAGCCTCCAATTCAGCTTGTGCCGCTGCTTGTTGCTGTGCTTGCTGTTGCAACAAATATTGCGCCAATGCTGTTTTTCCTGCGCTAGTCTTGATGTAACGCTGTGCGTTTTCTGGGCTTAGTAAATCAGGCGACAACAATGGAACTTGTCGGCTTGGCGCTCTTACCTCAGCCACGGCAGGCTCAATCATTTTTTCTTCTGACATTACAGGCAAATTTTGAATTCTTTGCTTGTCTTCTGGACGCATTAAATTTAAGCCAATTGCAGCTCTAGCGGCATTTGTTGGGTCAGGAAAAGTTAAATCAGTTAAGGCTTGTACCTGATCCACATTTTCTTGAATAGGCATAGGAGGTTGCATGACAGCTTCTTTGGCGGGCGTAATTACATTGCCTGGTATGGTTTCACTCTGACCAGCATTGCGTAAAAGAAAGCCAATGTCAGACATATAGTCAGTTTCATATTGTTTCTTTTCTTGCTCGGCTTTTTCAAGATTTTTGCCAGCAATGTAGCCTTGCAATAGCTTTGCAAAGCCTTGGTATGGGCTAACCATTGCGCCTGGCACGGTAGGCATCTCAATGGGCAAAATCGCTTGCTGTTGCATTGCCTCTGCCATCTTGCGGCGGCGGTCAAGCGATTCTTGTTCGGCGGTTAAAGGGCTTAAATTAATTGCTTGCATCAAAATCTCCAATTAACCAAACATTGAGAATGTACCTTTAGGCGCACCCAAAGCCGCGCCACCCAACGAATACAGTCCTGCGGTCGCTGCATTGGCTTGAGATACTTGCTGGTTGTACCTGTTGGCATCAAATGCCCCTTGCGCTTGTGTGCCTGCAAATATTGGTGCGGGTGCTACGTTAGCGCCAGAGTAAGCCCCAAATTGAGGGTTTTCAATTTGTGAACTACTCATCAACGCATTGATTTCGTTCAATGGCATCTGGCGACTTTGAATTGCTTGCGCCAGCGCTTGCTGTTGGGCAGTATTGCCAAATTGACCGCTTTGCAATGCTTGGTTGTATGCTTGAGCATTTGCACCAATATCAAGATTAAGACCTTGTAAAACCGCTTGCGTTCTAGCATCAGTTTCTTGCTCACCAAGCGACCTGATGGCGTTGTCATAGGCTTCTGTGCCTGGTCGTAATCCTTGATTAATCAATTGCGTTTCTGTACTTGTGCGTTGTCTTGCCAAAGACGGCTCTAAGCGCGACATGATGGCTTCTTGCCCTGTCATGCCTGCATTGACTGGCATCTTTGCCACATTGCTTAAATCTAATGAAGTCTGAACACTTGGCCCGCCAAAGCTGAACGGCTTATCAAGCACATTAGACGCAATGCCTGTACCTTTTTGTGCAAGATTTGACAATGAAAGATCAACGCCTTGCTGAGCCTCTAAAGTCTTTTGTGCGGTCGGTGTAAGAGTTTGGCGAACAGTTGGAACATCGCCGTCATAGCTTACTAATTGAGTGCCGTAAGGTGTATAAACATTTGGGTTAGACAGTTTTGCCGTAGCCCTTGCAGATTCAACATTGGCCGCGCCTTGGGCGACTGCTGCGCCAGCATAATCAGGTGCTGGTGGCGGTGCTGGTGCTTTTTTTCCCATATCGTTCCTTCAAATAGTTGCAATCTTTCTTTGCCAATGTGTACAGGATCAAATCCCCATCAGCCATGCCGTCTTTGATTCGGGCTTCTTCTGTGAAACCCATTTTTTCTACCAAAGTGACACTTTTTGAATTTGTTGCATCTACTGGAACGATAATTTTTTTGACATCGCAAACCACAAAAGGATAATCAAAAATCACCGCCAAGTACCTCGGTGTCAACCGACCAGAAATGGCAATATGGCAAGTGATTGATCGCCTATTCCAATTCTCGTAAATCACACCGGCAACAAACTCGCCGTTTTTTTTCAATCCGATAGACCGGCTTCTTGCTTCGTGATAACCACCCTCAATCTTTTCAGCAGTCCAATGACCAGCCGAATGATCGGAAGTTATCTCAAAGCACACCACCAGCCTCGAATACCAAGTCGGTTGCGACCCACTGCAATTGTATGCCTTGCGTTGCTGTTTTCAACAACGGCGCAAAGGTATAACCAATATTTGTTGCACCTTGCCAGTTGGCAATCGGCACTAAACCTGACCCCCAAATGGCAGAATCCCACAAACCTGTGTCCCAGACACCATAATTGCTTATGGAAAAGTTAAGCTGTGCGGCTTCATCTGCAAGGTTGTAATCCACATTAACGTCACCAAAAACTGATGGCGTTCCATCGCTTTGGATGTGGTAACGAATCATCTTGCATTGCTTTTGTAAGGCTGTTCCATAGGTTTGGAATGATTGCAGGGCAAAGCCATCAATATCAGCGTTGTCATCTGATGCGCCATTCCAAGCCGCAGCCACATAGCCATTGCCGCCAAAATAAGGGTTATCGTTAAACAGTTCCCAACAAGTTGCCGCCCAGCCGGTAAAGTTGCACCAGCTCTTAGTAATGTTGTTCATTACATACTGCTGCTCACCGCCAGCGCTTATTGGCACATTCATGAGCAATTGATTCTGTTTGGGGTAATACAGCAAGCTCCACCCAAAATTATCACCATACAAACTTACCGCTTGGCTGACCGCATACTGAATTTTGTTGGTGATTGATACCCTTGGGTCAAGCCTTGAGCTTTGCAACGCCCCCGACATGGGAACAATGCCATCTTGCGTGATGATCAGCAAGTCACCGCCAAACTTTGTGTAACAGCGCCTACCAATCGGTGCGCCCAACTTCCACAAACCCACCATTGATATGCCTGTTGGCGTGGTAGGGTCGGTCAATCGCCAAAGGATCAATTCGCCCTTGTTGGTAATAAACGCCAAATTGTCGTCCACACCATAGCCAGCGTCCAACGTCCATGTCATGCCTGCCATGATGTAGCCGCCCAATTGGACTAGGGTGGTCATATCCAGCGCCACAGCCGCCCCGCCAATTGCATTTATTGGCAGATACCAAACTTTGAGACTGCCGTTTTCAATCAACCAAATGCGGTTTTTAAACAGCAAAATGTTTGAACAATCAGCCGTGTCCACGTTTGTAATGTCATAAGGCGGGCCGTCTCCATCTTCATGCCAATTTGTGCCATCAAAGATTTGGAGCTTATCTGCGCCATTGACCGCCATCAAATATGAGCCGCCAGCGGTCGTTATGTTGGTGTATTGAAACCGCGAATTACTAAGCCCACTGACTGCCGCTGCGCCAATTGCGCCAGGGTTAGTTGCCTCATAAATATTGCCATCCGACACCGCAAACAATTTATTTGCTGTGCCAGACGAATAAGGCATCAAAGATTCAACAGTGCTTGGAAATCCTGTTGCGTGTTTGGTGTAGCCGTTTCGCAGAATAACTGAGTTAGTGCCAGGCCAAAAGTTCTGCAACGTCACCGCATCCAAAGGATCCATTGCCCCCAACGCATCGCGGGCGTTCCAGCCCCCAATTGGCGCAGCAACCGTAACCGTTTGTGAGGCTTGTTGGCGCGGAGCTTTGGCAAATGAATTCAGCATTTATTTCTTTTTTTCTGGCTTGGCAGTCTTAGCAGCTTCTTTAAATGCTTTGGCAGTCGGTGCGCCCTCAGTGCCAGGCTTTCTCATCTTCTCGCCCGACCCCGCCGCTATTCTTTCTCTCTTAGCGTGAATGTTTGCGTATAGTCCATCTAATTTCATGTCATCCCCTTAAACACTAGGCCAATTGCCATCTTGCACACTCCACGGCCCGACCAGTTGATTCATTCCCACTGGTGCAAGCGACATGGCAGAAACTGGTTGATCTTGGGCTTTGCAATAAGCCAATGCCCGCATGAACTCGCCCAACTCAATGGCATAGTCCAACTTTTTGGCCTTCAAAAAATAGAACTTCAAACCCGCCAGCATCAGGTCATCAGGGAAAATACTGGTGTCGGTGTCCAACGTATATGCTGACTTTGACCCTTGATCTGAGCCTGCCGCACACACCCAATAGTTAGAAACATACTCAAAAGAGAAGTTGTAAACCGTGGTCAGGGCTTGGAAAATTCTGAATTTGTTGTTGTAGATTCGGTAACGCTCGCGTGGGCCAATCGAGATAATGCCGCCTTGCAAGAACTGCCAATCTTGTGATGACTTTGGCCCGAGGTTGCGCCAATGGTCTGTTCTGTCCCAATTGGTGTCGGAAATCATGCGATCGTAGCCATCAGGCAAGTCGTAATCCTGTTTGGCAAACGTCATTGAAACCGATGACGTAGAAGTAGCAACCGGCGCATTCAACGTAACCTGAGTATTGCTGTCGATCGTCAAAATCTCCGCATACGGTGTTTGGCCTGTGCCGGTAACCACATTCCCCACTTGCAAAGCCGCTGTGCTTGGAATGTTAGTGATTACTCTTGAGTTTGCCGTTATGTTGCCTGTGGTGCTTACCGCATTTTGAGTTTGCCAAATGTAGGCTTGCACCAAACGTTGCCACTCGTAATCCCTGACCAAATCCTTGCCCAACCGTTGAGCCAAAGCCAATAGCTGAATAGTTTGGTTGTTTGATGAGCCAATTACTGCCGCTGGCTGAGTCAAGCCCAGCTCTCCCGATACTTGGTCAACCAGTTGCAGTAATGTGTAGCTCATATCATTCCTCTACGGTTTCTTTTTTGGGTCTGCCTGCTTTTTTGTTGGTCAGATCGTTGATCATCTCACGCAATTGAGCAATTTCAGCAGCTTGAGTCTGCATAACTTTTTCAGTCTCAGCTCTTACGTTGTCCATCAGTTTGGAATCTTTAGCCGCCAAAATGAACGTGCGAGCCTTATCGCGCAAGTCGTTAAAGCCCATGATCTTGTTGCCCACTGAGTCGGGAAGCTGTGCAAACTGGTCAATCGTGTAAATGTGCAAAGCATTGAACTCGGCTTTTTGGGTGTCGCTAAGAATAGACCATGCTTCCAAAGGTGTGCCAGAAACGCGGTTTTCTTTCTTCTGCTCAAACCTTGCCCACTCAATTGGGTGATCATCTACATCAGATGGGCGCATGGGGCGGTCAACAACCAAGGTGGAATCGCCTGGCACTAGCTTCTTCAAAAACACCTTTTCATCAAAGATCGGGCGGTTTTCTTGCGCCGTCTTAAATGAGTTTTGCACTTGCTTGGTATAGAAAAACACCGCCATCTTGCCTCGGTTGTCTTCCATCCAGCTTTCGTTTGTCCAGCCTGCCACTTCGTTTTTCATGCTAATTCCTTGAGTTTGAAAGCAGTTTCCTGCATTAGTCCATCACCGTAAAACACCACTTCAGCGTCCTGCGTTTCTATGAATTTCTCCATTTCAATCGCAGCTTGAAGCATTTGGTGCGTTGTCTGGAATGTTCTCAAACCAACTCTGACCATGATTTTAGTCTGATCTTTGCCAGTGTGAGCACCCGCGTGACGGTTTTTTACAAACGAACAATCCATGCCATGAATGTCAAACCGGCGAAACCCTAAAGCCGCCGAAACATTCATAGCCCGCATTCCTACGCTCGAACCGCCACCTATCAGGCTTTCCATTCCCTCTGGATGGTGCTGGGCAACCCATGCCACCGTCTCGAAATCATCTCCATTCACTAAATGCCATACCTTAACATTTTTCCCCTTGAGGGTCTCCCAAAAGTTTGGATGGCAAACCGAGGCCATCAGGTACTTTGTGTTTTTCTGAGGCTTCTTCAGCATTTCGGCCTTATGCGCTCTGGGGTCACAGTCCACATGAAAGTCAGGGACAACGCCCCTCTCCACCAGATAGTCATGCGCCCCTGAGACCGTCATGATTGGGTGCTTGAGCTGCCGCCAAGTGTCCTCTAGGCTTGGCCCATAACACGCAATGGTCATACGCCGGTCGTTGAATTTGCCCTTTTTCTTTAGCAACGGCAAGTGCATTGACTTTGCCATTTGCTCATGGCGCTCGGCGTTGGTTAAGACCCCTTTAAGCATTCCACCCTCATGTCACGAAATGGGAAATGGTATCTTGGCTCGCAAAACGTAATGTCTTGCATTCCCACGGTTTCCAACATATCTTGCAATGGGCGCTGAAACCAGCCCCAATGGTGGCACATGGCTTCACTCTTGTACTTGGGGTCTCCATACAACGCATTTAGGGTCATAAAGGGTTGTAACGGTTGTTTGTTGACCACGCAGTTATGGACGTAAGCAAACACCTTATCCATGCAGGGAAGCTCTAGGATCATTTTGCCGCCTGGCTTTAACACCCGCTTCCATTCGGTCAGCAGGTCGTAAACTTCCCACTCGTAAAAGTGTTCTAAAACGTGGATTGCTGCCACCGCATCGGCTGAATCGGTCGCTAACTCAAGTTTTCTAAGGTCGCATTGGATGTCCGCAATGTCTGAATGCAGGTCTACGTTTACCCAACCGTCCCATTTCTTTTGTCCGCATCCAAGGTTGTAGGCCGTTTCGTAGCGGTCTTCCACTTGTCGATCAATATTTGCGGCGTAAATCTTTCCCTCACGAAATTCTGCGCCTCCAATATGAGTTCGTTCATGTTCTGCTGTTTTGTCCATTCGATGCCCTCTTTGATGTTGCCGATGTAAATGGGAAAACCCTCTAAGGCTGGATGCGGCTCTGCAACCACAAAACACCCTTGGCGAATTGCCTCAATTGCCCTGTTTGCGCTCTTGTAAGGAGCTGTGGCAGGGATCACCACTATATCGGCTCGGGCAAATTCCCTTAGCATGGTCTCATGCGACCAAGGGATTGCCCCATCAAAGTTTGATACCACCGCAAAAGGATAACCCTTAAGGTCTGGCAGTATGCGTTGCAGGCTTTCACGGTTGACATGATGCCCATACCAAAGCAAATTGACCCCATTACAGTGCGGTGGCATCTCAGGGTACTCATAAGGGTCAGGAATGACAGTAGCATCCCGCCCCAACTTTTTAATTCTTCTCGCCATTTCGGTTGTTGAACAAGTCACCGCATCCGCAAGACGCAATGCCTCTTGGTAGTGCATCCAATCAAAATGGTCATCACAAAAGTCCACCACTACCC
>Ga0105104_10003364_pt1 | contig 11426 bp, 7 predicted proteins | sample PPLLaktember2015_3_FD_87034 | JGI IMG/M metagenome (GOLD analysis project Ga0105104, IMG submission 87034) | Freshwater sediment microbial communities from Prairie Pothole Lake near Jamestown, North Dakota, USA - PPLs Lake P7 Core (6) Depth... | ecosystem: Environmental > Aquatic > Freshwater >...
AAAACCAAAAGGGCACCCACCTCCAACACACACACGCGTGTCAGAGGGCAGGTGCCCTTCAAAAACCACTCGACTGGACTGCAGTGCTCCACCTGGCATGGCGTCGGCTTTTGCTCAATGAGTGCACAGGCGATCCAGCTGCTACGATCCGGCTGCAGCTGGTGACACAGTGTGACCCATTAAGGTCAACAGGAAATCCGCGTCGAAATCACATTGCCTTGATCCGAAACAAGGAGCGGTGGCATACGGTTCAGGGGGCTACCGCGGCATACACCACAATTCATATAACTGGAAGTTTGGAGTTCTGGAGTTCAATTTACAATGATTTCAGTTGTTTGTCAAGTATATAGGAGGATGTCTGATGTTAAGAAACGCGCGGCAAGCCTGCCGGTTTCATTCTTCTGCTTGTGCGGCTGTGAGGCTGGCAGTAAAGCCTTCGAGATCGGATTGGAAAGCCATCCAGAATGTCAGCAGCAAGACCAATACTCCTTTTCTTGTTAACGAATGATATAATCCAAAAATCGATCTCCAGAGGGACGTATGGCGCAATTTTATATCCGAGAATTTCTCGCTTCCGATACTGAAACGATTGTCGCACTCCAGCAGAAATATTCCCGGAAATACCCGGCTGCCCCGGTAATCCCAGGGGAGGTCTACCTGTCGCCGGGTTTTCATGGGGGAAAATCTGTTTTTTGTGCCTTTTCCCACGATGGTGAGCTGTTGGGTTACGCGCCCTTGTATGCCTGCCTTGCGCAGGGAAATACTGCGCTTCCACACATCGTCTGGGCTGAGATCAAAACAGACTCCGAGATGATGATGGACGACGCTGTTCCGCTGAAAGAAGATCTCTTCCAGCGCTTATTGCGGCGGACAAAGGAAATCGTTCACGAAACGCCTGGGCACGAGACGCACCTGACATTCCAATATTATCCGTCTGAGATCCCCAGCATCCGATTTGTGCTTTCAAAGGGCTGCAAATATACGGAAAGCATCTACCGCATGTGCCGGGAGCTGAAGGGTAACCCGCTCCCAGACGTCCCGGTAAACCCCCTGCCGGACGGGATAACCATACGGCGCTGGCGCATGGAAACCGTTCCCGAGCAGCAGGCTTATGTTCTGGCGCACAATGAAGCGCTCCCCGGCTCAGATATCAACCTGGAGGACTGGCAGCATTTCTTGCACTCGCCGCAGTGGTCGGTTGGTACGACCCTGACTGCCTTTGAGGGAGAACGTATCGCGGGGTCCGTAGCAGTTTACTGGATTGAGGCGGATAACCAAAAAGTGGGTTTCACGGAACATGTATTTGTCCGCTCGGACCTGCGCGGGCAGGGGATCGCAAGGCATATTCTCTGTGAAGGAATGCGTTATCTTCAGGAGCACGGGTTGGAAAACGCCTACCTGGAAGTCCGGGCGAAGAACCAGGCTGCATTGAGAGTCTATGAGCGGCTGGGTTACCGGGTGGTCGAGGAGAGCCGGCTGTACGTTTTTGTGATGTAACCCCCGTTCGTCAACGATGCGGGATGGACCAAAGACTACGAAGAAAAAATGCCCTGGTGGATGCCAGGGCATTTTCTATGGAAGGGTACTCAAGTCGGGGCGAGAGGATTTGAACCTCCGACCTCTTGCACCCCATGCAAGCGCGCTAGCCGGACTGCGCCACGCCCCGATACCGATGGGCTATTATAAATCGGGTGTGCCATTTTGACAATGCCTGAGATGATTACTTTTTCGAGGGTCCGAGCATCCCCAGGGCCTCTTCTAAATCCGCGTTCATAAAAACCTGCAGGGTTTCCCCGTTTACGGCGGTCACATCGATCACCCGGACCACGTCATGCAGATCTGCATATTCCGGGAGCAGGGAGGCCAGCAGATTGGGTTGATCACGGAAGAACTCTTCGTTGAAGATAACCCCTCGATCGTCGGGGTAGAGGGGCAGGTAACGGATGGATGCTTCTACCAGATCCTGGAAGAAATGCGTGCCAAAGGATACATCCGGCACGTAATTGGCCTGTTTTCGGGCTATCTCGATCAGCATGGCGGTGTTGCTGATATCGGAATAGGTGACATTGACTCCCAGCTTGATATCCCCGCGGCTGCCCCAACGCCCGGGACCCATGAGGATGAACCGGCCTTTGGGCAGGATCTGGTTGAGCCTGCCTACGGCGCGGCCGATCGCCAGCAGTTCCTGGTGATCGGACAATTCGCTGTATTTCTGCGGATCGACGTACACGATGTGGGAAATCCCCGCCAGATGGCAGTTGGTGATGTACCGGTTGGCCGAGAACAGGATTTTTTCCGGCGGGACATTGCGGGGAATTTCCGCCGGGGCGCTCTCGCGGCCGTAGCTTTGCGGGCGGCATTGGAGCAGATACAGATCTTTTCCGTCGTGGGCAAACTCAATGTCCACCGGTTGGGCGAACGCCTCCTGCAGGATGCTCAGAATGGTCTTGACCTGTTTGAGGAACGGGGTGCGTGTCAGCAGGCCCTCAAAAGTGACCAGAAAATCGCCTTTCTCAAAGCTCATCCCCCAGGTGTTGTGCTGGTACTGGTAAAGGTAACCCCCGCTGAGCATCGAGAAGATATGTTGGATTAACGGATAATCCCTGCCGAATGCCTTGAGCAGGGCGTGGATCTCGATCGTTTCAAACTGCCGGTTGTCCAGGTTGATGACGTCGACCTTTTTTGGCGAATAGCAAGCCACCGCCTCTGGGGTGACATTGACACGCAGCCCGGGCTGGCCAGGAGAGACGAGGACCGGGTAATCGTCGCTCAAGCGGTCGACTGCCCGGGTCCCCAGTCCTGGTACGATGCGGACCAATCCATCCTGCCTTCGTATCCGGCTGGACCAGCGGTATTCATTGCAGCTGAAAGCCACGCCTGCAAAAGCCGGGAAGTAGTAATGCCCAACTTTCGTCCCCACGACCTCCTGGATGAGGATCCCCATCTCTTCGTGGTAATCTACCAATCCATGTTCGACGCGATATTCGAGCGGATCTGGAGCGAACATGGAGGCAAACACTTCTTTAACAGCATCCACCAACGCGGCAAGACGCTCTTCCTTGGTGCCAACATTGGCAATAAACAGGCTTTTGTATTTTCCCGCAAAGGATTGGCCGGACTGGTCCTCCAGCAAGCTGGAGCTGCGTACGATCAAGGGAATGTCCCGGCATTCCTCCAACACCGAGGAGAGACCTTTGATGATCTCCGGCGGCAGGGGTGAATTTTTAAACATGTGGACGATGTACGGATATTCCTGCCGGATCTGCTGGACATTTTTATACTTTTGTTCGACGATGTCTTCCAGATTGTTTAATCCCAGGAAATAGAAGACGCTGTCGGAGGTCAAATACCAGGTTTTGGGGATCTTGATGTTCTGAATGGATTGATCCGCCTTCGGCGACCTCTTCAGTACCTGTTCGGCCAGAAACAACCCCGAACTCTTGCCCCCGAGTTTTCCATGGCTGCCCAGCGGGTAGATGACATGGTGGATAAACTCACAGAAATCGTCGACCTGGATGAAATTTTTGGCGATATTGACGAATTTGGGGTGATCGCTGAGGATGCGCCGGATGAGGGCTACCCGGAACCAGCTGGCGCGCGGCGCGGTTAATTCGATTCCCTGGGTGGAAAGATAGGTGTAACGTTCCACGGCCGCGGAGATCTCTGCCAGAGAAGATCCCGGGTTGACCAGGGTATTGATCAGAAAGCTGGAGCGATCTTCTTTGATCCACTTCTGGATATTCTCCAGGATCTCTCCACGCGGAATACTGCTGCTGGCCATGGTGAACACCTGGTCAGTCAGGTCAAGGATCGGTTTCATCATCCCTGGTTGGGAAGGTCGGTTTGTATTCTGGAAGGTATTTGCTTCCCTTGATTCTGGCCACAGGCGGTCGATCAAGAGCTCCGCACCCGGGACCTGGTGCCAGATCATGTAATACACCATCTTGTGGGTGATGCGCATGAGCAGCCTGGGATCGGTCCGTTTGAGCAGGTCCAGGATCACCTGCCACTCATTCTTATGATCTTCCTCGGTTTTTTGCTCTTCCTCGAATACCTGCCTGAGCTGCTGGTGCAAGATATAAAACCCGATCTGCTGGGCAATCGTATCGATCAGCTTGCGTTCTTCTTTCAGAAAAGGGCCTTCATCCTTGAATGGCCGTTCTTGTTTATAAGAAACGCTGATCTGGCCCACCGTTTCTTCCTGGACCCGGATGTCTGCGCTTTGCACCCAGGGGGTTTCCTCAAAACCGGGGGATTGGATGGTGACACCTCCGCAATCCACCTTTACCTGACAGATGTCGGGATACTGCCATCCTGGAGGAAGGACTTCGATTAACCCCCTACCGATCTCATCCAGGGGTTGACCGGATTGGCTGAGAAGCTCCTGGACGTTATACAGGCAGTTCAGCTCTTTGGCGCGTTCTTTCAATGCATGGATTAACTCGTTGTAGGGCTGCACGGTTTCATCCATCATAAATCTCCACCGTTCTTATAGATCACCCCCCGGCTTCGACGTCCATCCACTTTGATGACCAGGGGCTCCTGGAGATGGACATGCCGTATGAAACGAGTCTCCTCCACCACGGTCTGTCGATTCAGCCACTCCCAGTCCATTTTGTATGGGCTTCCATACGGAAGGAGAAAATATTTAACGCCCAGATTTATGATGTTGTGGAAATAATGCGACCCCTGGCTCAGCTCAACTCTGGCCTTTTCCTGAGCGGATTCCACGACTGCTCGAGCCCCACAGATTTGCCCCCATTGGATGGGAATCCCCAGCCAGGGGTCTGTCGTTCCCAGCCTTCCCATGACCACCAGGAGGTACGGAATGTTCGCCGCCAGGAGCTTTTCATTAATCTGCCGGAGCTCCGGCACAATCGCCAGGGTATGCCGCAGCTCAAAACTTTCTGGCTTAACGTACACAATATCCTGGACGTTGTCAATCTTCCCATTCCCAAGGACATTTTGGGAGGCGACCAGCACCCGTGGGCCGGTCAGCTCATTCTCTGAAACATCAATTTCATCCGTCGATACGGTCATTCGCCGGACTTGCAGGAAAGAAAACCGGAGGGTTAAATGTCATAGCGAATTCGATTTCCACCGGTGCGCTAAGGGCGTCCTCGCAGATGTGGAGCATGGTTTTGACAATTTCGTTAAGGGGCTGCTCTTCAAGCACTATCTGGTGAGCAAAGTTGATGGCCCTAGGGCCTGGGAAACCGGTACCGATTGAAAGTGTCCCCGCCTGCGGGTCATAGGTAGACGCCAGGTAGGTAAGGGTACCGTCTTTCTCCGCCGCAGTCAGGTTATCGAGAACCATGTATTCCGTCTCCCGCGTGGGATCGGGCATGGGCGGGTCACCCATGGTGACGGCCCAGAAACTGGATTGGGTGCTCTTCAGCAGCTTCTCCACCGATCCGAAGGGAGGGTCGACTTTTGGATACGCCGGGGAGTATGCCCAGGAACTACCGCCGTCCACGATGGTTTTCCCCAAACCCAGGGCCAGATTCACCACCCCATCTTCTGCGGTCCCGGGAGACATTGGGTAATAGTTGTATGACCGGGCCACACCCGATAATTCCGGATAGAACCGGGTGAGGTAGCGTTTCCCGGCGATCTCCTGGATGATGACAGCCATTTGTTCATCGTGAACCGACCGCCCGATCGCCTGCCGGTAATTCTTCGCCGCTTTGAAGTATGTGGATGCGTAGACGAACTTGATGGCCTGCACCAGCTGCCGGAAGCGGATGTCGGGATCGTACTGGCTGTTGGGGATCATTTTTGTGGTGTAGATCCCGGCGAACGGTTCGCGTTCGGCATCCTCGAGCAGGCTCGATGAACGGATGGCAAGTGGGATATGGACCTGGCTGGTCAAGGTGCGCAGTGTGCCGAGCACGTCAAAGGGCAGGTCGGCGCGTTGAAACGCAAGGGCGATGCGTTCATCCGGAAGATCGGAGTTGGCGATCTCTTCCAGGTTATTTTGTTTTAGAAAATCGGAAAATATATCGGTGCACAGGACTGCCATGGGCGGGACATCGATGGCGATTCCGGGAAACGCATCCGGTGTCAAATGTTGCTTCAGGATCTCCCGTATGTTGACCAACCCCTGGGCTTTCCCGCCCAGGGAGCAGCGCCCAATGATCGAGGTTGGGTGTGCAGGATCAAGGAAAGAGCGTTCGGGTTGTATCGGATTGTTTAAGGATGTATCCAATGCAGGCTCCTTTCCTATTGCGAGCTACGCGAATCCGGTTTTAGATCCAACCTCTCTGCCGGCATGCCTGGGCTACCCGATCGACGGCGATCACCGAGGCGGCGGCCCGCAGGCTCAGCCCATTGCTTCGAGCGAAGGTATCCACATCCATGTACGCGGTGGTCATATGGACGTCTAACTTCCCAAAGACCTCATCCCTGCGCCAATAATAATTCATGTTGCTCTGAACCTGTTCGAAATAACTGGCGATTACGCCTCCCGCATTTGCCAGGACATCCGGGATGACCCGAATTTTCCGGTCCTGCAGGACCCGATCGGCATCCGGGTGGGTCGACCCGCTGGCGCCTTCGGCAATGATTTTTACCCGCGGGTTAATACGGTCCACATTCTCAGGGGTGATCTGGTTTTCGACTGCAGCCGGGATGAGGATATCAACATCCTGTTCGATCCAGGTATCCCCAGGCAACCGCTGGTATCCCAACTCCTCGGCTTGCGTTTTATCGATTTCACCAAAGCTGTTGGTGATGGCAAGCAGTCCTTTCAGGTCAATCCCTTCTTTTCGTGAATAAGAGTAAACGGTTCCATCCCGTTGATCCCAACACGACACGCTGATCACCGTTCCGCCCATTTGCTGGTACAAACGAATGGCGTGCTGTGCGACGTGGCCAAACCCTTGAAAGCTGGCCCGCGTCTCCTCCGGGCGGAGTCCCAACTCGCGCAAGGCTTCGCGGATGACGATCATCAAACCGTAACCCGTGGCTTCTTCCCTGCCCAATGAGCCGCCCATTCCCACGGGTTTCCCGGTGATAAACCCGGGGCTTTTCATGACATGGATGGTCTCATATTCATCCAGCATCCAGAGCATGTGCTGAGGATTGGTCATCAGATCGGGAGCCGGCACGTCCCAATCCGGGCCAACGTTGCGGACGATTTGACGCACCCAGCCGCGGCAGATGCGCTCCTGCTCGTGAGCACTAAGATCATGCGGATCACAGATCACCCCACCCATACTGCCCCCCAGGGGCAGGTCGACCACGGCACAGTTCCAGGTCATCCACATGGCAAGGGCGCGCAGGGTGTCGATGGTCTGGTGGGGGTGAAAACGGATTCCACCTTTTCCGGGTCCACGGGCGTCGTTGTGCTGGACGCGAAAACCGCGGAAGATGCGCACGCTGCCGTCGTCCATGCGCACCGGGATGCAGAAAGAATATTCCCGAAAGGGATTGCACAGCAGGTCGATGGCTGCCTGGTCTAAGCCGAGCCAATCGGCGGCATGCTGGAACTGGCTCTGGGCGATTTCGAAGGGGTTGTACGGCCGGTTGGTCATGGTTGGACTGCCCTTGCTCCTGACAGGATAATAATCTGTTCTGCCAGCTCTTCGGGGCTGGCATGGGACGTGTCCAGACGAATGGTATAGAATTCCGGTGAGCGGTAATCCTGAATCCCGTAGATACGGGCATACTTCTGGACGTCCCCCTGGTCTCGGTGCCCGATGTCTGCGGCGGCTTCCAGGGGATCGCGCTTCTCACGTTCCATGTACCGCTGGATGCGCACCTCGAGCGGCGCTTCGCAGTATACACGGTACACATCCGGCAGGTCACGCGCCAGCCAACCTGCCAGGCGCCCTTCCACGATCTGGTGGATCCCGGTTTCAATCTGCCTTTTTTGGATTTCATCCACTTCCCGGTGGGTTTCATCGGGTAAATTTGCCACATCCTGGATGGTCAAACCGTGACGGGCACATATTTCGCGGAAGACCTTCCCGGTATTCACGAGCTGCCACCCTGGAAGCCGGTCGACGATCTCTTTGGCAACCGAGCTTTTCCCCGAGCACATCTCACCAGATAGAGTGATCACCCGAACCACCATGCTGGCTTTACACCTTTCCGATGGCATAGAACGTGGGGACGAAGAGGATGCGCTGTCCGTGCTGCCATGCGGCTTGATCAATCCTCCGTAACCGGTCCAGGGTCTCCGCCGGGACCATCCCCTGAAGGTCGGTTTCCATAACAGCCCACTCTGCCTCCCACGTATCCGGAGAGGCAGGGACGCTCCACTGCCCGCCGAGAACCCCTGTTTGGACAGAATGCAGGCTGGCATCCAGGAAGAGCGTTCCGAGAGCCCGGCCCTGGTTCGGGTTTGCTCCCTGGCGAGCCAGCGCCTGCGCCTGTAAGTACCCCAATTCGGCCAAGACAGGCGGATGGTCGATCCGTCCGGCATAGTCCGGTTCCGCCAATGCCAGGATGAGTCCCCCCGGACGGGTGACCCGGCGCATCTCACGGACAGCCTGCAGAGGATCGGGCACCCACAGCAGCAAGAAATGGCATACCGTGACCTGGTAAATGTGATCCGGGAAAGGGAGAGCTAAGGCATTTCCACCGGCATAATGGGACAGATTGTCCTTCCGGTGGGCGTATCGTAAACGGCCGAGGTCGATATCCAACCCGACCACCAACCCGGAGGTATAGTGGTGCAGCCCGGAAGTGATCACCCCGGTTCCCGAGCCTACTTCGAGTATGCGGTTGGCGTTGGCGATCCCGGCCAGGCCGTAGAGGTAATGGCGCAGTTCGCGCGTCCATTCGGCCTGCTGTTGAAAGCGGGCGTTCCAGGCATCGATCGTAAGGGTCTGGCTCACGTCATCTCGGAGGCTTTCTTCCACACGGCCTCCCAATTTTCCTCGAGCAAGTTTCCGAGAACTCGTTTGTCTCCCTGGGCAGGGGTAACGTCACCGTCTGGTTCTACGTACAACCAGACTTTGCCTTGCCCGCTGGGGATCTGACCATCCGGGGTTTGAGCCCCGACCTCCAGGGCAACCGGATGCAGAGCCGAATATGGGACGGGAAGGTCCCAGACCAGTGACAGTCCCAGGCGGGCGGCTTCCTGGCGGGCAGCCTGCAAGTCATCAACCAGTTCCACCTGGGCAGCAGATAACGAAATCGAGGCAACTCCCATAGACGCCAGCCGCTCGAGAAGCGCACTGACCTGAGAGCGGTTGCCGGGGGTGAGGGTGAGATGGACGGTGGTGAAAAGATCCTCCATCAGGACATCCCGCAGCGCCTCCCAGGCCGCGTCTTCCCCAGGATCCAGCACCATCATCAGGTGGTCCAATCCGCTTTGCAGCACCTGGTGCAGGTAGGCGGTATCGGCCAGGCGCAGGCCGTCGCTGATCAGCCCGGAGACCTGGCCCTGGTTTTCTGCATGGTGGATGATCTCGGGGAGATCCGGCCGTTTGGTCGGCTCTCCGCCTGTGAACACGATGTGCGGTATCCCGGCCCCCCAGGCTTTATTAAGGATGATCTTCCATTCGTCGGTCGTTAGCTCCCGGCGGACTCGATCGGTGGGGGCAATGCGGGCGTCGTAGCCGTCGGTGCAGCCGGTGCTGCAGCGGTAGGTGAGGGCGCAGTCCAGGCGCAGAGGAGCAGAAAGGTGGGAAGAATAAGGATCCTGGCGTTCAAAATCCAGGAAGGTGACCGGATCCAAATCGGGGATGTTGATGAGGGTTTCGATGCGTTCTTTCAAATCCTGGAAGTCGCGGCGCACCTGATCGGGTTTGACCTGATAGCGGGAGGTCATGGCGGCGACCACCTCATCCTCGGGGGCGGAGTTCACCAGATGGAAAGCGTATTCGGCCGCCGATTGGTTCAGGTGTAGAACCGTGCTGGCGTTGACGATCAATATGCCGCTCCCATCCGGTTCTAGCCGCAGGTGCAGGCGATAGGGGAAAGGCGCGTCGGGTGGCGTCTGGAATGCAAACACACCTGCCTGCATCGGCTGAACTCGGGTCTGGAGACGGCGGATAGCTTCTCGGATGGTCTTCATTCGATCCTCACCACATACATTCTAGAATCCTACTTAATTAGGATGGGCAGCTGCCTGCCGGTACAGCGGGCAGCCTCCACCACACTCGCGCAAGAAAGCGCAGCCCTGGCATTTTCCCGGGACATCGCGGCGTTCGCGCAGCGTCAGCGCCAGCTCGTGATTCCATATCCTGTCCCACGGATCGGAGAGCAGGTTCCCCAAGGGTTGGTAGTACGATTGGCAGGGGATCACGCTCCCATCCGGCTCTACACACATATTATAGAACGCGGCCGTACACCCTTTTACACCCAGGTCCATTTGCACCGGATCGAAATGGCAGTACTGGGTAGGGGTATACCAGATCAACTTCTGCCCGGTCTGGCCGGTTTTATTCCGGGCAAGTTCAAGCAGGGGAGGCAGTTGATCCTCCGGGAGGCCGGTGCCGACCTTGATACCCCGGCCTGAATAGATCAATGCGTTCAATCCAATGGTCGGCACACCCAGATGAGCAAGGGCTTCGAGGGTTTGGTCCAGGCTGGTGCTGTTCCGCTGGAGCAAGGTGGTGTTCGTCATCACGAACAAGGATGTGGTCAATGCATTGCGAATGCCGGCTGTGGTCTGTTCCCAGGCACCCGGGGCGCAGACCAAATCGTCGTGGATGGCGGGATCGTGCGATTCCAGGGTCACCTGGACATGATCCAGCCCAGCCTGGACGAGCGCTTCAACGTAGGAAAGATCACTCAAGCGGCGGCCGTTGGTATTAATCCCGGTAATTTGCCCGTTGCGCTCCGCATGGGCGATGAGCTCCGGCAGATCGCTCCTCAAGGTGGGTTCACCGCCGGTAAAGACGACATGCGGGATGCGCAGTTCCCAAAGCCGGTCGAGGATCTGCTTCCAGGTGTCCGTGTTCAGCTCCAGACCCTGCCGGGGTCGGGCGTTGTAGCAGTGAGCGCAGTTGTTGCTGCAGCGGTAGGTGATGGCCAGGTCCATGCGGTAAGGCGCCGTTGGCCTGGAGCTGAAGGGCAGCGTTGTTTCCAGCTCGAGGTCGCAGATTGGGCAAGCACCGTCCGGACGGCACAATTCGTCCAATTGGGCTTTGAACGTCAAATAATCCGCCCGGATCTGACTCTTCGCTGCCCGGAACAGTTTGGCCAGCACCTCGACGGCTTCCGGATCCGGGCGCTCTTCCAGGGCCAGGAAAGCCATCTGGGCTGCCGTAGGATTCAGGTGATACGCCCGGCTGGCATTAACCAGCAGCATGCCCGTCCCATCCGGATCGACGCGCAGGTGCAGCCGCGCCTGTTCACCCGGCATTTCCCGCCGGTAGTGGTAGAGGCCCGGCTCCAGGTCACGGCTGTTGGATGGCCGACTGGGATATAAACCGGAAAGACGGGACCGCAGCTGCGAAAGAAGCGCCATA
>Ga0105104_10003365_pt1 | contig 11424 bp, 15 predicted proteins | sample PPLLaktember2015_3_FD_87034 | JGI IMG/M metagenome (GOLD analysis project Ga0105104, IMG submission 87034) | Freshwater sediment microbial communities from Prairie Pothole Lake near Jamestown, North Dakota, USA - PPLs Lake P7 Core (6) Depth... | ecosystem: Environmental > Aquatic > Freshwater >...
CCTGATCGCCTCCAGTTATTCCGGCAACACGGAAGAAACCCTCTCCGGCTTTGAACCCGCCCTGAAAACCGGCGCCAAAAAACTGGCGATCACCGGCGGCGGCAAACTGCAGCAAATGGCGGAAAAACATAATATCCCGGTCTTCAAAATAAACTACCACGCCCAGCCCCGCGCCGCTCTCGGTTTCAGCTTTATCCCCACCCTCGGCATTTTGCAAAAACTTGGTTTTATCAAAGATAAATCAGCGGATGTCGCCGAGACTATAGATGTTTTAGTTAAACTATCCGCAAAACTGGATGAAAAATCTCCGGTAAAAACCAACCCCGCCAAGCAGTTGGCGCAAAAAATTTACGGCAGCCTCCCTGTGATTTACGGCGCCGGTATTACCGCGGAAGTCGCCCACCGCTGGAAGGGCCAGTTCAACGAGAACAGCAAGTCCTGGGCTTATTACGAGGTATTCCCGGAGCTTAATCACAACGCTGTTGTCGGTTTTACGCTCCCTAAAGATATTGCCCCCAGGGCCAGGGTTCTATTACTGCGGACTCCCCGGATCAACCCGCGCGTCAGGCTACGCTTTGAAGTTACCGCCGGCCTGCTCAGACAAGCCGGAGTTGCTTATGAATATGTGGATAGTGAAGGTGAAAGCGCTTTAGCTCAAATGATGAGCCTCGTCATGTTAGGAGATTTTACCAGCTACTATCTGGCTATGCTCTATCAGGTGGACCCAACGCCGGTCAAGACGATCAGTTATCTCAAGGAGCAATTGGAGAAGCGGTAGGGTGAAGCTCAAGGGGAAAAGGGTAACGGTCCGACCCGTCTCCCGGGACGACCTTCCTGTCATCTGCCGCTGGTGGAGTGACGCCGCAGTCATGAGCCAGGTGCGTTGCCAACCGGTTACACTTACCCCGGAGCAAGTCCAAAACACCTGGGATGCCTGGCAAAATCCTGGCTCAAATGGTTTCCATATGTTCGTTATTTGCCTTGGTAAAAGGGTTATTGGCGAAATCGGTTACCGGCGTGATAAAGACGACCCGCAGACATTTATCCCGGACATAAAAATAGGGGAGCCTTCTCTTTGGGGGCAGGGTTTGGGTGCAGAAGCAATTCAGCTTTTTCTAGACTATCTTTTTAATGAATTACATGCGCTGCATATCAGGGCTGACATCGGCGACTGGAATCAACGCAGCCTGCGTATGGCATTAAAGTGCGGCTTTATTGAGTTAGGCAGGGAAGAAACCCCTGCTACGGAATTCTATTCCGGCGGCATTGCGGTACATATGCAGTTTGATAAGCCGTTATTGAGTTAATTCCAAAGGGAGTAGCCTAACGGAAAGGGGGAAATGTGGGATGAATGGAAAATAGCTTTACGTAGGGTGGGTGCAGCGTAGCGTAACCCACCACGGTTTTCCCACGTTATTCACGTGCAAACGGGAATCTAGTGTCTATTGTCATTCTGGAGCTGAACGAAGGATAACACGATGGGGAATTGTGTTATTGGTATTTATTGGTACTTATTGGTAGTATTGGTATATATTGGTAGTATTCCTAAAGTATCCCCAGCCCGTATTCCGTCAGCGTCCTCGCCTTGGCTTTCCCGTTCCCCACGTATTTATCCAGTTCCTGCCAGAAGTGCTTACTGTGGTTATGTATCTGTGTGTGAACCAGCTCGTGGAAGATGACATAATCAAATAGTTCCTGCGGCAGCGCTATTAGTTTCATATTCAGATTGATATCGTTTTTGCCGGAACAGCTCCCCCAGCGCGTCCGCTGGTTTCTTATAGATACCCGGCCGTAACTAAAACCGTTTAACCGCGCTAATTCCTTAAGCCTTGCCTTGATTTTCTTCCGGGCTTCTTTTTTATCGATGTTGAGAAAAGCCTCGTTAATTTCCTGCTGTTCTTTTTGGCTCTCCTTGATCGTGACCAGGTGCTTGTTTATCCATTTTTCTTTTTTATATACAAAATCCATCGCGTCGTTTATAGTGGCGTGGCGCGGTAAAGCAACCCTCACGCCCCGCCGCGGCCGGATGGTAATAATGATTCTTTTAGCCCGGGGGTTGTTTACAAACGTTACCGGGCCGATATCTTTAACCTGGACAATTTGAGATTCAGCCATGATATTTATATTCTACAGGTTTTAGCCGGGGATTGGGAAGAACGTCTTTATCGGTTGTCATCAACAAGGTACTGATTTTATTCGGGAGCGGGTGGAGTCCATTTCTATCTCCCCACGCACGACATTACCCCCTTGACACCCCAAGAACAGGGCATGGTATATTGTTATTCCCGCTGACTAGTTACTAGTAGCTAGTTTCTAGTCATTAGATACTAAATATTGCTTTGACAACATGTATCGTCCTTCCTTGTAAACGAGGAAGGAGAAGAGGTTAGAGTCGGGGGCATTTCCCGTTTGTCATCCTGGAGTCCTTCCGGGGAAGGACGAAGGATATCAGGGTGGGGCGGGGACAAATAGTCCTGTAGGGTGGGTAAAACCCTTACTCCAATTTTTACCCACCAAATCCATACCGGTGAAAACCGGTATCCACATAGACCATACTGTGTGCCGTCTAAGGGTAAATAAACCACCATGTGAACTACTGGATCCCGACTGGAGTTTATACTGAGCGACCTGTCCCGTATAAGCGCCGATGGCATCGGCTGAATCGGGAAGTGAATGCATCGGGATGGAGATTATGATAAATATTGTTAAACTAAGCATCCCTTTCTTTATAAACGGGGAAAAGGACTAGAGGGATAGGGGTTGGAGGCAACGGGGTTAGGGTTCCCGTTACTAAGACACGGTAAGGCGGGCATCCGTGCCCGCCCACACAGGCAAAGATGCCTGTGCCACCGCTTAACCCACCCTACTTCAAATACACGAATAAAAAGGTTTCAGGAAAATAACTAAAATGAAGCTGGCTTTCCATAACACGAATGCCGACGAATACCCTTACGAATCACGCTCATTACAAAGCTAAAGGGGTAATAAAAAAAATAAAAAAAATCTTTAAAACGAATAAACAGCAAAAAATAAAAGAGCCCCGGTAAAATCAGGGCTCTTAACAAGAAAGGAAAATAGAAAGAACCTATCGCCTATCTGTCCGTCACCGTCCCGGCGCCCAGCATAATCGCCATCTCGATATGCGGCTTGCGCACCTTATGCCAGACCAGCGGCCCGTGGTCGGTTCCTTTAGGGATCCACATCGCGAAAGATTTATCGAACATGAGCGTATCATCGCCCATATCGAATTCCAGGTCTGCCCCCAGGTCCTCCGGGTCTTTAGGGTCCCCGCCGATGTGCATCACGATCTCGTCGTACTTCTCATGGACCATTTTGGGTATTGACGGATCTACTATATCCCAGATCCACCCGAACTCAAGGTAAACATTAGCGATATTTATCTGCTTGTTGCTCATATACGTCATCGTCGGCACCTGGCGGCCTTTTTGCATCGGTCCTGCCTCGCGCATCGGGCTGCGGATAACGTACTGCTCGTAATCAAAAGCCCTGGTCTTTGCCGAAGCCGTTTTCTTGCCGTCTTTTATGCCGCTCTTGCCCCAGGCCCTGGACATGTCCCCGGTACCAAGCATCAGCGTCATCTCAATATGCGGAAACTCGAACTTCTTCCATGTCAGCAGGCCGTGTGGTGTTCCTGCGGGTATGTAAATGCCGGTAGTGGTGTTGAAAGTTATCGGTTGCCCGCCGATGTAGAACTCTATTTCTCCGCCCAAAACCTGCGGCCGCTTGTAATCGCCGCCCCAATGCAGGACTATTTCATCATAATCATGCACGTGTTCCATGATACCCGGATTGGGAGAAGGTATATCGTAAATCCACCCCAGCTCTATGTAATAGGGTGCTCCGGTCTGCTTCTCGCTCATGAAGGTCATTGTAGGGCTTTGTCTGCCCTTAAAACCGGCCCCTGCTTCATAGACAGGCTTCCGTACGGCGTATTTTTCATACTTGCTTTCAGCCATTTGGAAAGTACCTCCCTGCATTCATTAATGCGGCTGTGAAATTGATTAACTAATCATATATCAAAGTATTTGGCATGTTCAAGCAGAAAAGTGTTCTAACGTTAGTCCAACAAGCAAGCCTTTTATCTTGTCATTCCCACGAAAGTGGGAATCCATAGCCCGCCAAGCGTTATTCAGGGGTAAATCGTTCCCCTCGTGAGAGGGGCCCCGTTCTTTAAAAGGGGAAGTGAAGAGGATTTGGTGTTAGAGTGGGTGTTCTTTCTCGAAGAACGGGAGAGGCATGTAGCCAATGCCGAAGATTAACTTTTTGTCTAACTCCCCAACAAAAAAGCGCCCCGATTTTTATCGGGGCGCTCAATCTTACTAACTGTATCCGGAACAGTACTAACGCTTTGTATATTGAGGAGCTTTACGGGCTCTCTTGAGGCCGGGCTTCTTCCGCTCCTTGGCGCGGGCGTCCCGGGTCAGCAGACCGTTTTGCCGCAGGACAGGTTTAAAGCGTTCGTCAGCCTGTACTAAAGCGCGGGAAATGCCGTGACAGATCGCTCCGCTCTGGCCGGTAACACCGCCGCCGAGTACTTTAATGACGGCGTTGTATTTACCCACGCTTTCTGTAGTAATGAACGGCAGATTAATAACGCGCTGGTGTTCCATAGAGGGGAAACGCTCTTCCAGCGGTTTGCCATCTATGATAATGGTGCCATTCCCTGCCATCAGTTTTACCTGTGCTGTTGCCGTCTTGCGGCGGCCTGTCCCGTGAAAATAGCTCTGTTTATCCATACATCAATCCCTTTATTTAGCTTCCGCAGATTTTTCAGCCGCTGGTTTTTCGGCTTTCTTTTTATCAACTTTAGGCTTATCGGCTTTGGCCGTTGCTTCCGTCTTTGGTTTAGGTGCATTAGGGTAAGTGGCCCCGGCATACACGCGGAGTTTCTTGTTCATTTGCGCGCCAAGGCGTGTGTGGGGCAGCATGCCTTTTACCGCATATTCGATTGCCCGGGTCGGGAATTGTTCCATCATCTTGCCAAGCGTGATGCTCTTTAGACCGCCGGGGTAGTTGGAATGGCGGTAATAGGTCTTCTGCTCTAGTTTTTTACCGGTAACGCGCACTTTAGCCGCATTGATTACGATTACATAATCGCCGGTGTCAGCGTTAGGCGCATAAATGGGCTTGTGTTTGCCCATCAACAGCCTGGCAATCTGCATGGAAAGCCTGCCCAGTGTCTGATCGGCGGCATCTATGACATGGTGGTCATGTTTGATTTTAGAAACTGTATTTACGAATGTTTTCATTACCTATCTCCCTCGAATGGTACAGGGTAGTTCACATGTACAAGACAGAGCCCGTTTGCTGGAGCGGTTGGCCCTGCAAGCCCCGGTGTTTTAGCCTGTATGATGTTTTCAAACTCCTCAACGGATAATTTACCTTGTCCCACTTTAATTAATGATCCTGCTATATTGCGTACCTGATGGGGTAGGAAAGCGTTGGCTGTGATATCTAAAACAACCAGTTCCCCATCCTGTGTTATTTCCGCTCTAAAAATATTCCGTACGGTCAGTTTTTGCCGGGCCGTCTCCGCACTGGCGACGAAGGAAGAAAAGTCATGCCGCCCGATGAGTGCCTTACATGCCCGGTTCATTTCCGCGGTATCAAGCGGGGCGTTGACACGGTGGGCAAATCCCTGCCTCATCGGAGAACGTGCCCGGCTGATAAGTATATAGTACTTATACTCACGGCTTACGGCACGGCGTCTAACATCGTAATAGTCTGCGGTCTTAAAAGCTTGCTGCACGGCGATATCATCCGGCAGGTAATGGTTCAGGCCGCTTACATATCTGTTCAAGGGTAGGGTGGAGGGGGTTATAAAGCTGACCACCTGCCCCTTTGCGTGGACACCGGCATCGGTCCGTCCGGCCGTTTTAATTCTTATCCTTTCTCCTGTTAGCTTCTTTAATGCTTTTTCCAGCTCTCCCTGTATAGTCCTGGCATTTTTCTGTAATTGAGAGCCGTGATAATTAGTTCCGTCATATTCTACTATTAAAACAATCCCGTTAGCGGGAATTGGGTCTGAAGCCATGCTTCTCCCAAACGTTTCAACGAAACGTGAAGTTATTTCACGAGCTCAAGCTGTACCATCGGGGCGCTATCGCCCAGGCGGGGTTCCAGCTTTGTAATGCGGGTATATCCGCCGGCGCGTTCCTTGTAGCGCGGGCCCAGGTCAGAGAATATTTTCTCCGTTACAGCTTTGTCCAGTATAAAGGCCATCGCCTGCCGGTAGGCGCTAAGGCCGCTCTTCTTACCGAGCGTGATCATTTTTTCCGCCATAGGGCGGACTTCTTTAGCTTTAGCTTCTGTAGTAACGATTTTCTCGTTCCGGAGCAGAGATGTAACCAGGTTGCGGTAAAGCGCTTTCCGGTGACTGGAATCGCGGCTTAGTCTTCTGCCTAAAACATTGTGCTTCATAATAATGGTTCTCCGTGTAAAACGTATTACTAACCTTATTCTTCATCTTCAACGGCATCTGTCTTAGCCGCGGATTTTTTCTTGCCTTTAGCCTTGGGTTTGGCCTCTTCTTCCTCGGCTATCGCTTCTTCTGTTGGTTCCTCGCCAAGATCTTCCGGCTTGGGATTGAGTGAAAGGCCGATATTAGCCAGGCGGTCCTCAATTTCCTGGAAGGACTTCTGCCCGAAGTTGCGCAGTTTGAGAAGTTCTTTCGTGCCTTTGCCGATAAGCTCACCGACAGTGGTAATGTTACTGCGGCGCAGACAATTCATCGTGCGCACGGAAAGGTCCAACTGCTCAACCGGCATGTTATATTTCTCGTCCGGGATGGAAAGGCGGATCGCGCGCTCTTCATCTTTCATCTGGGAAATCTTAACGTATTCCTCAAACGGTGTAAGCTGTTCGATGAGGATGCCGGCAGCGCGGCTCACCGCATCAACCGGCGCCATTGTTCCATCTGTCCAGAGGTCAAGGCGCAATCTCTCACGTGAGGTCTCGCGACCCAGGTGTGTCGGCTCGACAACATAATTTACCTTGCGGATAGGCGTGAAGATGGCATCCACCGGGATTGTCCCTACCGGCGTGGTGTCAGAAGATTCAGCCCCGCGGAAACCCGTCCCTAGTTCCACATCCATCTCTACGTAGAGTTTGGATTTAGGGTTATTCAGCGTAATCAGGCACAGGTTAGGATTGGTAATCTCAAAATCCGCTGAAGGTTTAATATCTGATGCACAAACTCGGCCTTCACCTTCAAAATCCAGGATTAATGTGCCGCCGCGATCAGATAGGGGTTTGAGCCTCATTTCTTTTATGTTGAGGAGGAATTCCATTACGTCTTCTTTAGCGTTTGGGATAACCGTAAATTCGTGCTGAACGTTTTCAATTCTAACTTGAGTAACAGCGGCTCCGGGAAGGTAGCCGATCAACACGCGGCGCAATGAATTACCGAGGGTAACGCCAAACCCTTTCTCCAGCGGCTCGGCGATAAAACGTCCGAAGTTTTCCGCCTGTTCGGTACATTCAATTTTGGGGACTATTAGTCCAGCCATTGAATAATCTCCTTTTTGTTACACTACCGCGAGTAGTACTCGATGACGGCTTTGCCGTCAAACTTGGCGTCCACCTGGTCCGGGGTGGGTAAAGTGACAACCTGCCCGACCATGTTCTGACGGTCAAGACTAAGCCAGTTCAAAATGTTCTTTGATTCTATGTTTTCTGCCAGTACTTTGTAATACTCGGTCTTTTTACTGCCTTCACGCCAGGCAATGGTATCGCCTTCTTTAACAAAAGCGGAAGGGATATCAGCCTTTTTGCCGTTAAGCAGGATATGGCCGTGCATCACTAACTGGCGCGCCTGGGAGCGGGAATCCGCAAACCCCAGCCGGTAAACCACGTTATCGAGGCGGCGTTCAAGTAAAATAAGTAAAGTATCGCCGGTAATGCCGGGCATCTTTTCCGCAAGTTCAAATGTCTTGTGGAACTGACGCTCCAGCGTGCCGTACGTGTATCTAGCCTTCTGTTTTTCACGCAGCTGAATACCGCGGTCGGAATTACGGCGGCGCCGCCGGCTGGTCGATGCCTGGCCGGGTGCCTTAGGCCGTTTATCCACAGCGCACTTAGGTGTAAAACAGCGTGCGCCTTTTAGTAATAGCTTTTCACCGTTACGCCGGCAAATGCGGCATACTGCTTCTGTATATCTTGCCATAATTTCCCCTTTTAGACTCTTCTCCGCTTAGGAGGACGGCATCCGGCGTGCGGTATGGGTGTAACGTCCTTGATTCCCGTAATATAAAGGCCGGAACCCTGTAATGAACGTATTGCTGCCTCGCGGCCGCTGCCGGGCCCTTTAACGTACACTTCCACCTGGCGTAATCCGTGAACCATCGCCTTGCGGGCTGCATCACGCGCTGCCATCTGGGCGGCGTAAGGAGTTCCCTTACGTGAGCCTTTGAATCCGGCCGTGCCGGAACTTCCCCATGATAGGGCATTACCCTGCGGGTCCGTGAGCGTAACAATTGTATTGTTAAAGCTGGATTGTACGAAAGCTTTACCGGTTGGTACTGCTTTCTTTTCCCGCTTCCTCGTTTTAACTTTTCTTTTCTGTGGCACCCTGTCCTCCTTGTCCCGGTGTAATCATTATTTCTTGGTGGCTCCGCGCTTCTGGCCTCTGCCGGCTACGGTCTTCGGGCGTCCCTTCTTGGTGCGTGCGTTAGTGCGTGTGCGCTGGCCTCTCGCGGGCAAGCCATGACGGTGGCGGAGTCCGCGGTAACTCCCGATCTCAATAAGCCGCTTGATGTTGGCGCTGACTTCTTTTCTGGCCTCGCCTTCAACGCGGAACTGTTTATCGATAATTTCTCTTAATTTGTTGACTTCAGCTTCGGTCAAATCTTTTACCCTCACTTCAGGCGCTATTCCCGCCTGGTTGAGGATTTTATAGCTAACAGCCGGGCCGATGCCGTAAATGTACTGCAATGAGACCCATGCTTGTTTGTTGACCGGTATATCAATACCCGAGATACGTGGCATTTTCCCTCCTTGTTATCCCTGCCTCTGTTTATGTTTGGGGTTTTCGCAGATAATCCTGACGACACCGTGCCGCTTGACTACCTTGCATTTTTCACATCTTACTTTTACTGAAGCTTTAACTTTCATTTTTCAAACCTTTTATTTATTTTAACCGGTAGGTTATCCTGCCGCGTTTTAAATCATAAGGTGATAGCTCTATTAAAACCTTATCTCCGGGCAGGACTCTGATATAGTGCATCCTGATCTTGCCCGAAATATGAGCCAAAACCTCATGTTTGTTGGGGAGTTCCACACGGAACATGGCATTAGGTAAAGCCTCAATGACGGTACCTTCTACTTCAATAGCTTCTTTCTTAGCCATATTATCCCCTGGTTAATACCTCCGGTTCATTATCATCAACTGCAATCGTATGTTCAAAATGCGCTGAAAGGCTGCCGTCGGCGGTAAGCACCGTCCATTGGTCTTCAGCAACGCGTGTTTGCCAACCCCCGGCATTCAGCATGGGTTCTAATGCTAATGTCATACCCTTTTTCAATACCGGCCCGGTACCGGGTTGCAGTCCATACGGAGCATGGGTAGTGTTGGGAATCTGCGGGTCTTCATGCATTTTACGGCCAATACCATGCCCGGTATATTCCCTCACCAGGGAATATCCTCTGGATTCAGCAAAATTTTGGATGGCCGCAGAAATATCGCCCAGTTTTGCGCCCGGGCGTGCAGCAGCTATCCCTACCTTAAGTGTATCACGAGTTGTCTCTATAAGTCTCCTGGCTTCCGGGGTAATTTCACCAACCGGCACCGTAATAGCGGCGTCACCGTGGTAACCCTGGAATATCGCGCCGAAATCCAGCGATACGATATCGCCTTCTTTCACCACACGGTCACCCGGGATCCCATGCACGATCTCATCATTGACAGACACGCAGACGGTTGCCGGATAGCCGTGGTAACCCTTAAAGGAGGACTCGGCGCCCATCTTTTTCAATTCCTTCATCGCTATCATGTCCATATCTTTTGTTTTCATACCGGGTCTGATTTGTTCTGCCAGTAACTCTAACACGTCCGCGACAATTTTCCCGGCTTGCCGCATCATAGCTATCTCTTTTTCAGATTTCAGTTCAATACCCATTTATCTTGACATCATCCTAATGCAGGGCGGAGATGATTTTCCGGTTAACATTTTCCATTCCGCCTTCACTAACTATCTCAACCAGTTTCCCGGCTTTTTTATAATAATCTATCAGCGGTGCCGTTTCCTTCAAATAAACCTTGAGCCGATTTTTTATCGTTTCCGGTTTATCATCGTCGCGCTGGAAAAGTTCTCCGCCGCAGCGGTCGCACATGCCGGCTTTTTTCGGCGGTGCATCAACCTCGTGGTAGGGGCTTTGGCATTTACGGCAGATCCAGCGCCCGCTTAATCTTGTTAAAACCTCTTCCTCTGATACCTCAATGTAAATGACTTTATCTATAGCTTTGTTCTGCTGCTTTAACGCTTTATCCAGAGCTTTTGCCTGCTCTATGTTACGGGGGAACCCGTCAAATATCGCCCCTTCCGCCACATCCGGCAATGATAACCTGTCCATAACCATCTGGATGGTTATTTCATCCGGGACCAGCTGCCCTTTGTCCATGTATAACTTGGCCTTTTTACCAAGTGCGGTCTGTTCCTGGAGCGCTTTACGGAAAAGGTCGCCGGATGCTACCTGCACCAGCTTTAGTTTTTCCGCCAGCTTGACGGCCTGTGTCCCTTTCCCCGCCCCCGGGGGCCCCAACAGAACAATATACAATAATACTCCTACTTTATAAAGCCTTCATAGCGCCGCATTACAAGCTGGGCTTCCAGTTGCTTCATCGTGTCCAGTATAACGCCAACCACGATCAACATACCGAGTGAAGATATCTGTATTTGTTGAACGTTGGTAATAGAACGCGCCAGGAAAGGCATGACGGCGACGAATCCCAGGAACAGCGCCCCTGCCCAGGTTATCCGGTTAATTACGCCGCTTAAGTAACTCGCGGTATTTTTCCCGGGGCGTATGCCCGGTATAAAACCGCCCTGCTTTTGCAGCGTTCCGGGCAAATCCTGCTGCTGGTAGGTAATCATCGTATAGAAGAACGTAAAACCTACGGACAGCAGGAAGTAAGCAACCCAGTAAAAAGCGCCCACGGGCAGGGCGGTACTGGGGCTGAACCACCGGACAATCGTGTCCGCAAAACCGGCTTGATTCGGATTGACGAAGTAGCTGGCAACCATTCCGGGGAACAGCACGATAGACATGGAGAAGATGAGCGGTATCATACCGGAGCTGTTAACGCGCAATGGAATATGTGTACTGCCGGCCTGGCGGTACATGCGGCCGCCTCTAAAAACACTGCGCGCATATTGTACCGGCACCCGGCGGTGGGCTTCTGTGAAC
>Ga0105104_10003366_pt1 | contig 11420 bp, 9 predicted proteins | sample PPLLaktember2015_3_FD_87034 | JGI IMG/M metagenome (GOLD analysis project Ga0105104, IMG submission 87034) | Freshwater sediment microbial communities from Prairie Pothole Lake near Jamestown, North Dakota, USA - PPLs Lake P7 Core (6) Depth... | ecosystem: Environmental > Aquatic > Freshwater >...
CAGCCCGCCTGCTCGCGATCCTCGGGCTGGATCAAATCCCGCCGGCGGTGAAAATATCAACGCTTTCCGGCGGGCAGAAGACCCGCCTGGCCCTCGCCGGCGTGCTCCTGGCGCACCCGCAGCTTCTTCTATTGGATGAACCCACCAACCACCTCGACCTGCCGATGCTCGAGTGGCTCGAGCAGTGGCTCACGGCGTTCCGCGGCGGCGCGCTGGTGGTCTCCCACGACCGCACCTTCCTCGACCGGACCGTCACGCGCATCCTCGAGCTCGACCCGCGCACGCACACCGTCAACGAATATGAAGGCAACTACTCAGCGTATCAGGATCAGAAAGGCGAGGAGCGCGCGCGCCGGGAGCAGGCGTATTCCGATCAGCAGCAGGAGATCGCCGAACTGCGCGGCGCGGCCGGCCGCCTGCGCGGGATCGCGCGCTTCCGCAAGGGCGGCAAGGCGGATACCAAGGATGGGTTTGCCAAAGGATTCTTCGCCAATCGCGGAGCGGGAACGGTAAAGCGCGCCAAGAATATCGAACGCCGGATCGAAAAAATCCTGACCGAGGACCGGGTGGAAAAACCGGGCTGGGAGTGGGGGCTGAAACTCGCGTTCGAGCCCTCCGCCGCGGGCGGGAACGATGTGCTCACACTCGAGAACCTCTCCGCGGGTTATAACGGCACCGTAATCCTCGAGGGGGTTGACATGCGCCTGCGGCGCGGCGCGCGCGCGGTGCTCACCGGCTCCAACGGCAGCGGCAAGACGACTCTGTTGCGGACGGTCGCCGGCGCACTGCCGCCGCTCGCCGGCCGTGTGCATCTCGGCGCCAATATCAAACTCGGTTTCATGGCCCAGGAACAGGAAACCTTGGACCCGGCTCACAACGCGCTGCAGGTCGTCCAGGCCGAGATCGCCGCCGACGAGACCGATGCGCGCCGCTTCCTGCACTACTTCCTATTCTCCGGCGACGATGTGTTCACGCCGGTCGGCGCGCTCTCCTACGGCGAGCGCGCGCGGCTCCTGCTCGCGCTGCTGGTCGCGCGCGGCTGCAACTTCCTCCTGCTGGATGAGCCGGTCAACCACCTCGATATCCCATCGCGCGACCGGTTCGAGCAGGCGCTGACGGCGTTTAAAGGAACCGTCCTTGCCGTCGTCCACGATCGTTACTTTATCGAGCGGATCGCGACTGAGGTTTGGGGCATTGATAACGGGAGCGTGAGGAAGCGGGGGTAAGAGCCGACGATCGACCATGGACCACGGGAAAACCGACGATCGACGATTGACCATCGACCATCGTTGAAAACCAGACCGTAGACCATGGACGATGGACGATGGACGATGGCAAAACCAAACCATCGACCATCATTACATCCGACCACAGACGATGGACAATGGACGATAAAAGGGACGATAGAGGAACCCGGATCATGATCCCCCTCATCCCATCCTTCTCCCAGCACCTGCCCTTGCGGAGTGCGCAGGTTCGGTTTGTTCCAGGAACCTGCGCGATTACGGAGCAAGGGTCAGCGGGGAGAAGGTGCCGAACCTGTCCCGGAGGGAAGCGACGGGAGGCCGGACCTGTCCCCTGAGCATGTGAAGCCGGCGGTCGTCCGGCGGAACGGTTATGCGAGGGGGATGAGGGAGGGTTTTTCCGAAGGCCGAAAACCGACGATCGACCGCAAACGATCGACCATCGTAGATACGGCCCGGACGACTTACTTAACTAACGGCAGCCGGCCCTGAGAGCCGTAATTCATCAAAATAAAATCCACGCGGGCGGAGATGAAAAAAAAAAAGACCTTAAAAGTTTTTAGCCTTTAAGGTCTTGGAGGATATGCAGTTACGTTACATATTATTGCCGCTGCCGCGTCTTCCACTGATTACGGCCAACAGAGCAATTAAAACGATTGCTCCGATTAATCCGATGATAACGAATAACAATACATTGTTGTCAAAAGCTCCCTGCGCCGGAGCTCCGTCAGCGGGAGCTGCGTCGGCTGGAGCATCAGCATCCGGAGCCGTAATGGAAATACCGGCATCTTCACCATCCGCGGCCGGCAGTTGAACATTGATGGCTCCGCAGCCGCTCAGCATCAAAACAGAGAAAATTACGACACTCAGAAATATCGTTTTTTTGAACATGGCCAATACCTCCCGGTTCCCGGCATCGCTGCTCGGGTGCTTTTGAATTTTTGCCTGCATGCATCCTATGATCATTTTATGTTAAGCGCTTCCTGCTCGCATCCTTCGGCTGGGGAGTATTATTCCCCGCCACTTGGGGGAGAATCAGGGGTAATTGAAAAACCGGAAGATTTTCCCGGCCTTTTTGATGAGATTAATCGAAATAACCCGATAAGGATCGTGAGCGGTATTTATAAAAATCGCCATATCCGCGCGCGGGCGACCGACCCCTCGCCCGTGCAGGGAGGCGCCTTTTCCGTCGTCGATGGTCGATTATCGAAGGTCACCTGGGAGGGGTTTCCCGATCGTCGCCTTTCCCAAAACCTCCAAACTTCCTCCAGAGATCGCGCAAACCACCGTACTCAGATGGACACCGCGCCGTTATTCGGCAATAATAATCATCAGCATCGGCGGTTCAATTGGAAATCGGGAGGGCGGCATGAAAACGGGAAAATCCATAAGGGTGTTCGTAATGCTAGGCGCGGCACTGCTTGGCAGCGCCTGCATCCTGCAAACGGCCGCACCGACGGCACAGATCGTCGTGGTGACGGCCACAAAAGAGGGGAGCGTCCCGCTTCCGTCGACCCAGACGCCGGATGCGGGAGCGGCCCCAACCGCGGAGCCGACCTGGACGCTCACGCTGCTTCCATCGCTCACCCATACCCCCACGATTGCGCCGGTGACGATGGTTGCCGGACAGTCGCTCAGCTGCGTCAAGGGGCCGGATTGGAAGCTGTACGAATGGGTGGCCGGGATCGCCGAGGGCGAAACCGTCACCCTGATTGCGCGCGCGGCTCCGGAGATCCCGGATTACTACGTCGTGCGCAAGAGCGACGGGAAGGAATGCTGGGCCTTCAGCGGAAGCTCGGCCATCAGCGGCTCCACCGCCTCGCTTCCAGTGCGCGAAACCCCGCCCCTGCCGCAGGTCACCTATGTAATCGAAAACAAGGTCCAGATCCCGCTGTGCGTAGTGTACATCCGCGGGAAGGACGAGACCGTCTGGGGCGCCAATCGGTTGAGCGCGCCGATCCTTATAAATGCCTCTTTCGGCATCACCCTCACCGCCGGGTATTACGACGTCCGGATCATGGATTGCGCTCCGACCGTGTTGTACGAAGCGCACGACCGGGCGATCGGTTCCGATCCGACCTACCGCTACCAGCTGATCGCCATCGACGTGGATTTCTTTATCCAGAACAACCTGCCGTACAGCATCTGCCACATCCAGATCCGCACGGCGGCCTTGCCGGCCTGGCAGGAAATCTACAACCATGATACCGGCGGCTCGTTTGCCGTCGGCACACGCAAGGACTTCACCCTGCGGGCGGGATTCTACGATGTGCGCATCACACGCTGCACGGACGCCGTCCTTCCCTTAATCACCATATATGTCCGTCCGGGTGTGGGCGGGTTCACGTGGGCATGAGGATCGACGATCGACGATCGCCCATCGACCATGGACCACAGACCATCGCGGAAAATCCGACCATCGACTGTCGACCATCGATGATCGGTAAACCAATCCCGCGATGGAATCATCTTCACCTTGCACCTTGCCTCTGAAAAGCATGCCCCCGCGAACGATGCGGGGGCGTCCTTTATCCGCGCGGGCGTTGAAGAAGGCAATTCACTTTTCGGATCGCAATACGGTCTCAGTACATCCGCCATGCTTCGCAGGCATGAATGCCCGCTCTGGAACACAATGCCCCCGCCAATAACACCCTCGCTTCGTAATCATCCCTGCTCATGCAGCAAATTCGAGCAGGGATACTTCACGAGGGCAGGCGCGGGGGCAGGCCCATTCGGGGCAAAATGCAATTTTTTATTTACACGATGGTCGATTGTCGATGGTCCATCGTCGATGGTCGGATGCCAGCATATTCCGGGCGATGTACTCCGCCAATTTGCCGATATCCTCCCGGCTGTGCTCGCTCATCTCCTCCACATACCCCTTTCCCAATGCCCAATGAATCAATCCGTCCATCCAGCCGCCGAGGATCGGGTGCTCGAAACCCGCCTTCAGGGTCCGGGATAATTCCACGCCCTCCGAATCCTCCACGACCGAAAACGCCGCCGAAATGTTTAATAAGGATCGGGGGAACATGGCCCGGAAGACGGCCGTGAGGGAACGGTCATCCTCAATCACCGAAGCCACCCGGTATCGCATGTGATGGATTTTTCCCGCGAGCCGCTCCTCAAAATATAAAATCGATCCCTCGTGAAGCGGGTCCCCGCGCACATAGTCGCAGCGCAGGTGTTCTTCCGGACTGTACCGGGGATAGATTTCGTTCAGACGGCCCAGGCAGGTTTTAAGCTCCTGCTTGGAACTTTTCATCCGCGCCGATGCAGAGATGACAATCATGCGTTCCTCCGATGATCGGTTCTTCAACCGTCCATGGTTCATGGTCCATTGTCCATCGTCGGTTTTTCGTTCGCCGATGGTTGCCTTTCCGATGGTCGATGGTCCATGGTCGACCGTCGGTTTTACACACAGCGGTACACCGCCTCCCGCAGCGCGCGCTCGCGCCGGTCGCCGGAAACCGAGTACCCCATGTGGTTCATGGCGTAGGTGTATCCGATCTCTTTTTCCGGATCGGCAAACGCAAGCGCTCTAGCAAACGATATTCCTCCGGGGCAACATTCATACGTCATCGGTTGGCCGACCGTCCACCGTCAGGTTTTCTCGATGGTCGATCGTCGATTGTTCATGGTCAGCCGTCTACTTCTGCGGCATGCGCCGGAAGCGGGCCAGTAAAAATGCCAGCAGCGCTGATTGGTACGCCCAGCCCGCGAGCAGGATCCAGACTGCGGACGGATCGCCATCCTGCATCGCCCAGTAAAACCGCGCCGGCCAGAAGGTCGGGATCGCCCCGAACGCCCATTGCCAGATGCCGGGCACGAAGTAGGCCACGACCGCCGGAACCATGATCACGCCTGTCGCCTTGGTGAGTGCGAAGCCCTGGACTTTATTCTCCGCGAACAGGACGAGGAACAGCGACATGATTGGCGCAAGCGGCGCGGCCGAGAGCGATACCAGAATGAGTTCGATCGATCCTATTTGCGCCAGGCCGGTCAGCGGGATCATTACCACGGTGAAGAGCACGCTGAGCGCGAGCGGGAGCGCCAGGCGGTAGACCAGGTAGCCGTCCAAGCCGAGCGGTGTGACCTGCAGCGCCATCAGCGTGCGGTCGTCGCGCTGATCCAGAAGCAGGAAGCCGATCAGCGTTCCGGCCATAAGCGGCATGGTCATTACCAGCAGGCTGAGGAGCAGCGGGTAATACGGCGCCAGGTCGAAATCCGCGGCCTGGCGGATCAACCCGGCGGCGTACGGAATCAGATAGCGCACACCCACTCCCATGATCAGGGGGATCATCACGAACCAGGGCAGGAGCTCGTCGCGCCAGATGCTGCGGGCGTCCACCGGCCCGAGCGCGCGGATCGCGCGGATGGCTTTCATGAAATCCTTCCTTTACGCCGTGAGCAGCAGGTGTTTGTAAGCCCGCCGGCTGAGAATGTACAGCAGCGCGATCGCGGCCGCCGGATACAACAGGCCGTAGGCCGCCTCCCCGGGGGAGAGCGGCTCCCACCCCGCGCGCATCAGCGCCAGTGCCGCCTGCATCGGGTGCAGGAGGAACAGCGGGCTGCGCCACAATCCGAAAAAATCTATCAGCGGCAATCCCAGCCCGAAGACGTACACCATCGAAGGCATCAGGAACTCGTTGATCGAGCGGTAGCGGGCGATGACGACGAATCCCGCCAGGCACAGGATTGCCGAGAGCAGCACGATCCCGAGAATCAGGAAGATCAGGCCGGGGCCGGCGCGCAGGAAGCCGAGCCCGGCCAGGAGAAGGGTCAGGACCGTGTTTTCAACAGCCGCCAGCGCCGAAAGCGTTAGCACCTTGGAGGCTAGGTATTCCCGCGGCCGGAGCGGTGTGACCGAGCGCGCAGCCAGCGAACCCTCGTCGCGCTCGAGCAGCACCAGGCCGGCGATGAAGTAGAAGGTGGTGATAAACAGATTGGCGGCGACCATCCCGGCCCACACGCCCGAGGCGTCGAAGTGCGGGAGTTGCGAGAACACCGCCGCCCAGACCGCCGTCACGAACACGCTGGCGGCGTAGAAGCCGTTGCGCAGCTGGAGCCGTATATCGCACAGCAGGGAAGCCGCGAGCCGTTTCACGCCGCCTCCTCTCCGCGCCCGAGCGCGGCGCCCGTCACCTTGAGGAAGATCTCATCCAGCGTGGCTTCCTGGGTGTGAATGGTCTGCACGGCCGATTCGCGGATCCGCCGCAGGAAGGCTTCGTCGCGTCCGAGCGTCTCGAGCGGGAAATCCTCGCGCCCCGCGTTTCCTTCGTCGCGGTATTCCACCCGCACCAGGCGGCGGCCGAAGCGCAGTTTCAGTTCGCGCGGCGCGTCGATCAGCCGGATGCGCCCGTCGACCAGGAACGCCACCCGGTCGCACAGCTCCTCCGCCACCGTCATCGTGTGTGTGGTGAGGAACACGGTTTTGCCGGATTGCTGCTGCGCGCGGATGAGATCCATGATCATGCGTGCGTTGACCGGGTCCAGTCCGGAAGTGGGCTCGTCGAGGAATAAAAGTTCCGGATCGTGCAGCAGAGCCCTCGCCACATTCAGCCGGTTCTTCATGCCCTTGGAGAACTGGGCGACGGGCGTGTCGCCGTCGGCGCCCAGGCCGACCGTCGCGAGCAGCGCCTGCGGCGCGAGCGCGGGCCGGGCGTAGAGCGCCGCGAAATAGCGCAGGTTCTCGAGCGCCGTCAGCTTGAGGAAGTGATTGGGCATCTCGAAGGAGACGCCGATCCGCTCGTAATAGCCGCACCCCAGGGCCTGCAGCGGCCGGCCGAACACCGTCACCGAGCCGGAGAATCCCGGCAGCAGCCCGATCAGGATCTTCTGGGTGGTTGATTTTCCGGAGCCGCTCGGTCCGAGGAAGCCGAAAATTTCGCCGCGCCGGATTTCGAAATCCAGCGCTTCGATCGCCGGCCGGTCGCGGCCGGAATATGAGTAGGTGAGCTGGCGTACTGCAAGCATGGGTTTTCTTCCTTTAAAGAGGTGCGGGCTGCGGGATATTTCTACCGGCCCGCGCGGCGCACATTATTTACCGACAAGATAATCGGCGATGATATCCAGCATCGTCTCCATCGTCTTTTCGTGCAGGTCCGCGCGCAGGTCGTTCCGGTGCAGGCTGAGGAAGAACAGCGCGTACATCAGCCCCATCGTGGTTTCCACGTCGCGCGCGAGCGGCAGCCCCGCCCGTTTCCACTCATCAATCAAGCCGGCGATGAAAGATTCATCCGCGTGCAGGTTTTCCGTCATCGCATTCGGCGGAAGCTTTCGCAAAAGGTACGCGTAATCTTCCTTGGAAAACCGGCTCAGCAAATTGCTGCTTTCCCAATACCGGAAAGCGAACCGCAGCACCGCCTTCAGGTTATCCGCCGGGGAGAGTTTGGGGTCGAGCTCGAACTCCGCGATCTTTTCCCGCTGGGCCTTCTCCACCCCGTTCAATAGCGCAAGGAACAGCGCCTCCTTTGAAGGGAAGAAATCGTAGAAAGCGCCCTTGGAAATTCCCGCCCCTCCGGTCAGGTCTTCGATATTGGTTTTGCGCAGCCCGTAGCGCGCAAAAAGCTCGCTTGCCTTTTCCAGGAGCGCGGACCGGATCCGCTCCTTTTCCTCGACGGAGAAGGCTTTTGGCATTATTTCGCCTCCTGTATCTCTGTGACTATATTATTTATACGGTCACATTATATTCATAATTTTAGAGTTGTCAATATCATCAAAAAAATGAGGGGTTTTGTGGAAAATTCAGCGAATAAGAAAGACTATCGACCATGGACCATCGTTGAAAACCCGGCCGTAGACCTTTGACGATGGACAATCGAACACCCCACTATCGACGATCGTCAAACCAACTCTGCGATGGAATCAGCCTCAACTTGCATTACTTTCTTCGTAAGATTCTGCCCCTGCGCCTCTTGCGGGGGCATCGAAAATCAGCGCGGGGATTTATCCCCGCGCGGGCGTGGAAGAAGGCAAATCATCTCCCGGGACCCGATACGGTCTACGGACATTCGCCATGCTCCGCGGGCATGAATGCCCGCTCTGCAAACAATACCCCTTCGGGGCAAAATGCAATTTTTTATTTACACGATGGTCGATTGTCGATCGTCGATCGTCGGTTTTCCCATGATCAATCGTTCATCGTCGGGTTTATAGTATCTCTACCACTCCCCGCGATCCGTCCACCCGCACGCGCTGGCCGGTTTTCAGGCGGGTCGTCGCGGCATGCACGCCGACCACGGCCGGGATGCCGTATTCGCGCGCCACGACCGAGCCGTGGGTCATCATCCCGCCCGTTTCCATCACCAGCGCGCAGGCGGAAAGGAAGAGCGGTGTCCACGACGGATCGGTCCCCGGGCAGACGAGGATTTCCCCCGGTTGGAGATTCGCCTGGCGCGGATCCAGGACCACGTGCACCCTGCCCTCCGCGATCCCCGGCGAAACCGGGCTGCCGGAGATTCGATTCTCGGAATCCCCCGCCACGGCGGCGATGCCCTCGTAGAAGGCGCGCCCGTCGCTCAGGAGCAGGCGCGGGATCGGACGCCGCCGCAATTCGCGTGCGTAGGCGCTCCGGCGTGCGGCGATCAATTCACGCCAGGGCCTCGCTTCGCGCCCGGCAAACGCCCGGATCTCGGAGATGGTAAGGTGGAAGAAGTCATCCGCGTGCGCCAGGTCGCCGGCGGCGGCGAATTCGTGCCCGACTTTGAGCAGCTCGCGGTGGATGATGTACATCATCCGCACCGCGAAGAATTTCGGGCTCTCGCGCGCGCCCATCAGCTGGCGCGCCCGCCCGGCGAAGAAGCGCACCAGGCCCGCCTTCACCCACCCGCCGCGCGTCCTGCCGACAGCCGCCGCCAGCCTTCCCACGGCTTCCTCGGCCGAGGCGGCGCTGCGGGCAAAGACCGCGTCCGGCGCCTGGGCTTCATCCTCGATCTGAAGGAAGTTGATCAGCATCTCGAATACGTGAGTCGGATCCTCGACCCAGCGCGTGCGCCCGAGATCGATCTCTCCCAGCCCGCGTCCGCCGTATTTATTAAGAAAGCGGCCCGCCGCCTGCATGACCGTCGCGGGTAATTTCCCTTCCCGGTAACGCGCGGCAAGCTCCGGCGCGCTTCCCCCCTGCACCGCCCGGCGGGAATCCGGGTCGCGCCTTATGGATTTGGCCATCTCCCACAAGGCCAGATCCATTTCCGTCGTTGGGTTGTAGGGCATCCCGCGCGTGATGGAGAGGACGAGATCGCGCACTTCGGCCTGCGCCGCCGGAGCCGTCATCGCCCTGCGGGCGATCATGTTCAGCACATTCCACGAAGCCATCCCGGCCGCGACGCCCGAGACGAACCGGATGAAGGTGCGCGGAAGCTCGCCGTCGGCCAGCCCCGGCAGCATATTAATCACCGCGGAAAGCCGCGCGTGGCGGTCGCCGGTGATCGCCGCGGATTGAGTTTCCATCTCTTCCAGGAGCCGCTCGCCTCCCGCGACGATTGCTTCGCGCCGGGCGCGGGGGGAAATCATATTCAGGAATATGTTAAAACCCAACGGGCCGAAGAAGCGCGCCATCCGGAAAAACGCGGACGGGCTTATGGCGGCCCGCCCGGGGCGAAGGTCCGGCTCGTCTTTGATCTGTTCCACCGCCTGCCCTATGGATGGTTCAACCATCGCAAGGACGTACGGCACTATCCGCCGGCCGACGGAATTCGACAGGAGCGGGGTGAAGTTCATCCATAAACGTTCACCGGCCGTCATCAGGACGGTTTGCGTCTCCGGCGTTACCTTCAGACCGAATATCCTGGCCGCGACCGCCACAAACATGCGGATAGAATCGCGTCCGAGGGTCGTCATCGGGTCCAGCATCCCCTGCACGGCTCCGAAGGAAAAGAACACCCGCAGCTTATCCTCCCGCAATCCTTCCGGAACCGGGAAGAGCGAGGTGATCGGCCGCGATTGGACAAGGGAGAATTCCCCGTCCGCGAGCGCCCATTCGATATCCTGCGGATCGGGAAAGAGCGCCCGCGCCCGCCCGCCGAGCCGCGCCAGTTCGAGGATTTGATCGTCGGTGAGCGCCTGCCGCGCGTCCGAAACCTGGTCGCGGCTCTCCGTCCCGCCGCCGGGCCGGCCGTGAATTTGGAACGCCTTCGCGCCCAGCGTTTTGGAAAGAATCCGCCCGTCCGCCGCGCGGACAACATAGTGATCCGGCTCGACTTTGCCCGCCACCAGCGCCTCCCCCAGGCCGAAGGTCGCGTCGATCACAATCTCGCGCCGGCTCCCGCTGAGCGGATTGGCGGTGAAGAGCACGCCCGAAGCTTCCGACGGGATCATGCACTGTACGGCGACGGCCAGCGCGAGGCCTTCCGCCGCGACCGCGTTGCGCATCCGGTATCCGATCGCGCGCGCGGTCCACAGGCTGGCCCAGCATTCCACTACCGACCGCAACAGCGGGTCCGCGCCGACAATGTTCAGAAACGTTTCCTGCTGGCCGGCGAAACTCATGTCCGGCAGATCCTCCGCGGTGGCCGAGGAGCGCACCGCCACCGCCGCATCCGCCGCGGGGTCGAGCGCCCGGTAAGCGGCGCGGATTTCCTCCGCGACCTCCGCCGGCACGCGGCAATTCAGAAACAGCGCGCGGATTTTTTCAGCGGCCGATTCCAGAAGCTCCGGTTCCGGCCGCGCTACTTCGGCGAGGATCCCGCGGATCCTCCCCTCCAGATCATTCTGCCGCACGGCCTCCCGGCAAGCCTCCGTCAGGACGCAGAAACCGGCCGGCACCGGCATCCCGCCGCGGATCAGCACTCCCAGGTTGGCCGCTTTGCCGCCGGCCGAGGGCAGATCGACCCGGTTCAGTTCGGATAAATTCCTTATCCAGCGCATAAATTGCTTTTCCTTTCCATACGGATATGGGATAACAATCAGCGGATATCGATACCGCGGAAGAAGATCTCCAGCATGGCGTGAAGAGTTTTTTCAGGATCCGGAAACCGGTTGCCGCTCAGGTAAATCTGGACGTATAAGCCGGTTAGCATGGTCAGCAGCGCGCGCGCCGCCTCGGACGGGTCCACGGGGCGGAAGATCCCCAGCCGGACTCCTTTTTGGATGGCATCCGTAAACCGGGAGTTGTAGATAATGAAGAAGGCGGCCAGCTGTGCGTGCACCCGGTTCCGGCTGTCGGGCACCTCGCGC
>Ga0105104_10003367_pt1 | contig 11418 bp, 4 predicted proteins | sample PPLLaktember2015_3_FD_87034 | JGI IMG/M metagenome (GOLD analysis project Ga0105104, IMG submission 87034) | Freshwater sediment microbial communities from Prairie Pothole Lake near Jamestown, North Dakota, USA - PPLs Lake P7 Core (6) Depth... | ecosystem: Environmental > Aquatic > Freshwater >...
ATCTGCACGATCGCGTCGGTGTCGATGGGATTGAGCTGCGTCGTGCCTTCGGTCACATGGACCTGGTTGGTGAGCAGGAGCAGGTCGGCAAAGGGCTCACTCGAGACGGTGAGAGTGAAGAGCAGGTCGATCTGGGAGGTCCTGTTGGCCGGGTCGTCGAAGGCAGGGTAGGCAAAGCGGAGCCGGTTATTGGAGGCCTCCACACTGACGACCGGGTCAGGTCCCGCAGGCGGGTCGAGGTGGAGCGTGTCGGCAGGCCCATACTTCCACTGACCTGCCGGCGGCGTGGTAGCAGCTGTCGAGTCATAGCTCCACGCCGGGCCCGCAGCGCCGTCCGCGTCCGGGTCATTCGCCAGGAACACCGGCAGGGGCAGGTAGTCATCGATGTTCGTCGGCTCGAAATCGCTGGACGGCTGGGTGTATTGGATACGATACGTCAGCCTATCCCCCGGTCTCACCCGGACGTTCGCGCAGCTGCCGCCGCAGCTTGTGTCCCCGTTGAGGGCATACACCGCCTTCTGCACGCTGCCGAATTCAACGACCAGGTCCGAGCCGCTGGTGTCGGACTCCGTAGGGCCGAGGGTCATCAGGGTACCGGTATCCAGGAGCCTGCCGCTGATCGTCACGTGGTTGCTCATCACGTCGCCGTGATCCACCGATGGGTCGCCGGATGGATAATCATCGGAGTAGCGGTCCTGGACCACTGCCCGGTAAACAATCGTACCGGTCGTGGGTCCATTTTGATAGGCGCCGCAATCCGGGATGGCGCTGCCGCCAGCCGGATTGACGCAGCCGCCGATCAGCCGGTCCGTCGCCGTGTGATCAGAGATTTCTGTGGAAACATCGAAGACGATCGTCGTCCGGCCGTCATTGGCAGCCGGATCGTCACTATCGCATTCCGGGCCCGGCCCGGCCGTGTAATTGCAGGATACATCGACGTTACTTCCGCTCATGCTCACAGGGCCGAATGCAAAGGGGTTGCCATTGACAGTCAGTTCGAGCGGGAAGCTCGCGTCAAGCCGCTGACCGTCAGACAGGATATCGGTGATGTCCACCTGATCGAAGGCGAAGAAGTCGGAGACCTGGAAGTTCAGTGTGTACTCCACAATATCGCCAGGCGAATAACCCGGGTATCCAGCATCGGTCCGAATCATCAGTTGTTTTTGTATGGCAATGGATTTCGCCGCCAGGCTATGGCAGTTGGGACACACAGCGGAGACGGGGGTGATCGCATCGCGCGTGTCGATCGGAGTCCAGCTGCCGGAAAAATCCGCTGCGTTGGTCATGTTCCGATCGGCACCGCTGTTGGGATCGATCACGCGCCCGCCGCCCGCCTCAGTGAGAGGGACATAGAATTCAAAGGTAAAAGAGGCATCGTTCTCGCCCGCGCCGCCGGTGACGCTGTCAAAGCGGCAGGTAAGCGCTCCACCAGGAGTAGCCGTGCCTGGAGTACCGGTCAGCGTGCAGCCGGCGGGAGTCGAGGCAATGAATGAGCTGTACTGGATGGTGTTTGGCAGGGTATCCGTCAGCAGCAGGTCCGTAATGGTTTGCCCATCGGCGATGTCCACACTGACGGTGTACCGGCGCAGGAAGTTGGGACCGGTCGCCGTTTCATCTTCGGGGCCATTGTATGTTTTGGAGATGGAGGCAATGACCGGTGTCATGTCCCGGCCCGGCCAGGTAGTGCTCTCGGGAGCGGCGGGCGTCAGGAGGGTCGCGTCCCCACAGCACCAATCGTTCAGTGCGGTCGCGCCGAATTGGTATCCGCCGCGGGCCCGGATCGTGAGCGCCGTGCCCACATCCGCCAGGTCGCTCAAGTGGGCTGAGATATTCACCATGGCAGGCGGCTGGGAAGGGACAAAGGAGCCAAAAGGCAGCTGCAGCGTCACGAGTCTATCCCCGGGCACGCCGCAGACAACCAGAGGAGTGCCTGTCGTCAGCGCAACTGCGTAGGGATGAGTGACAGGGCCCAGTCCACCAGAACAGCCGCCTGTATTCGCTGCGCCAAATGTATTCTGTACAGCCGTCAGCACTGAGCCGAGGTAGGTCGCGCCGAGGAAGTCCACGCCATCGTCGGGCGCCGCGCCCGCGCCATCCGCGCCGGTCACGGGGAAAACGATGTCGATGAAGGGGCCGTACCCGGCATCAGTGCCCGTCAGGTTGTCAAAGGTGGCTGTGAACGTAAAGTCTTCGCCGACCATCACATCGGCGGGTACATCCAGGATCACGCGTGCAACCGGTGCATAGGATGGGGCATATACAAGCTCTTGTTCGGGTTCTGGTGCAGGGGCCGCGAGGACTGGGGCAGGAAGCTTACCGCCCAACAAAAAAGCCGCGGTCAATGACAACAGCAAAGCAAGCCTTGTAAACCGCCCTGCAAAGACAAAGAATAATTCCATTTTGGCTCCATGTTCGCAGCAATGCACAAAAAAACTGACCGTGGCCAGTTTCGCTGTTCCTGTCTACACCTCCCTGCGGGCAGTAAAATGGTCCCGGTAAATTAAAATATGCTTAATACTATTCTAATCCTGCGTTACTCCGTGTCAATACTGAGACGTGTCACATCTGCCGTAGTAATTGCAGGTATGAACGGGTCGGTGGCAATATAAAAAAACAATGGCTGCCTATTGTGAACAGCCATTGTTTCGATCAACGAAGTTTAGGGGACGGTACGCACGTCCACAAGCACAGCCCGCACCGCGACCCGGCGAAGATAGGTCCCGGTCTTTTCGTCATACGAGTCACACGTGATGAGAGTGAGATGGGACTTCTCTTCGTGCTGCATGACGGTGATGTCGTCAGGCTGGACATGGGCATTGGAAACAACTTTGTACGTATAACGATAACCCGAGTTATAGATATAGATATATTCACCAATGCCCAGGGCCTTCAACCGGGAGAATACGCCAGGCTTCCCGTCTGCGTTGACGGCATGTCCCGTGAGCAGGCTGTTGCCTTTCCAGGTGGGATAGGCCGTTCCGTTCAGCCATCCAACCTGGTCATGGAGCCAGGAGACATCCCAGCTCCCATTCTTAGACTCCACACCAACAATAGTGGTATTTACCTTGATCACGGGAATCTCAATAGCCAGGCTTGTCGTGCCATAGACAGGTTGGGAAGCGGTATCGAGTTTTGTCGCTCTGCCCGGAGCAAAACCGGTAACGGGGATGAGGAAAGCACCGGTGGTTCCAGCCGGAGGCACCGGATTGCCATTTCCTCGGCCGCCCCCGCCACCTCCCCCCCCTCCTCCAGGATTGCCGGTTATGGTCAGTGTGTCGATCGCGGGCAGGGGATTGGTCACATTGACATTCGGATCGGTAATCAGCGAGCGTTCCGGAATCGTATTTCGATAATCTCCGGGAGCGCTGCCCGTGATCGCCACCTCCATCGTGCAGGATGAGTTACCGGCCAGCACGCCATCGCTTAATTGGATCAACTGCGTTCCCGAGGCGGCCGTCAGCGTGCCCCCGCAGCGATTGACCGGGCCAGGCGCAGAGCCGCCGGCTATCGCCAACCCGGAGGGCAATACATCCCTCAATCCCAGTCCGGTCAAGGGGATCTCTCCCGTATTCTGGATCGTGATGGTCAGTATGGAATAAGAGCCTGCCGGGATGGGGTTCGGCGCGAAGGATTTATCGACGATCGCGCCCGAAAGATTGGTCAATGTAGCTTCCGTGGCCCTGGCGTTTCTGACTCCGTTCGTGGTCGTTACCGCGCCCGCGCCGATGAGGTTGGTCAGGTTGCCATCCACAGTCATGGTTGCCCGGAGGGTCAATGTACATCTTCCGAAGGGCGGGAGGCTGCCGCCGCTGAACGAGAAGGAATTTTCCCCGGCAGCTCCGTTGAGCGTCCCCCCACAGCTGCCCGTATCGAAGTTTGGCGGGCTGGCAAGGATCATCCCGGTTCCGGGTACATTGTTTTCCATGGGCATGTCATCGGTAAAGGCGATGCCCGTCAGCGTGACACTGCCCGGATTGATCAGTTCGATGCTCATGGTTGAGGAGGAGCCATTAAAGACCTGCTTCGGGTTAAAGCCCTTGACCAGCGAAATCCCCAGCGTGCCGCCGCCGGCGACCGTCAGGCTTGCAGTGAGAGCATTTGCGGGCCGCCGACCCTCAGCGTTTGTAATGTTGTCCGGAGGAATGCTGTTCGTATACGGTGTGTTCGCCGGACTGGGCGCAATGCTGGTCACAAAAACGTCGATCCGGCAGGTGCGTCCGGCCAGGATCAGCCCGTTTTCCAAAAGGATGAAATCTTCCCCCGTGGTGGCAGTCAATGTTGCAGAAGTGCCGCAACCGCTGGTGACTGGAGCGGTGGAATTGCTTATGCTCAGGCCTGCAGGCAGATCATCTCTCATCGAGAAGTCCGTCAGGTTCGTATCGCTCGGCGCAATGATCGTGATCCTCAATCTGGAATTGCCGCCCGCCTGGATCGTCGCAGGCGAAAAGGACTTTGTCCCCGCCATCCCTGATCCGCTGACAGTTACATTTGCATTGGCCGGACGCAGGTTGCGGATGCCCTGGCCGGTGATCAGCGTCTGGGCAGGAATGGTATTCGTAAAGGTTCCGGAAGTGGTTCCCGCGGGCGCAGTGACCTCAACTGAGATCGAACAGGTTCCGGGAGAGGCGGGGCTTCCGGCCGGGATGGTGCCTCCGGAGAGGCTCACGCTGTTTGCGGTTGTTGCGGTCGTCCCGCCACAGCTATTTGCCGTTACATCCACCACAGCCAAAGGATCGGGCAATGTGTCCGTAAATTCAACACCCGTGTAGGGGAAACCCATCGGGTTCTGCAAGGTAATGATCAGCGTCGTACTGCCGCCGGCCGGAAACGTTGCAGGTGTAAACCGTTTGGAAATCCCGATCTCCTGGACGGTGAGGCGCGCGGTGGCCGGTGTGGCATTTGTAAGCCCCTGCTGTGTTCGGAGTGAATTGGCACGGATCCGGTTCGTGTACGTCCCCTGGGTATCCGAGGTAACCCTGACCGTGATAATGCAGGATGAATTGGGAGCGATACTGCCATTGTCCAGCCTGACCGACGCGCCGCCACCCACGCCCGTCAGAGAAGCCGAGGCCCCGCATCCCGAGAGGGATGTGTCCAGCGGATCGGCAAGGAAAACGCCGGGAGGCAGACTGTCGGTGAGCGAAGCCTGGGTCAGGGTCATGTCTGATGAATTGTTGCGGATCACAACCGTCAATAAACTGGTTCCCCCGGCCCATATGGTGCTGGGACTGAAGCTCTTGGTCACCGAGGGACCTGGGATACCGCTCACGTTGAGGCTGGCGCTGGCGGGAGTGGTGTTGGTGATAGAGATGCCGCCAGGGCCCGTTGAGTTCAATGTGTCGGCTGGAATCCGATTGATAAGGGTATCGGCAACCGTCGAAGTGACGTTGATCGTTACGGTGCACGATCCCGGCGTGGAACCGGCCTGGGCCGGCACAGTCCCTCCGCTTAGGGAAAAACTCGTCCCGCCGGGCGGTGCCGTCACGGAGCCGCCGCAGGAATTGGTCAAATCCACAGGGTCTGCAATGGTCAGTCCGGGCTGAAGGAGAACTAAATTATCGGTCCAGGAGGCATTTGTCAGTGGGAAACCATTGGGATTGAAGACGGTCACGCTTAGTCGCGAGGACTCGCCTACCGCGATCGAGATGGGGGAAAAGCTCTTGTTGATTTCAGCCGGGAGGGAGATCTGGGCATACACAGTTTTTTGAGGAACCCCCAGGATCGATACAGTCACAAGTACCACGAGCAGGGAAATAAGAGCTTTGCGCATTTTTGTCCTTTGGGAGTGCCCGTATTAAAAAAAGAAACCGACGCACGCGGTGCGGTCGGTTTCGCCACTGGCTCACCACTGCCCTTTCCAACGATCCGGATCGGCGACCAAACTGGGCTGTGGATCAACGCCTCCGCTGTATCCAATTATTAAAATGAAATTAATCACCATTTTATGCGATAATTCAGGTATGTCAAGTCCGATTCTCATGATTACTTGAACTCGTCAATCGGGTCATCGAAGCGATCACCTGCTACCGGCAGTGATAAAATACCTTTGAGTTCCACTATGCTTCCAGATTTCCGCGTCCGGCAACGTGACTATCTTCTCGAAATCTCGCGCGCGCTCACGCAAGAGCTCGATCTTGAGAAGCTGTTGGCGCGCATCCTGCGGATCGCGATCGAAATGCTCGCCGGACAGGCCGGCATCATCGCATTGAAGGAAACCGGCTGGCGTGTGGCAGCCGCCCATGGGATTGCTGCCGCGTTCCTGAGCTACCTCACCCCTTTATTGGCCGAGGAAAACGTCCGTGAACTGAACGTCAACGAGCTCAATCGTATGCTGAAGGAGCTGACCTACACCGCCAGCATGGGACTCCTGAACGGCACGGCTCTGCCGCTCGCCGCCCATGGACAGGTCATCGGAGTCATCTTCATCTTCCGCAATTATCCCGATCTCTTCACACCGAACGATCGGGTTCTGCTGCAATCCTTCGCCGACCAGGCCGCCATTGCGGTCTTCAACGCCCGCCTTTATGGACAGGTCTCCTATGAAAAGCAGAGGCTGGACGCTCTGCTCGATTCGGCCGCCGACGGCATCCTGATTCTGAATGCCGATCTGACGATCGAACGCGTGAACGACGCCTTCGAAGGGATCTATGGCAAGACTCACGCTGAGCTCGTGAACCTTTCACACGCTGAAGTCCTGACCTGGGCCAACCATCCCCAGGGTTCGACGTTGAACGAAGCCATTGCAAACGGTTGGCCCCTCACGCCCAACGCGACCCTCTACGTGGAGGGCGATCTGAAACGTTCGTTTCCGCCTCCCCTCCCCGTGGGTATCACGTACGCGCCGCTTCTCTCCGAGGACGGCAGGCTGCGCAATGTGATTGTCTCGGTGCGCGACATCACCCATTTCCGGACAGCCGATGAAATTAAGTCGACGTTCATTTCGATCGTCAGCCATGAACTGCGCACGCCGGTCACCCTGATCAAGGGCTACGCCTCCACCCTGCGGCGGGATGACGCCAAATGGGACAAATCCACCATCAGCGACTCGCTGGCGGTCATTGAGGAGGAAGCCGACCGCCTCAGCAAAATGATCGATGACCTGCTGGATGCCTCGCGTTTGCAGGCCGGGGGATTGAGCCTGAGCAGAGGCGATGTTTCGCTTCCGGCTCTGGCAAAGCGGGTCGCGGAAAAGCTTGCCATGCAATCCAGGCAGCACACCATCGTGACAGACTTCCCGGAGAAATTCCCGGTCCTGCTGGCAGATGAAACGCGTATCGAGCAGGTGCTCATCAACCTGATTTCCAATGCAATCAAGTACACGGCAAAAGGTGAGATCAAGATCAGCGGACAAGTGCGGATGGAGCAGGTCATTGTATGTGTCAGCGACCAGGGACCCGGCATCGAAGCCAGGGATCTGCCCCACATCTTCGACCGCTTTTATCGTTCGACCAACGCCGTCAAACAGACCAAAGGCGCGGGGCTGGGACTCTATCTGGCCCGCGCGATCGTCGAGGCTCACGGCGGGCGGATCTGGGCCGACCCGAAACCTGATTCGGGCGCGAGGATCTGTTTCTCCCTGCCGCGCTAACAGACCTCACAGGTTCCGGGAACCTGTGAGGTCTTAACTACCCGGGGTGGTAAAATCGAATGCAACGCAACTGTCTGTGAGTCTGCGGCATGATCAATTCAAGGAACAGCAAAGGATATGGCAAATACAGTTCCCCCGCGCAGTAAATTGAATAAGGCTTTCACCTGGAATGCCGAGAGCGTTTTTCCCTCCGATGAGGCCTGGGAAAAGGCCGTCCGGCAGATCATGGAAGACCTTCCCGCGCTCAAACAGTTTCAGGGCCGGTTGGCCGAAGGGCCGGCGGTCCTGGTCGAAGCACTGGAGGCTGTCTATCAATTGATCTCGCGGGCCCAGACAGCCTTTATGTATGCCGGTTTTTCCTATGCCGTCGACACGACAAACCAGCACGCGGCGGGTCTGCGCAGCAAGGGACAAGGTATGTACGGGCAGGTTTTGTCGGCCGTTTCCTTTTTGCAGCCGGGCATTCTGGAGATCGGGAGAGAGAAACTCGATGAATGGATGAGCCACCCTTCGGGCGAAAAACTGGCCGTCTACAAACATTACTTCGATGATCTCTTCCGCAAGCAGGCCCATGTGCGCTCGGCCGATGTGGAGGAGATCCTGGGTCTCGTCAGTGACCCGCTGCAGGGACCGTCCAACTCGACGGGCATGCTCACCAACGCGGACTTCAACTTCAAACCGGTCAGGGACAGCAAAGGTAACGTGCTCGATCTCACACAGGGCAGCTATCACAAGCTCCTGCACAGCCCCGATCGCAAAGCGCGCCGCGCCGCCTACGAAGCCTACATGGATAAATATATCGAGCACAAGAATACGCTTGCAAGCAACCTGGCGCATTCCATCAAAGCCAATATTTTCTATATGCGTGCCCGCAGGCACGAGTCATCCCTGGCAGCCTCCCTTTTTGACCTGAATATTCCCACGGACGTCTTCCATAATCTGATCGATACGTTCAGGAAGAACCTGCCGATCTGGCATCGCTATTTCGAAATCAGACGCAAAGCCCTGGGGCTGAGGAAGCTCGCTTATTACGATATGTGGGCCCCCATCGTGAAGCGAAAAGTAAGAATACCCTTTGAAAAAGGCGTGGAACTCATCTGCGAAAGCCTGACGCCGATGGGAAAGGAATATGTGGAGAGGGTCCGCCGAGGCTGCCTGCAGGATCGCTGGGTGGATGTCTATCCGAACCAGGGCAAGGCCGAAGGCGCGTTTTCGTGGGGCTCGCAGGGAACTCATCCGTTCATCAACATGAGCTACACGGACGAAGTCACCAGCATGAGCACGCTGGCCCATGAACTGGGTCATTCGATGCACTCGCATCTCACCTGGAAAAATCAGCCCTTCATCTACACGGAATACTCCCTGTTTGTGGCGGAGGTGGCCTCCAACTTCCACCAGGCCATGCTGCGCGGACACCTGCTCGATACCGTCACCGATAAAAACTTCCAGCTGGCGCTGATCGAGGAAGCCGTCGGCGGCAATTTCTTCCGGTATTTCTTCCAGATGCCGACCCTGGCCCGCTTCGAGCTGGAGACGCACCGGCGCACCGAGCGTGGTGAACCCCTCACGGCCGATTCGATGGTCGACCTGATGGCGGATTTGTTCGCGGAGGGCTTCGGCCCCGGCTTCGACCTCGACCGCGAACGAGTCGGCATGACCTGGTCCACGTTCGGCCATCTCTTTGCCGACTATTACGTATACGCTTATGCCACCGGGATCTCGGGCGCGCATGCCCTGGCCGGCAGAATCCTGCGCGGCGAACCGAATGCCGTGGAAAACTATCTCGGCTTCCTCAAGTCGGGCAATTCTGATTATTCGTTGAATGTGCTCAAAAAGGCGGGCGCAGACCTGACCACGCCGCGAGCCGTCGAGGAAACCTTCGCGGTGATGGAAGGGTATATTGACAGGATGGAGAAGTTAGTTGGGTAGTTTGATAGTTGGGTAGTTCTATAGTCGATTGGTTGAGCGATGTCGCGCACCAATCGTAAATCTAAAATCAGAAATCGGAAATCGACCAATGCCTCAAACACAAATTGCTTGTCCCCGCTGCCGTCAGCCCATTGCGGCCAATGTTGAACAACTCTTCGACGTGACACAGGATCCGCAGGCCAAACAGAGACTGCTGGGCGGCGTCTCGAATATGGCGCGCTGTCCTCACTGCGGGTATCAGGGCCGCCTGGCAACCCCCATCGTTTATCACGATAACGAAAAGGAATTGCTGCTCACCTTCTTCCCGCCTGAATTGAACATGCCGCTCAATGAACAGGAACGCCTGATCGGGCCCATGATCAAGCAGGTCACGGACCGGCTGCCGCCCGAAAAACGCAAAGGCTATCTGCTTAATCCTACTCCGAATCTGACCTATGAATCCATGATCCAGACCATCCTTGGGAAGGACGGCATTACACCTGAAATGCTCAAGGAGCAGCAGGAGCGCGTCCAGTTGATCGAGCGCCTCCTGCAGGCCAGTTCGGCCGACGTGCGCAGTGAGATCATCAAGCAAAATGCCAGCCTGTTCGACGAGCAGTTCTTTGCGCTGTTCAGCCGTCTGGCCCAGAGTGCGGCCGCCAGTGGACAGGAACCCGTGGCACGCTCCCTGGTCGATCTGCAGAAACAGCTCCTCGAGGAGACGGAGTTCGGGCGCAGCCTGAAGGAATCCGTCGGGGAGCTCGAAGCGGCCACAAAGACTCTCCAGGAAGTGGGTCAGGCTCTCACACGCGAGAAGCTGTTAAATATTATCCTTGTGTCTCCCAGCGATGCACGCCTGCGGGCCTATGTGACCATCGCACGTGGCGGCATGGACTATCAATTCTTCCAGCTTCTGAGCGAGAGAATCGACGCAGCTTCCGGCGAGGAGAAAACCCGGCTCGAGTCCATCCGCGAGAAACTGCTGGACCTTACGAATGAAGTCGACAAGCAGATGGAAGCCCGCTACAAGCAGTCCCAGGAATTCGTGGAATCCCTGCTCGCCCAGGATGATATCGTACAGGCCGTGCAGAATAACCTGAACAACTTCACCCAGGATGCCGTGGAGATCGTCAACCAGATGCTGCGGCAGGCCTCCGAGAAAAATGACTACACCCGCCTGGGCAAGCTGCAAAAGATGGTTGAGGTTTTACGCGAAGTTTCCACACCCCCTGAGGTCGCTTTCATCGAACAACTGCTCGACACGCCGGATGATGCCTCTCTCGCCAGAATGCTGGAAGGCAACAAGGACCTGGTCAACGATCAGTTCCTGGAAACGCTGGTCGGACTGGTCGGACAGGTGGAACAGGCCGCCGAACAGGGGAACCCCGAAGCGAAGGCCCTGAGTGAAAAGTTAAGCACGGTGTACAAAACGGCCCTGAAGTATTCGATGCAAAAGAATATCGGAGAACAGAAGATCCAATAAGCAGATGGGTTCCTTGCGGAACCCATTTTTTTCGAATCATTTCAAGCCTTCGAACAAGTCGGTTTCAACCCTGCGCCCGCCGTTCACGAGACTGAAAGCCCGGTAGAAGTAACCGCTCCCGAAGAGCCGTACCAGCTCAGCCTTCGACCCTTCGGCAAGCAACCGGGTGGGCAAAGACCGCCAGCAGCTTCAAATGGTCCGTCATTCCCTTTGCGCCTCCTCCCGAACGCGCTGGAACTCCAGAAGAAACTGTCCTGCAATCAGAGGGTCATGGATGATGATGAGATTCTCATCGTTGCGCTGCTCCGCGTTCTGGGAAAAATTGTAGGAACCGAACACAACGATGCTTTCGTCGATGATGAACACCTTGTGATGCATCAATCCAGCGATGCCGTCCCGGCGCACATCCAGGTCGGCCTGGCGGAAGGGGTCGAACTCC
>Ga0105104_10003368_pt1 | contig 11414 bp, 8 predicted proteins | sample PPLLaktember2015_3_FD_87034 | JGI IMG/M metagenome (GOLD analysis project Ga0105104, IMG submission 87034) | Freshwater sediment microbial communities from Prairie Pothole Lake near Jamestown, North Dakota, USA - PPLs Lake P7 Core (6) Depth... | ecosystem: Environmental > Aquatic > Freshwater >...
CCCGCTGATCTCGGAGTTGCCGAGCTTGGTCTTGGTCTGCCCCTCGAACTGGGGCTCGCGCACCCGGACGCTGATCACCGCGGTCAGCCCCTCGCGGATGTCCTCGCCGCTCATCGGGGGGTCGTCTTCCTTGATCATCTTCTGTCCCCGGGCGTAGGCGTTGACGGTGCGGGTCAGCGCCGACTTGAAGCCGGAGAGGTGCGTCCCTCCCTCGATGGTGTTGATGTTGTTGGCATAGGAATAGATGTTCTCGGCGTAGCCGTCGTTGTACTGGAGGGCGACCTCCACCTCTACGTTCTCCTTGCCTTTGGAGAGGTAGAGGACCTTCTTGTGGAGGACGTTCTTGTTCTGGTTCAGGAACTGGACAAAGGTGGCGATCCCGCCCTTGTATTTAAACTCCTCGGTCTTGTCGGTCCGCTCGTCGGTGAGCGTGATCCGGACGTCCTGGGTGAGGAAAGCGAGCTCGCGCAGCCTTTTCGCCAGGACGTCGTAGCTGTACTCGAACTTGCCGAAGATCTCCTCGTCGGGGCGGAAGGTGACCGTAGTCCCGTTCCCCTTGGTCTTCCCCACCACCTTGAGGGGAGAGTCGGTCATCCCCCGATCGAAGGAGATGTGGTGGACCTTGCCCTCGCGCCGGACCTCCACCTCCATCCACTCGGAGAGGGCGTTGACCGCCGACACCCCTACCCCGTGCAGACCGCCGGAGACCCGGTAGACCTTGCTGTCGAACTTCCCCCCGGCGTGGAGGGTGGTAAGGACGACCTCGATCGCGGGCTTCTTGACCGTCTTGTGCATGTCGACCGGGATTCCCCGCCCGTTGTCGACCACGGTCACGGAGCTGTCGGCGTGGACGATGACGTCGATCTTGTCGCAAAACCCCCCCATCGCCTCGTCGATGGAGTTGTCCACCACCTCGTAGACCATGTGGTGGAGGCCTCGGACCGAGGTATCCCCGATGTACATCGCCGGACGCTTGCGGACCGCTTCGATCCCGCCCAGGACCTTGATCGTGGTGGCGTCGTAAGCGCGAGATGCGGCGGCCGCGGCGGCGCACGGGGTATCCGCAGTGGCCGTCTCGGCGGGGGAAGGCTGAGCCTTCGGCGTCTCGGGGGCCTTCGCCTTCTCCGCTTTCTCTTCTGCTGCCTTCTTCTTAGCCATTCCCTCTCATCCTCCTTGGCCCGGCAAAAACTAGCCGCGGATTGCGCGGATTACGCGGATTTATACCTGGCTGGTTTTTCAATTGGCGATGATTTATGAACAGAGACTTGTCTACACCCGAGACACGATACAACCCGTCTATCTATCTCAGCATTCCCCAAATTTTAATCCGCGCAATCCGCGTAATTCGCGGCTATTGTTTTTCCGTCGAGCCACGAGCCGAGCCGTCCGCGGCTTCGACTTCCCCGACCCGAAAAACCACCGATGCCACCAACGGCTTCCCCAGTTTTCCATTCAGGTTGTCGATGATCTTCTTCTTGAAATACCTCTCCAGCTCCGCGTGCCAGGCGGAGCTGTCCACTGAAACGACCAGCTTGCCCTTCCGGAAGGATCGGGGGGCGGCGTGAGCGGCGACGGAGGGCCCCACCGCGGAAGCCCATAGCTTCACGATGCGGCTGTTCTCCAGGCTCTCCTTCAGCCCCGCCTGGACCAGGACGCGGGCGAGGATTCCGCCGATGGACTCGGCGCCGTTTTTCGATTTCCTCTCCGCCATTCGCCAGATTTCGTCGATAGGTTAAGGTTAAGAAGTGGGTTTGGTTAATGGGTGAGGTTAATGGTACGGCTCGCCTACCCGGCCGACACCATCATCTTGACCCATCTACCAGTCCCACTTCTTAACCCATTACCAATCTACAACGTTTGCGGGCGTAGCCCGCCTTAAGACATTTTCATCGGCATGATGACGCACAGGAAACGGCCGTCGGTCCTAAAGATCCCGGGACTGTTCCCATCGACCAGCTCGAGCGTGACGGTGTCGTCGTCCACGGCCTTGAGGACATCCCCGACGAACTGGGGGTTGAAGGTCAGATCCACGTCCGCCCCTTTGTAATCCAGGGACATCTCCTCCCGGGATTCGCCGACTTCGGGGGCGCCCGAAGAGACCGTCACCCCTCCCGCCTTGAAGGTGAACTTGACCGAGTTGGCTTTCTCGCTGGTGAGGAGCGACATCCTTCTCACCACCTGCAGGAACTCCTCCCGGGGAAGAGGAATCTTCTCCTTGATCTTGGTCGGTATCACCTGCTGCCAGTTGGGGTAGCGCCCCTCCAGGAGGCGGGCGATGAAAAAGATCTTCGGGAACTGGAAGCCGGCCTGACGGGCGCCGACCCTGACGAGAACGTCGCCGTCATCGCCCAGGACCCGCTGCAACTCAAGGACGGCTTTGAGGGGAAGGATGATCTCCTTCTTCATCTCCTTGGGGACATCGGCGTCGGCGACGGCCATCGCCAGGCGCCGGCCGTCGGTGGCCACGGCCGTGATTTTCCCGGCATCGAAAGAGAGGAGGACTCCGTTCAGCTGCTGGCGGGACTGGTCCTGGGCGCAGGCGTAGGCGGTCCGCTGCAAAGCGATTTTGAGTTCCCGCTGCTTGACCGTGACGTCCTCGCCGCCCTTCAACTCCGGCTGGGCGGGAAAATCCGCTCGGGGCAACCCCATCATCCGGAAATATGCCTTCCCGCTCTGGATCTTGGTTATGTTATCCTCTCCCGAGCTGATTTCCGCGTCCTGCCCCGGGAGCTCCCGGATGATGTTCATAAACCTGCGGCCGGGTATGGTGGCGCTCCCTTTCTCCTTGACCTTGGCCGGGAAGAGAGCGCTGATCCAGAGCTCGAGATCGCTGCCGATGATTCGCCCCTCGCTCCCTTCCGCTTCCAGAACTACATGGGAAAGAATGGGAAGCATGGCCTTAGAACCGATCACTCCCTGTAGTGGGGCGATGGCCTGGAGAGCGTCTTCCTTTTGAAAAGAAAGTTTCATCGAAACCTCCAAATGGCGGCCCCGAACCAAGGCCCGTGCTCTAGTTCTTATACTTTCCGAAAAAGCTTATTATCATCATTCTATTGAAAAATGTAAACAAAATAATGGTAATAAGGGGTGTGGATATCTGGATAACCGGCATTTTTGAGAAGCGAAAGCGGCGCCGTTTTGCCTGTGGATAATCTCCGGCCGATGGGGGATAACCGATCCGGTCTTTTCTCTCCGACCGTTCTCCACCCTTTGTCAACATGGAATCCGGCGGGATTCTCGCCGCGATGTAGACAACCCGCTTATCCACAGCCCTCAACAGCTTATCCACAGATCGCAGGCGCTTGAGCCGCAGGTAGAAGAGGCGCCGAGGCGCAAAGAGGCGGAGGCTATGAACATGTTACCAACAGGTGGATAGACCGAACACCTATAAGTCAGTTTTCCCGACGCATTTCCTCGACGGGGAATTGAGGGTTGACAGGAAAGGAACGGGCCATCTATAATTCCCTTTTGCTCGTATCCGGCGGAGGAAAAGAAAAAAATGGAGATGAAATGAAAAGAACGTACCAGCCATCCAAGATCAAACGGAAAAGGACCCATGGTTTCTTCGCCCGCCAGTCTACTCATACCGGCAGGGAGGTTTTGAGACGGAGGAGGCAGAAAGGAAGAAAGAAGCTGACACGGGTCTGAACCGGGATGAAGCCGTTTTCTCTCCCGAAGGAACGGGTGCTGAAAAAACCCGAAGAGTTCGGACGTTTGATCAGGAGAGGAAGGCGCATCGAAGGGGAAAGGATCAATCTGTACTACCTTCCAGCGGGAAAGGGGACGGGGCTGGTCGGTTTCACCACGGTCAGGAAACTGGGACGGGCCGTGGATAGAAATAGAGCCCGCAGGCTTATGCGGGAGGTATTCCGCATCCACCAGGGGAGACTGCGAAAAGGCAATGACTACCTTTTCCAGTGGAAAGGGAGCGTTGCGCCCTGGAAATTCGCCGACGCCGAGAAGGATATGCTATTTATACTGGCCAGAGAAGGTCTTATCCAGTGATTTCGGCCCTGCTCACACTCCTAATCAGGCTATATCAGGCCACCATTTCCGTTATTTTGCCTAGATGTTGTCGCTTTTATCCCTCCTGCTCGGAATATGCTCTCCAGTCGATAAGAGTCCATGGACCGTTCCGCGGCCTGATCAAAGCGCTGGGGCGGATCTGCCGCTGCCATCCGTTTCATCCCGGCGGATATGACCCGGTCGAGGAGTAGAAATCATTGTTACTGTGTTGCATAACGTTGTAATACAAAGTGTTACGAATATGCGCCCGTTGTTGCGGTAACGGGGATTTATTCGTACAAGGAGCCATGCAGTGGACAGAATCAGCAAAATTGGACTTGGCGTCTCGATCGGCCTGCTTATAGCTCTCTTTGTTTTCAATGCGCAGCAGGCGAAAAAGAATCAGAAAGAATCTCCGGTTCCCTCGTCCACATCTCTTCCGGTCAAGGAAGCGGTGATGGAAAAGAAGGTCGAAGAGGCAGTGGCGAAGCCAACCGGGGTCATTGCCACACCGAAGGCCGCAGCCGAAACCCCTCCCCGCGCGATAGGCTCGATCACCGCGCCGGCATGCTTTCCCGAAGGCGTAACTCCCCTCCGGGTGGAGACGCCTCTCATGACGGTCGATCTCCATCCCTTCGGGGGCGTGATTTCCTCGGTCGTTCTCAAGGAGAACGATAAGAACGGCATCCGGAGGCTCCAGGGCGAGGCGAACGGGGACGTCGTCCTCTTTTGCGTTCCCGAGCCGGTCCGCTCGGCGGGCGCTATCATCAGCCCGGAAATCCCCATGGAAAATATGGCCGTGCAGCAGGACGGCCGGCGCGCGGTCTTCACGGGAGGGCGCGATGGCGGAGTATTATTATACAAAACATATATAATAAATGACAATAATTACAATATCGAGCTTGAAGTTACGATTAAAAATGGAGGTACTACGCCGCTGGTATTCCGGGAGGAGACGACGCTCCAGGCGGTCTGCGGCTCCCTCTCTCCGATCGAACCGAAGGACGACATACTCGGCGTGGACATCTGCACCGACCTCGGGAAAATGATCCGGAAGACCGGGACGGTCGAGAACACGCCGGAGAAGGTGGCCTGGATGGGGTTGAAGACGAAGTACTTCGCCTCTATCATGAAGACGGATCTTCCCGCTTCCGCCTACGAAGTAACCGGGAAGCAAAAATCCTCCGCGCCTTCGACGTCACAGGCGGTCCTCGGTTGCGCCGGCGGTCCCGCCCCCACACAGTTCGAGTATCTGACCGGGATCGTAGGTTTGAGAGGTGAGATCAAGCCCGGCGAGTCCGCCACATACAAATTCACTTACTACTTCGGCCCGGCAGACTATTCCCTGCTCAAAAACGCCGGGGCCGGTTTCGACAAGGTCCTCAACCTGGGGATGTTAGCGCCGATCAGCATTGGGATTATCTGGCTCTTGGACCGGATCTATGCGGTGATCGGGAGCTACGGATGGGCTATCATCATCATGACCATGATCGCCAAGCTCGTTATCTGGCCCCTGACGCACAAAAGTTATAAGTCCATGCGGGAGATGAGCAAGATCCAACCTCTGCTCGCACCCCTGAAGGAGAAATACAAGAGCGATCCCAAGAAGCTTCAGTCTGAAACGATGAAGCTATACAAGGAGCACGGTGTCAGCCCCTGGGGCGGATGCCTGCCGATGCTCCTTCAGATGCCTATTCTCTTTGCTCTCTTCAACACGCTCCGCAATACGATCATGCTCCGCAAGGCGCCATTCTGGATCATACCGGGGAAATGGATCATGGATCTCTCCGGACCCGACTCCCTGGTCACGCTCGATGAGCCTTTCCGCCTCCTCATCATCAATATCCAGCAGATCAACCTCCTCCCCATCATCATGGGCGCAAGCTTCTATCTTCAGCAGAAGCTGACTCCCCAGATGTCCTCGGGAAACCCCCAAAGCGATCAACAGCAGAAGATGATGGCCGTGATGATGCCGGTGATGTTCCTCTTCATCTTCTATTCGCTCCCCGCCGGCCTCAACCTCTATTTCTTTGTCTCCACGATCACGTCGGTCATCGGCCAAAAGTTCGCGGCGAAGATCTCTAAGAAATAGATCGAGAGAATTTCTGCTCTGGTAGCCGCAGGATTTATCCTGCGTTTGTTGATTGTCCTGATGAGCCGCCGCGCAGGCTAAAGCCTGCGGCTACCGCTCTATTTATATCCCCCATGATCTCCTCCCCTCGAGATACCATCGTCGCGATAGCCACCCCTCCCGGAGAATCGGCGATCGGGATCGTCCGTCTATCCGGATCCAAATCCCGGACCATCATGAAGAAGTGCTTTTGCGCAGCATCCGGGAAGGAGTTCTCTTCTCTGAAGACGGGGTTTCAGTATCGGGGATGGATTGTGGATAAGGGGGGGAGAATCGACGATGTCATGGTTGTCCTGAGGAGATTACCCCATAGCTACACCGGGGAGGATATGGTCGAGATATCTGGCCACGGGGGAAACGTAGTCCTCGGGAGGATACTCTCCACTTGCCGGAAGAACGGCGCCAGGCTAGCCGAAGCGGGAGAATTCACCAAGAGAGCCTTCCTCAACGGAAAGATCAGCCTGAGCGAAGCGGAGGCGGTTTCTTGGCTTATCCAAGCGCGTTCGGAGAAGGAAGCTTCTCTCGCCATAACACAGCTGGGCGGAGGTTTGAAGGAAAGGCTCGCCGAGGTGAAGGATGATCTTATCCACATATTGTCAACATTGGAAGCGCAGATAGATTTTGAAGAGATCGAGCTTGGAAGGCATTCCAATAAGCGTTTGATCTCCAGATTGAATATTTGCATCGGAAGGATACAGAAGATAGTCTCCGATTCTGAAAATGGTTTAGCCATGCGGAGAGGGCCGAAAGTGGTGATAGCCGGTAAGCCGAATGTCGGAAAGTCGAGCATATTCAACCGCCTGGCCGGGAAGGAGCGGGTCATCGTTTCTCCTTACCCCGGAACGACGAGGGACACCATCGAGGAAACGATCATGCTGGGAGACATGCCGGTATCCCTGGTCGACACGGCGGGATTGCGGAAAACGAGAAGAATGGTTGAAGCCGATGGTGTGAAGAGAGCGAAGGAAAAGATAAGAGAAGCCGACTTGGTGCTGGCTGTCCTGGATCGGGGCGTTTCCCTTGACGACGACGATATCGGATTGTTGCGGGAAATAGAAGGCAGACGGGCGATCGTAGTTATCAACAAGAGGGACCTTCCATCCAAGATGAAGAAATCCGGATCGATAAAAATGTTCGGGGGGAGGAAGAGGATCATGGTTTCAGCCAGGGATAACGCCGGCATCTCCGACCTGGAGAATGAGATCGTGAAGGCGATGAGTTCGGTCCTGGATTGGGGGGGAGGATCAGGCGTATGGATCAGCGAAAAAAGGGCCTCCATGATGAGCGAAGCGGCTTCAAGGCTGAAAACAGCGGCCGAGGGGATAGGAAGAAGATACTCGCCGGAGTTCGTGTCGGGAGATCTGAGGAAGGCTCTCGACCTGGTCCTTGAAGTCAGGGGAGAGAAATACCGCGACGAGATTCTCGACGAGATATTCGCCCGCTTCTGTGTCGGAAAATAAATGTTCCACGTGGAACATCGTTTTCCGTGGCCATGATGCTTGGCATCATGGCCACGGAAAACGATTGATTCCCAGTCAGAATTTACTTGCCGTCACACTATAAATCTCTTACCATTCTCGCACCATCCGGGCGGGGTCAATCATCATTCTGCCCGGATTTTTAGTGAAAATCCGGGCAGAATGATATGCCGAAAATAATCGCTGTCGCGAATCAAAAGGGTGGTGTCGGCAAGACGACCACCTGCATCAACCTCGCCGCCGCTCTGGGGAGGAATGGATTTGCCAGCCTGGTCATAGACCTGGACCCCCAGGCCAACGCCACCAGCGGCCTGGGATTCGACAAGAAGTCACTGAAATCGAGCATCTATAATGTTCTCATCGGTGAGTCGAAAATATCGGACACCATTTTAGAGACCCCATTTCTCAACCTTCATCTTGTCCCATCCCATCCAGATCTGACCGGGGCTGAGGTCGAACTGATCAACATGCTCGGGAGGGAGTATCGCCTCCAGGAAGCGATCAATGATATTATCAACAGGTATCCCTTTATCATAATCGATTGCCCACCATCGCTTAACATACTTACAGTCAACGCAATGGTCTGCGCCAATTACATGCTTCTCCCTATCCAGTGCGAGTATTATGCGCTAGAGGGGATCGCCCAGCTTATGAAAGTGATGGACCTTGTCCGCGACCGGCTGAATCCGAGGCTTAAAATAGGCGGAATCCTGATGACCATGTATGATCGCCGGCTCAACCTCTCGGTCCAGGTGATAGAGGAAGTGAAGAAGCATTTCAAGGACAAGGTCTATAAAACGATGATACCGAGAAATACGCGTCTGGGCGAGGCGCCGAGCTTCGGCCAGCCCGTTCTCTACTACGCTTCGTCCTCCTCTGGAGCGATCAGCTATTCACAGCTGGCCCAGGAAATAATTGAATTAGGCCACCGGGAGACACTGAACCCATGAAGAAATCTGCACTGGGAAAAGGGCTCGATGCGCTTATCGGTCCGGAATTAAAAACTTCCGGAAGAAGCGCCGAGGTTATGATCGTCCCGCTCGCCAGGATAGAGAGGAGCGAATACCAGCCGCGCAAAAAGTTCGAATCCCAAGCGCTGGAAGATCTTAAGCGATCGATCAAGGAGAAGGGAGTCATCCAGCCGGTCCTCCTGCGGAGGTCGGGGGGGAACTTTCAGCTCATTGCCGGAGAAAGAAGAGTGAGGGCGGCGACCGAGCTTGGCCTGAAGGAGATACCCGCTCTGATAAAGGATATCGAGAAAGGGGAGGACATACTGGAGATCTCACTGATCGAAAACATCCAAAGGGAAGACCTCAACCCCCTCGAGAAAGCCCGGGGCTATAGAAGGCTCACAGACGAGTTCGGCCTCAGCCAGGAGCAGGTAGCCGAGAAGGTGTCCAAAGACCGGGCTACAGTGGCCAACACGATGCGCATACTGGAGCTCGAGGAGGAGATCAAAGCGCTGATCGAGAGCGGAAAGCTTAACTTCGGCCAGGCGCGGGCCCTCCTCGCCATAGCTCCCGGCGAGAAGAGGCTGGAGCTGGCGAAGTTGGCATCCGCCCACGATCTCTCGGTGAGAGAGATCGAAAAGATCGCCCAGGGGGTCAAGGGGGCGAGAAGAAGGGAGTCGCGCCGTGTCGAGCGCGATGTCCACATCATCGAGATGGAAGGACGCCTGCGAGAAGTCCTGAAGACCAAGGTGATCATCAGGTCGAACCGGGGGAAAAAGGGATCCATCGAGATCCAATACTATTCGCTCGATGACTTCGAGAGGATCTCCTCTATCTTATTGTCGTAGCCCGTAACGGACCGACCAGTTAGGCACTATCGTATAAAATAGTATATAATCATACATATACCAGTCTCTGAAAGCAAGTCATCATGAAGATCGAAGAAGACATCATACGAATCGATGAAGATGCGGAGAAGATAGTAGCCGAAGGAAAGGCCGAGGCGAAAAGAATCTCGTCCAGGCTGGAGGATGAGAAAGAGAAGATTGCCGCAGCGGCGGAAGGGCGCTTCATGGCCGAATTGGCCCGGATCAAAAAATTATACGAGGATAAATTGGAGAAGGAGCTCAAGACGGTAGCGGAAGAAAGCAGGAGAGAAGAAGAAAGCGCCGTGGAGCGAGACAGAGCCGTCTCGGAAAAAATTGTTCAACAGATCGCAGAGAGTTATCGCGAAGATAGAATGCCGACTGAGAGCACTTACTAATCCGACCGGACTGACTTATAAGACCATGGCGATCGAGAGGTTGAAAAAGCTGACCGTCCTTTTCCCCGCGGCTGAAGGCCCGCGGATTGAGGATTGGCTCTTTAGGAAGTCGACGATCCATCTCATCCGCGACGAGATCGCCGGCGATGGCTTGCGCGCGCGCCTCCGTCCGCTCCGGACCGGCGATCAGTCCTCGGCCGGCTCGCTCGCCGTGGTCCGGGAAGTGCAGGGAGAATTCGAGCGCCTGCGCGGAAAGAAGGCGAATTTCATAGATTCCATGCTCCCGGTCAAGGCGATCGCCTCCTCCGGAGAGTTGGACCAGGCGGTGGTCGAGAACGATTTCGAATCCATCCGGGATCGTCTCCGCGTCCTGAGGGAAAGGTTTCACGAGAAAGAGAGCGACCTCAAGGATCTAAGGAGCGAGCGGGCGGGCCTCGCCCCCTTCGCCTCGCTGCGCTCGCCGCTGAAGACGGTCAAGTCGCTGGGCCGGACCTTCCTGGTCCTGGCCGAAGGGACGGAGGAGAGACGGCGCCTTCTCCAGGCCGACCCGGAGGCCGGGAAAATATTTACCTGGGAGGTGGCGCGCAGCGACGGTAGATCCAATACCATAGCGGCGGCCGGCGCCCGAAGCGACCTTAAGGCCTGCCTGGACATCCTGAAGGCGTCGGGTTTCCGTGTTCTGGACTACCCCGCCAGCGACGGCGTCCCGGCGGATAGGATTCGGGAGATCGCAGAAGAGGAGAAGATCGTTCAGACCGACGCCGACTCGCTCCGGGAGTCCCTGGTCCAGGTTCTCCCGGACCGCCTGGAGAGGGCGCTTCGCCTCGCGCGGGGCTATTGGGAGAGCGGCCAGAGAAGGGGAGAGAACGCGCAGAAGATCCTCTCGATTGGCAGAGTCGGCGTCCTTCGCGGCTATGTGCGCGCAGCTCAGGCCGAGGAGATCGCGCGAGAGATGGAAGGGGAATTCCCGGGCGTGGGGATAGCGGTCGCCGACCCCGAGCCGGGGGAGACGGTGCCGGTCTCGCTCGCCTCCTCGCGCCTCTGCCGCCCGGCCCGCCTCCTGGTCAGCATGTTCGGCCTCCCCAACTACTTCTCGCTCGACCCCACGCCCTACCTGATGTTCGTCTTTCTCGCCTTCTTCGGCATCTGCTTCGCCGACGTCGTCTACGGTCTCCTCCTCGCCGGCCTAGGCTGGAAGCTGATGAAGAGGTACCGGGACCAGGAGAGCCTCCGGGAGTTCTTCAAGCTCTTTCTCTACTGCGGCCTCAGCTCCGTCTTCTTCGGCGTCATCACCGGTTCCTGGGCGGCGGACATCTACGCCCCGGAGTACCTGGGCGCCGACAACCTCCTCCTCCGCTTCGTGCGCCGGACCACGCTGCTCGACATGCTGGCCAAGCCGCTGATCGCCCTGATCGCAGCCCTCGCCATCGGCGTGCTGAACCAGTTCTACGGGATCGTGATGCGCGTGATCATGAACCTGCGCCAGAAGAACTGGACCGGCGCGCTCTACGACGGCGCCTTCTGGCTCGTCTATCTCTCCGGACTCCTCCTCTACGCCCTCTCCTCGCTCATCGGTTTCGGCGGGA
>Ga0105104_10003369_pt1 | contig 11413 bp, 6 predicted proteins | sample PPLLaktember2015_3_FD_87034 | JGI IMG/M metagenome (GOLD analysis project Ga0105104, IMG submission 87034) | Freshwater sediment microbial communities from Prairie Pothole Lake near Jamestown, North Dakota, USA - PPLs Lake P7 Core (6) Depth... | ecosystem: Environmental > Aquatic > Freshwater >...
GGCGCGTGTTCACCCTACACCCTGCTGCCCCTGCCCCGATTGACGATGGGGGGAGCGCGGGCTATTGCCGGCGTTGGCGCGCCGGGCCGGCCCGTCCAGGATTCGCGGGGCGACTGAGGCTGCGACGAGAGAGGGTCGGGTCACTTTTCCAAGCACGCGACGAAGAGTGCCGCCGCCCCTTTCGCCGACCGACTCCATCGCCCCGCCGCCGTCCTGCACGGTCCCCCGCCGCCGCCAGGCGCCGAGCCGAGGACTGATCGTGACGGAAGAACGGTTGAAGATTGCGGTCTTCGTCGATTTCGACAACATCGAGATCGGCGTCAAGACCACGTTGGGCGTGGCCTTCGACATCGGCACCATCCTCGAGGCCATCAAGGAACGCGGCGAGGTGGTCACCAAGATCGCCTACGGCGACTGGACGCGGGCGGGCGACTACAGCCGCCTGCTCACCCAGCACGCCATCAAGATGGTCCAGCGCAACCTCACCCCGGGCGGTGACAAGAACGGCGCGGACATCAACCTCGCCCTCGACGCGCTCGAGATGGCGCTCACCCACGACCACATCAATGCCTATGTGATCGTCGGCGGCGACAGCGACTTCCTCAGTCTCGTCGAGAAGCTGAAGCAGTACGACAAGACGGTGTTCGTGGTCGGCGGCCGCGCCTTCACCAGCGTGATCCTCCAGCGGAATTGCCACGAGTTCATCGCGTACGAGAACCTCGTCAGCAGCCCCCAGCAGCAGCAGGGGGCCCGGCGCCAGCCTGAGAGGCGCTCGGGTGCGGCCATCTCGCATGCGTTCCCGCTCGTGCGGCGGGCGCTGAAGGTGCTGTCCGAGCGAGAGGTGACCCCGCAGCTCGGCCTGCTCAAGAGCACGCTCCTGCAGCTCGACTCCACCTTCTCGGAGAAGAACTATGGGGCCAGCTCCTTCAGGGACTTTGCCGAGAAACTCGAGCAGACGGGGCTACTGCGTCTGAACCAGTCGGGACGCAACCTCCTCGTGGAGATCAAGGAAGCGCCCGCACCGGCGGAGGACGCGCCGGAGGCGCCGCCGGCTCCCGCGCCCCAGCCCCAGGCGGAGGAGGCCCGGCCGGAAGCGCCGCCGACGGCCGCCGCCGGTCCGCTACCCCCGGGCGAAGCGCTCGCCGCCCAGCAGGCCGATGCGGTGGCGCTCCTGCGCCGCGTCATCGAGTCGGCAGCCGGCCCGCTCCGCTGGCCGATGTACGTCCGAAACATCAAGCAGTTGATGCGCGCGGCGGAGTCCGGGTTCGACGAGCGCCGCTACGGGTTCGGCGGAATCCTCGATTTGCTGCGCGCGGCGCAGCGCGATAACCTGCTGCGGCTCGAGCGCGACCGGCAGGGCGTTCTCCGGGTGTTCCCGGGCACCACGCTCCAGAAGCCGGCGCCGGCGGCGGCCGTCGAGACCGTCGCGGCACCGGCCGAGGAGGCTGGAGTGCCGGTGGAGGCCGAAGTCGTCGCCGAGGCGGCCGAAGCGCCGGCCGTGGTGAACGAGCCGGAAACCGCGGAAGTGCCGCAGGCAGCGGCTGCGACCGTCGAGGCCGACGTGGCCGACGTGGAACCGGTCGAGACCCAGCCCGTGGACGCGCCCGCGGTGGTGATCGACGTCGAGGAGCCGGAGCCGGCGCGCCCGGTTCGCCGCCGGCGCCAGGCCAGCGGCGGTGCCCGAAAGACGGCCGCCGGCGCGCGCAAGGGCGCCCGAACCACGGCCACGGCGCGCGGTGGCCGCGGCGGGCGGAAACCGAGGGAGCCGAAGACGAAGGACTGACGACAGCGCCAACTTATGCCGCAGCATGCCCTGCGCACGCTCGTCGCCCGGATCGCCCGCCCGTTGTTCTCGCTCCGTTACAGGATCGAGGTCAAGGGCCTCGACGAAATCCGGGCGAGGGGCGGCCGGGGCATTCTCTTCCTCCCGAGCCACCTCGCCCTGATCGACCCCGCCATCCTGATGGCGGTGCTCGAGCCGGGCTTTCACCCGCGACCGCTCGCCGACGAATACCAGCTGACGAAGCCCGTGGCCGGCTGGCTGGCCCGCCACTTCGGCGCCATCGTCCTTCCCAACCTGGAACGGCGGGGGGCCGCGGCGGCTGGGGCGACCCGCGACGTGTTGAGCCAGGCGGTGGGCAAGCTCCGCGAGGGAGAGAACCTCCTGTTCTATCCGGCGGGACGCCTGCGCTACCGCCAGGTGGAAGAAATCCGGGCCGCCAGCGGGACCGAGCTGTTCGTGAAGGCGGTTCCCGACGCGCGCCTGGTGCTCGTGCGCCAGACCGGGCTCTGGGGCAGCCGCTTCAGCCGCGCCTGGGATGGCCGCCTGCCGAACCTGGCCGGCGCGCTTGCGCGCGGCGCGGTGGCGCTCCTGCTCAACGGCATCTTCTTCATGCCGCGGCGGCACCTGCTGATCGAGTTCGAGGAGCCAGCCGATTTCCCACGGACCGAGGGGCGGATGGTGATCAACCGCTACCTCGAGCAGTTCTACAACGTCCGCGCGCCCCAGAACACTTACGTGCCCTACGGCTTTTGGGAGAGGGGCGGTCCCCGGGAGTGTCCGGAGCCGGAGGTGCGCGGCTTTTCCGGAGACCCTGGGTCGGTCCCGGAGGGAACGCGGCAGCTGGTGCTCGAGGAGTTGTCGCGGCTGACCGGACGGGCGGACTTCCGGGACGATGAGCGCCTGGCGCAGGACCTGGGGATCGACAGCCTGGCCGCGGCGGAGATCGTCCACTGGATCGAAGGCGAGTTCGGACATCCCGCCTGCACGCCCGAGAGCCTCGTGACCGTGGGCGACGTGCTCCTCGCGGCGTCGGGGAAGGGGATCTCCGCGCTCGAGACGCCCCTGAGGCCGGCGAGCGGCAGGTGGCGCGCGACCGGCAGCCCGGCGCGGCTGCAAACGGCCGAGGGCAGTACGATCACCGAGGTGTTCCTGACCCAGGCCGCTCGAGGCCCCGGCCGGGTGGTGCTCGCGGATCAGGCCAGCGGCGAGAAGACGTTCCGCGATTTGATCACCGGCCTGCTGCTGCTCGTCCCCATCATCCGGGAGCTGCCCGGTCGCTACGTCGGGGTCATGCTGCCGGCCTCGGTCGGCGCCGGCGTCTTCTACCTGGCCGCGCTCTTCGCCGGGAAAACGCCGGTGATGGTGAACTGGACGACCGGGTCGCGGAACATCGCGCACGCCCTCGACCTGCTCGGCGTGGAGCGGGTGATTACGGCGGGGGCGCTGCTCTCGCGGCTCGGCGTGCTCGGCATCGACCTTTCCGCACTGTCCGGGCGCTTCCTGCTCGCGGAGGACCTCCGGGCCCGGATGCGGCTCTCCGACAAGCTTCTGGCCGTGGTGCGCGCTCGTTTGGACTGGAGCCTCTTGCGGCGCGCCACGCCGCCCGACCAGGCGGTCGTGCTCTTCACGAGCGGGTCGGAGAACCTGCCGAAGGCGGTCCCGCTCTCCCATGCCAACCTCCTCACCAACATCCGCGACGTGCTGCGCGCGGTCCGTTTGAACGAGGACGACGCGCTGATCGGGATGCTGCCGCCGTTTCACTCCTTCGGGATCACGGTGACGACGGTGCTGCCGCTGTGCACCGGCCTGCGGACGGTCTATCACCCGAACCCGACGGAAGCGCCGGTCCTGGCGCGCGTCATCAATGCGTACGGTGTCACGATCGTCGTGGGCACGCCGACCTTCCTCCACGGCATCGTCCGGGCTGCCGACGAGGGACAACTGGCCTCGCTCCGCCTGGCGGTGACCGGCGCCGAGAAGTGCTCCGACGCGGTGTACCAGGCGTTGCGCCAGCGGTGCCCCGGGGCGACGATCCTGGAGGGCTATGGGATCACCGAGTGCTCCCCGATCGTCTCAACTAACACGCCGGATTGCTCGATGGCCGGGAGCATCGGCAAGCTGATGCCGTCGGTGGAAGGGGCGATCGTCGGGATCGAGAGTGGGGCGCGGGTCGCCGCAGGGGCGCCCGGCATGCTCCTCGTGCGCGGGCCCAGCATCTTCTCGGGCTACCTGCACCACCAGGGGGAGTCGCCGTTCGTGACATTCGAGGGCCGGTCGTGGTACCGCACGGGGGACCTTGTCCGGCAGGATGCGGACGGCGTGATCCACTTCGAGGGGCGGCTGAAGCGGTTCATCAAGCTCGGTGGGGAGATGATCTCCTTGCCCGCCATCGAAGGTGTGCTGCTCCCGCGATTCGCGTCGGACACGGTGGACGGGCCGCCGCTGGCCGTGGAGGCGGTGGGCTCGTCCGACAACCCCGAGATCGTCGTGTTCACGACGCAGCCGCTGGAGCGCGAGGAGGTGAACCGCGCCATCCGCGAGGCGGGGCTCTCGCCGCTGCACCACGTGCGCCGGGTCATCCGCGTGCCCGTCATCCCCGTGCTCGGCACGGGCAAGACGGATTACCGCGGACTCAAGGAATCCCACCAGCGTCATTTGTCGATTTCTTGATGTGGTGATTTCGTGATTGACTTGGAAATTGACCACTCAATCGATCAATCAACCAGTCAAGAAATCATCAAATCAAGAAATGATCAGAATGTGATTCTGATCCCCGCCATCACGCGCACGCGCGTCGGCTTCAGTTCCACCGCCGGCGGGTCGAGCGTCTCCTGGATCGTCTCGATGGGGTCCACGGAGATCACTTCGTCCTCGTTCAGGATCTGCGAAACGGCGACGGGCGAAGAGATCGTCCCGCCCGCGAAGTAACGGAAGTCGGCCGTGAGCGCAACATTGCGGCCGAGTTCCACGTCGATCCCTCCTCCGACGTTGCCCCCCCAGGTGTGAGCCGGGTCCAGCGCAACTTCCAGCTGGTAGTGCTCGGGGAACAGCACGCTGTGCCCGCCCAGTTGGTAGACGCTGAACCCCACTGGCGAGACGAGCCCCTCCATCCTGAAGTACGTCAGGCCGCCGGAGACCTGCCCGGTCACCCGCCTGCCCAGGTGGGTCCGGCCGACAGCGTTGAAGCTCAGATGGCGCTGCTTGAGTTGTCCGACGGTATCGGGCCAGTCCTCGGCGTGGTCCACGATCACGGGGCGCGGCGTGTAGTCGGGCGGCTGGCGCGAGATGTACTCGAGGTGCGCGGTGTAGGGCGCATTGGTGCCGCCCAGGTCGAAACTGTCGGCGCCGAAGAGGACCTGGATCCCCACCGCCTCCGTGAAGAAGAAGGCGGCGCCCAATTCCAGTCCGGTTCCGTTGTCGCCGGCGATCTGCAGTGTCTGGCCGGCGCTGCTTGCCTCCGCTGTCGCATAACGGAACGGCGGAGTGTAGGAAGTGGTCAGCAAGGTGTCGAGCGTCGGGGCAACGAAGGTGAAGCCGCCGAAGATCTCGACTCGGCCGAGGGGAGGCGGGGGCTGTGCCCCGGCGATCCCCACACTCAACGGGAGCAGCAGCAGCAAGAGGGGAAGGATGGGCCGGCCGCGCATGAGGTGGTCCTTTCATGCGGGGGCATGGGGAAGTGTAACCGAGTGGCCACCCCGTGTGTAGCTCGCTACCATGAGCAGCAGGCAGTCAGCAAGTTGGCAGTGGATCCGGGGCCACGCTGTTGACACGACCGTGATCTAACCGCCTGCTGCCTCCTGCCGGTTGGCACGGGAGATGCTCTATGGGATGGCGTCGGCGATCGTCGCGGTGGGCAGTGCCCGGGGTCGCGAGGCCAGCTCGAGACTCACGATCGTCGTCCCCCGTCCCCAAACCTGCACGAAACGCGCTCGGCGGGCATTACTGCTCGCCGAGTCCAGTCCCTTCGGCGACGCCCCCAAGAGTCAGGAATCAGGATTCGGTCTGTCACGCGTGTCTCGCTGACGCCGAATCCCGAATCCTGAATCCCACGCAAATGCGCCGCGTCAGACAGCCGCGCCCTTCAGCCGCTGCTCGAGCGAAGCGAGTTCCTCGCGTAAACCGCCCGGCAGCCGGTCCCCGAAGGAGTCGTAGTGGTGCCTGATCATCGGCAGCTCGGCGAGCCATCCCTCGACGTCTACGGTGAGCAGCGCTTCCAGGTCGTCCCTGTCGATGTCCAGCCCCTCGGTGTCGAGGGCGTCCACGTTCGGGAGCCGGCCGATCGGCGTGTCCACGGCGCTCCCGCCCCCGGCCACACGCTCGAACACCCACTTCAACACCCGGCTGTTCTCGCCGTAGCCGGGCCAGATGAACTCGCCCAGCGCGTTCTGGCGGAACCAGTTCACGTAGTAGAGGCGCGGGAGCTTCGCCGCGTCCGCGTTGGCGCCGATCTTCAGCCAGTGGGCGAAGTAATCACCCATGTGATAGCCGCAGAAGGGCAGCATCGCAAACGGGTCGCGCCGCAGCTGGCCGACCTGGCCGGCCGCCGCCGCCGTCGTCTCGCTCCCCATGATTGAGCCGAGGAACGTGCCGTGCTGCCAGTTGAACGCCTCCGTCACCAGGGGCACCACGCCGGCGCGGCGGCCGCCGAACAGCATCGCGGAGATCGGTACCCCCTTGGGGTCCTCCCATTCGGGGGCGATGACCGGGCACTGCCTGGCCGGCGCCGTGAAGCGCGCGTTCGGGTGCGCCGCCTTGCGCCCGGCGCCCGGGTGCCAGGGCCGGCGCAGCCAGTCCATCAGCTCCGGCGGCTTCGTGTCCGTCATGTACTCCCACCAGATGTCGCCCTCGGGAGTCATGGCGCAGTTGGTGAAGATCGAGTTCCTGCTCAGCGTGAGGAGGGCGTTCGGGTTCGACTTCATGCTCGTGCCGGGCGCCACGCCGAAGAACCCGGCCTCCGGGTTGATCGCGTAGAGCCGGCCGTCGGGGCCGAACTTCATCCACGCGATGTCGTCACCAATCGTCTCGACCTTCCAGCCCGGCACCGTGGGCACCAGCATGGCCAGGTTCGTCTTGCCGCAGGCCGACGGGAAGGCGCCGCTCACGTACTTGACCTCGCCGTCGGGGCTCGTCAGCTTGAGGATCAGCATGTGCTCGGCGAGCCAGCCCTCGTCGCGTGCCTGCACCGACGCGATTCGCAGAGCGTGGCACTTCTTGCCAAGCAGCGCGTTGCCGCCGTAGCCTGAACCGAAGGACCAGATCTCCCGCGTTTCGGGGAAGTGGCAGATGTATTTCGTGGTGGCGTTGCAGGGCCACGGCACGTCGGCGTTGGCAGCCTCGATGGGCGCGCCGACCGAGTGCATGCCCTTCACGAACTCACCGTCCTCGCCGAGCACGTCGAGCACCTTCGACCCCACGCGCGTCATGATGTGCATGTTCGCGACGACGTACGGGGAATCCGTCAGCTCCACGCCGATCTTGGCGATGGGCGAACCGATGGGACCCATGCTGTACGGGATCACGTAGAGGGTGCGCCCCTTCATGGCTCCCTTGAAGAGGTTCGTGAGCGTGGCCTTCATCTCCGCAGGATCGGCCCAGTTGTTCGTGGGCCCCGCGTCTTCCTTGCGGAGCGAACAGATGAAGGTCCGGTCCTCCACCCGCGCCACGTCGGCCGGGTCGGAGCGGACGAAGATGCTGTTGGGCCTGACGGCATCCATGGGGATGGCCGTGCCCGCCTGAATCATCAGCCGCAGCATCGCCTGGTACTCGCCGGGGGACCCGTCGCACCACTGGACGCGATCCGGCTGGCACAGTGCGGCTACCTGGTCTACCCACTCGGCAAGATGCTTGTGCCTCGTCATTACCTCTCCTTTAAGGCTGGTCGGGAGCACCGCCCAACATCTTACAGGAAGACGCCCGGAACCGGAGGGCACTCCCCCCCCGGCTTGCCCGTTGCCCTGCGCGGCCGCAGTCGATTCGGGGCTTGCGCCCGGCCGCGAAGACCCATAGCATGACGCCGACACGCGCCCCCGGAAAGAAGAGCGAGACGTGCGAAGCCTGGCCGTGCTGGGGCTGATTCTCCCGCTGCTGGGCGGCTGCGCCGCCCGACAGGGGGCGGTGGCGCCGAAGAGCGCTCCAGCGACCGGGATTACGGCGCCCCCCACGCCGGTTCCCGCCGCCGCAGGTGTCCCCGCCGCCCCGGGCGTGCCGGCCCGGCCCCCGGCCCCCGCGCCCCTGACGGGCCACGTAACGAGATCCGCGCTCGAGAACTACGAGACGTGGAAGGCGCTGCGCGCCGAGGACTACACGCCGGAACCCGCGGCGGTGCAGGCGATCGCGGCTCGCGGCCGCGACGTCGACACGCTCGCCGTCGTCGCCACGTGGTGCCCCGACAGCAAGCGCGACGTCCCCCGCTACTTCAAGATCCTCGACCAGGCGGGCATGGGCCTCGACCGGCTCACCCTCGTAGCGGTGGATCGGACGAAGAAGGACGCCGAGGGTCTCACCGAGCGGTACGGCATCACCCGCGTGCCGACGTTCGTGTTCTTCCGCGGCGGGACCGAGATCGGTCGAGTGGTCGAACGCCCGGCAACCACGCTGGAGCGGGACATCGCGACGATCGTGGCGAAGCAGTAAGAAAAGGAGAGCTACCGAGATGCGACACCGATCGAGACACGCGCTGCTCGTGCTTCTGCTGGCCCTGCTGGTCGCGGCGGCCCCGCAGGCGCAGCAGAAGATCACGACGCCCAAGGAGTCGCTGGGGTTCGACGCCGGCGACGACTACTGCCTGGCCAACTACACCCAGCTCCTGGCGTACTTCAAGACCCTGGACCAGCAGTCCGACCGCATGAAACTGGTCGAGATCGGCACGACCGCCGAGGGGCGCCCGATGGTGATGGCCATCATCACCTCCCCGGCCAACCACGCGAAGCTCGATCGCTACAAGGAGATCTCCCGCCGCCTGTCGCTGGCCGAGGGGCTGACCGACGACGAGGCCCGCAAGCTGGCACAGGAGGGCCGGGCGGTGGTGTGGATCGACGGCGGCCTCCACGGCACGGAGGTCGTACCGGCGCAGGGCCTGTTCCAGATGGCGTACGACATGACCTCGCGCACCGACGCCGAGACCATGCGGATTCTCGACGACGTGATCCTGCTGCTGACGCCCGCGAACCCGGACGGCATGGAACTGGTCTCCAACTGGTACATGCGGGAGAAGGACGCGAAGAAGCGGACCATGTCTGGCCTGCCGCGGCTCTATCAGAAGTACGTCGGCCACGACAACAACCGCGACTCCTACATGTCGAACCAGCCGGAGACCGAAGCGTTCAACCGGCAGATGTTCATCGAGTGGTTCCCGCAGATCATGTACAACCAGCACCAGACCGGCCCGGCCGGAACGGTGCTGTTCGCCCCGCCGTTCCGCGACCCGTTCAACTACAACTACGACCCGCTGGTGCCGATGGGGATCGAGCTGGTCGGCGCGGCGATCCACAACCGCTTCATCCTCGAGGGCAAGGCGGGCGCGGTGTCGCGCAACGAGGCGTCGTACTCGACCTGGTTCAACGGCGGCGTCCGGACGACGACCGGCTTCCACAACCAGATCGGGCTCCTGACGGAGATCATCGGCAACCCGACGCCGATGCAGATCCCCTTCATGCCCAACCGCCTGCTGCCCGACACCAGCAAGCCGATGCCGATCGAGCCGCAGGAGTGGCATCAGAAGCAGTCGGTCGAGTACCTGATGACCTGCAACCGGGCGATCCTCGACATCGCGTCCCGCCTGCGGGAGGACTTCCTCTTCCGCATCTACCGCATGGGGAAGAACTCGATCGACCGCGGAAGCAAGGACCACTGGACGCTGACGCCGAAGCGGGTGGCCGCGGTGCAAGAGGCGGCGGCGCAGGACCGGCCGGCGGCTGGCGGCGGGGCCGGCGCGCAGATGGCTGGCGGCGGCGGCCGCGGCGGCGGCGCGAACATCAAATACTTCGAGATGCTCCGCAAGAAGGAGGATCGGGATCCGCGTGGGTACATCCTGCCCTCCGATCAGCCGGACTTCCTCACGGCGACCAAGTTCGCCAGCGCCCTGATCAAGAACGGCGTGGCGGTTCATCGCGCCACGGCAGCCTTCGACGTGGCGGGGAAGAAGTACCCGGCGGGTTCCTACGTGGTGAAGGCGGCGCAGGCCTTCCGGCCGCATGTCCGCGACATGTTCGAACCGCAGGACCACCCCGACGACATCCCGTACCCGGGCGGGCCGCCGCGTCCGCCTTACGACGCGACCGGCTGGACGCTCGCCTACCAGATGGGCGTGCAGTTCGACCGCATCCTCGACGCGTTCGATGGCCCGTTCGAGAAGCTGCCGATGCAGCCGATCAAGGCGGCCCCCGCGGCCATCGCCCCGGCGAAGGCCGTGGCGGGTTACCTCTTGAGCCACGCCGTGAACGACGGGTTCGTCGCCACCAACCGGCTGCTCGCGGCGAAGGAGGAGGTCTACTGGCTGAAGGCCCCGTTCACCGCCGGTGGGAAGACCTGGCCGGCCGGGACCATCTACGTGCCCGCGAAGCCCGCCACCAAGCCGGCCGTCGAGAAGCTGGCGAAGGAGCTGGGTCTCGGCTTCGAGGCGGCGCCGGTGAAGCCGACCGGCGAGGCCTTGAAGCTCAAGCCGCTGCGGGTTGGGCTGTGGGACCGCTACGGTGGCTCGATGGACTCGGGCTGGATCCGCTGGATGCTCGAGCAGGCGTTCCCGACGACCTTCGAGGTGGTGTACGCGCCCGCGCTGGACGCCGGCAACCTGAATGCGAAGTACGATGTGATCGTGTTCCCGTCGGGCGCGATTCCCGGCGAGGGTGGCCGGGGGCGGGGCGGCTTCGAGGCCGCGGCGCCGTCGAACATCCCCGACGAGTACAAGCCGATGCTCGGGAACGTCACGGCCGAGAAGACCGTGCCCCAGCTGAAGCAGTTCCTGGAGGCCGGCGGAACGATCGTGACGATCGGCAGTTCCTCGTCGCTCGCGCGGCAGATCGGTCTCCCGGTATATGACCACCTGGTGGAGCGCCAGGCCGGCGTCGAGCGGCGCCTGGGGCCCGAGAAGTACTACGTGCCGGGGTCGGTGCTGCGGGTGGCGGTGGACAACACCAGCCCGCTGGCCTGGGGTCTCTCGAACCAGGTGGACGTGTTCTTCGACAACAGCCCGGTGTTCAAGCTCGGTCCCGACGCCGCCCTCAAGGGCGTGCGCCCGGTGGCGTGGTTCGACTCGCCGGCGCCGCTGCGCAGCGGCTGGGCCTGGGGCCAGAGCTACCTCCAGGGCGGCGTGGCTATCGCGGAGGCGACGGTGGGCAAGGGGAGGCTGTTCCTCCTGGGGCCGGAGGTCACCTTCCGCGCTCAACCCCACGGCACGTTCAAGTTCCTCTTCAACGGCCTGTACTACGGGTCGGCGGTGCCGGTGGTGTTGAAGTAGGGGTGGCTGGTTGCTAGTGTCTATGCCGATGCTCACTTGTGTTGACGATCGCCGCCGATCCCTCGAAAGGCCGCGGCCGACCCTGCCGCTCCAGGCTCCGGCTCGCAGCCATCGCAGTCGCCCTTCGCGACAGGGTCGACCGCGGAAGGAGTCGCCGCGCGGCGAAACGATCGTCA
>Ga0105104_10003371_pt1 | contig 11407 bp, 5 predicted proteins | sample PPLLaktember2015_3_FD_87034 | JGI IMG/M metagenome (GOLD analysis project Ga0105104, IMG submission 87034) | Freshwater sediment microbial communities from Prairie Pothole Lake near Jamestown, North Dakota, USA - PPLs Lake P7 Core (6) Depth... | ecosystem: Environmental > Aquatic > Freshwater >...
AGCGCAGGCGCGTAACCTTTTCCTGCCCTCATCCGGGATGCAGCAAAGTAACTTATTAAGACAAAATTCGTCTTGTTATTGGCAATTTACTACTACATATGAGGAGAGGAAATTCCATGCTTTCTAAGGATCACGGGTTATTTGTCATACATTTTACATTAATCATGGCACTGTTAGGGGGATTATTTTATGTAATCCCAGTCAAAGCCAATTCTGAAGCAATCCCGCAAGTAAATATTTCCACTCCATCTTATCCCATTGGGATGAACGGTGGAGAAAGCAAGCTGGTTACCTACAGCCTCACGGGATCCGCCAACATCTCAGGCGAGATCACCGGCCGTGTCGATCGTTTTTACACACAATATGATGTTCCTTTGAGCGATTGGAGGGGACCCTATTCAGCGAGCATCCGCGTAAATCCGCTTCAGGCAAACGAGTGGAATGAACTGGTGTATCTCCCCGAGAGCGTTGTCGACCAGGCGCGCTCCCTGGGAGAATACGCGCTTGTCCTGAAAACCACCTTCACAGGAAGATCAGCCTCCGGAGCAGAGTTCGAAGCGCAGGCATCGCTTTTGATTCTTTTACCTCCGGCTGCGTTCAGCAAGGATACCCCGGTCAATGCAGCAGTTGTACCGCCTGCCGATCAGTCCCTGTATTGGAACTCAAGCATTGGAGCCATCGACTACGAGTACTGTTTTGATACCGTTGACAACAACTCGTGCGACACGGATTGGACGGGTACGTACTGGCTTGGTACATACGATACGAACGCAGCACTGCAGGACCTGCCGGCCGGCACAACGTTCTACTGGCAGGTACGCGCCAACAATATGGCCGGGACTACGTATGCCAACGGAGGCAACTGGTGGACTTTTACCACTGATTCTGCAAATCCTCCCACGTCGACGCCAACAATTACACCTACACCAACGAATACTGCCACGCCTTCCTATTCCTACAACCCACTTTATCTTTCCCTGACGAGCAGTCAGACGATTGGTGGTGTGGCTTCAGCCGATGAGGACATCCTGTACTTCGATGGCACGAACTGGAGCCTGTTCTTCGACGGTTCCGATGTAGGGGTGGGGACTCCCGACCTCTTTGCCTTCTCGATCGTGGATCCTGATACGCTCCTGATGTCCTTCGGCACGAATGTGACGGTCGCTGGGATCGCCGCCACACCCCAGGATATCCTGCGCTTCGACGCCACCTCACTGGGCAGCACAACCGCCGGCACCTTCAGCATGGTCTTCGATGGCAGTGACGTAGGCTTGGATGATGCGACCAATGAGAAAATCGATGCAATGTCCGTCATGCCCGATGGGAGCCTCCTGATCTCCACCACAGGGAATCCCGTGGTCCCCGGTGTCACCGGAGCCAGGGATGAGGATCTGCTGTCGTTCGCACCCACCAGCCTCGGTGCTGTGACCGCCGGAAGTTGGTCCCTGTACTTCGATGGCTCGGACGTTGGGCTGGGGGAAACCAGTGGAGAAGACGTCGATGCCTTGGATGTAATTCGCGGGAACATCTATCTTTCCACCCAGGATGATTTTGCCGTCGCGGGAGCGTCAGGTGCGGATGAAGATGTGTTCGTGTGTGCCCCCACCTCTGTTGGCGATGTGACAGCCTGTACCTATTCAGCGAGTCTCTATTTTGATGGCAGCACCTGGGGCTTGGCGGCAAACGACGTGGATGCCTTTCACTTCCCCGCTACAGCTCCCGTCCCGACAGCGGTTCCCACCAACACAGCCACTCCGACGGGGACGCCCGGCCCGACAAGTACACCAACGAACACGCCGACCGCCACACCGACGGGTGGCAATATGTTCACCTTCACACCTCTTGCCGATGCCTATGTCAACGCAGGCAGCCCCACCAGCAACTATGGCTCCTCGACCGCCCTGCGCGCCGATGCGTCTCCGGATGTCCACAGTTACCTGCGCTTTAACGTGCAGGGGCTGAGCGGCACCGTGACCCAAGCCACGCTGCGGGTCTATGCCAACAGCTCATCCAGTTTGGGCTGTAGCGCCAACAGTGTCAATGACAATACCTGGAGTGAAGCCACCCTCAATTACAACAATGCCCCGCCTGTTGGAGGAGCGTTGGATTCATCGGGCCTGTTTGGTGCGAATGTGTGGGTGGATCTGGATGTGACCGCCTACATCACCGGGAATGGGATCTACAACCTTGCACTCACCACCTCGAGCAGCACGGCGCTGAGCCTTGCCAGCCGCGAGGCGGGAGCCAATGCGCCTCAGTTGATCGTTGAGACGGCACCATAAAGATGATAGGGTAGCAGTACCAGAACATTTATAGGTAATCATGGAGATAAAATGAGGACACGTCGTTACAAAATTTTATTGGGAATTTTGGCTGCTGTTTACATTTCTTCCATGGTTGTACCAGCAGCGGTTTTCGCCACGCCACAGCAAATCGGTACGCTGCCCCCTCCGCAGCAGGAACCGAGGCGGGGCATCAATCCGGAAACAGGCAAAGTATCCTTTATCGGTGGCGGCGATCCGATCATTGTGCCGGGCGTCACTACGATTAATAGTATGGCACCGCAAAACCGTGCCATGGGACTGGTCAATGCCTATGGCCGGGAATTCGGCCTGGCAGATCCGGCACGGGAATTGAGACTGCTCGCCTCGCAGAAAGATGACAACGGGAATGATCTGGTGCGCTACCAGCAGGTCTATAACGGAGTCCCGATCCTGGCCGGGGAAATGATCGTCAACATGAACTCCCGGGGGCAGTTGCTCTCCGTCAGTGGGGAGGTGTCGTCAGGGTTGACGTTGGACACGACCCCTGTCATCACTGCCCGGGATGCCGAGAAAACGGCTCTCGGCGAAATTGCGAAATTGCATCAAATCGCTGAGGTGCAGCTGACCGCCTCCAGCCCGGAGCTCTGGATCTTCGACGAGTCGCTCCTGACGGTCAGCACACGCCCGGTCGAGTTGGTCTGGCGGATGGAAGTGAGCGCAAAAGACGCGCCTCAGCCGATCCGCGAACTGGTGCTGGTCAATGCACATTCAGGGAAGGTAAGTTTCCATGTCAATCAGGTGGATACAGGGATTGCATCCCAATCCACGGACAGATCAGCAAACCCGGGTCCCGCACAGCAGGCCGCCTGTTCCAGCACTCCCTTGTCCGGCGCTACTTACTTTGACCTGGCGATCGATGAAGCACATGGCCGCATCTTTGGCTCGGATGCGAATGCCACGAAACTGGATGTCTTCACGTATTCAGGCAGCAATCCACCTTCGTTCCTGATGACCATTTGTCTGGGTTTTCAACCGAGAGGAATTGATATCAGTCCGGACGGAAATGAATTGGCAGTCGCTTTGTTCAATGGCGGCAAGATCGCCTTCTATGACCTGGCACTTCCGAATAATCAGTTGGGGTCACAGACGCCAAAGTATCTTGTTCCAAAAGTCGACTCCGGATACCCCAATAAACCATATGAACTTGTTTACGGGCGCCCCGGCCGACTCTATTCTGTAGGCAACCCTGAAGCTACGGGCTTTGATTACATCCATGTGATTGATACATCAACCAGCCCGAAAACGGAGATCAGTCGCTCCACGTACGTTATTCGTATGTCTCCGAGGCTGGCAATTAGCTCGGATAAGAACACACTTTTTGCCCTCCATACCAATCAAAGCCCCACGAAGTTATACCGTTTTGATATTTCAACGGATACAGTAACCTATCAGTTCGAAGACCCGCACGGCACGCTTCGTGGATCAACGATTGCCACCCTGGATGATCCTACAAAAATCTTTACATCCTATGGAGAAGTCTGGTCCACGATCGGTTATGGACCGCGAGATGTCTTTTCCCAGATGGGAACGTTTAACGACTGGGGGAATGAAATCTCATATGTAAAAGCACACGACCTCATGGCAGTCAGCATTGATACCCGTGTCAGCCTGATCAGCACGGATGACTATCAAACGGTGGCACGTTTTACTCTCAATAGCGTAGCCGGTGTGACCAGGGCGTTATCCGATGGTTCGGCGCTCTTGGTCAGCACCACCTCCGGGCTGCAGCGGATTTCCCTTCAGCCATTCCCCACTCCATTACCGATTCCGTGTGGCTCCACACCCCCGACAGCTCCTTATTACGATATGGTGATCGATGAGGTCCATCAGAAGATCTTCGCTTCAGATCGATATGGTCTCAAGGTGGACGTCTTCTCCTATGCCAATCCGAACAAGGATCCCATCCCTGCCCTCAGCATTTGTACAGATGGCCGCCAGCCCCTTGGTTTGGATATCAGTCCGGACCGCAATGAAATCGCCATAGCACTCCTGGACGGATATAAATTGGCGTTCGTGAACACATCTACCTATCAAATCACCTATGCACCGTTTTTTCACACAGTAAACGGTTATGCAAAACCCAGTGATCCTGTGTATGGGCGCCCGGGCCGCTTGTATATTGGTGCTAATGATTCCGACCTTGACCCTAACGGTTATATTTATGCCATGGACCTGGCGAACAAGGTACTCATTACGCGTTCTACAGCAAGACACTATGCCGCTTCGGATATCTCGCATATCACAATTACTGCCGACAAAAACAAAGTGTTCTATGCTCAAAACGGGGTAGGTCCGCAGAACCTTTTCCGCCTGGATGTTGCCACAGATGCCCTTGGCAATTATGATGCCACTGGTCCACATGGTCCCGTTATTGTTAATACCCTGCTTGTTCTTCCCGATCACTCAAAACTCTTCACTTCCAGGGGGCAGGTATGGTCATATGACTTGCAGACCGAGCTGGGCAATCTGGGTATGGGAGGAACCGAGATCGAATACATCGGTCCGCATAATGCGATTGCGATCTCGAACAATAGCTCAGAAGTCAACTTTTTTAGTACGAACACATATGCCTCGTTAGGCAGTTATCTCATCATGGGTACGGCGGGTGTTGCACGGGCGCTATCCAATGGTTCGATTCTGTATGTCAGCACAGACAATGGTTTGCAGAAGCTCACGCTGACAGATTTTCCCCTACCCACCGCCACACCATTACCAACCCTTACACCTACGGTTGGTCCGACAGCTACGGCGTCTCTCACACCAGGGCCCGGTCCCTCCCGTACGCCGGGCCCAACCTCCACGGCCGGACCTTCTCCTACGCCGGTTCCTTCCTCCTCGACCGGCAGCCGCAGAACATACACTGCCTCCGGCAACTGGGTGTACCCCGGGACCCTGCTCTGTAACCAGAACCAAATCAGTTGTACGAATGGCGCTGACCCGGATGCCGATGAGGCGCACCGCTATGCTGCGGATACATTTGTTTTCTACAACACGCATCACGGCCGCAACAGCTTTAATAATCAGGGCGGCATCATCGACTCAACCGTACATTTCGGCGTCGGCTACCAGAATGCGTTCTGGGATGGTTATCAAATGGTGTACGGCGATGACATGACCGCCGATGACGTCGTTGGACATGAAATTACACATGGTGTCACTCAATACACCTCAAACCTGATCTACTCTTACCAGTCGGGCGCGATCAATGAATCCTTCTCGGATGTCTGGGGCGAGTTCATTGATCAAACCAATACCTCCGGGAATGACGCCCTCTCAGTGAAGTGGTTGATCGCCGAGGATACTCCCCTGGGCGCGATCCGCAGCATGAGCGATCCAACTATGTTCGGAGATCCTGATAAGATGAGCAGCCCGTACTACTATTATGGATCAGCTGATGACGGCGGTGTGCACTTCAACAGTGGTGTAAACAACAAAGCAGCCTATCTGATGACCGATGGCGGCACGTTTAATGGCCGAACCATTACGGGCATTGGCTTGAACAAGACAGCCGCCGTCTACTATGAAGCGCAGGCGAATCTGCTGACCGCAGGTTCCAACTACAATGATCTGTACTATGCCTTGATCCAGGCTTGCCAAAATCTGATGGGGGGACCGAGCGGCATTACTCAGAGTGACTGTAATCAGGTGAAGACCGCCGCCGAGGCTGTAGAAATGGTCCCGGCAGCTCCCCCGCCCCCAGGTTCATCGAACCAGTCGCTTTATCTCTCCCTGACCAGCAGCCAGACGATCGGTGGCGTGGCTTCGGCCGATGAAGACATCCTGCGCTTCGACGGCACGAACTGGAGCCTGTTCTTCGACGGCTCGGATGTCGGCGTGGGGACTCCCGATCTCTTTGCCTTCTCCTTTCTGGATGCGGATACCCTCCTGATGTCCTTCGGCACGAATGTAACAGTCAATGGGATCGCCGCCACCCCGCAGGATGTCCTGCGCTTCGATGCCACCTCACTGGGCAGCACCACTGCCGGGACCTTCAGCCTGTACTTTGATGGCAGTGATGTCAGTCTGGCGGATGCGACGAATGAGAAGATCGACGCACTATCTCTGCTTCCAGATGGGCGCTTATTGCTTTCCACGAATGGCAATCCGGGGGTGACCGGGGTCAGCGGCGGCCGGGATGAGGATGTGCTGGCGTTCTCGCCCACTTCACTGGGTAATACCACCAGTGGAACATGGTCCCTGTACTTCGATGGCTCGGATGTTGGGCTGGGGGAAACCAGCGGAGAAGATGTCGATGCCCTGGATGTTGTGGGTGGGAATGTTTACCTTTCCACACATGACAACTTTTCGGTCTCCGGGTTGTCAGGGGCAGACGAAGATGTCTTTGTATGTGCAGCGACCTCGACTGGAGATGTCACGGCTTGTAACTATTCGCCCAGTCTTTACTTTGATGGCAGCACGTGGGGCTTGACGGCGAACGATGTGGATGCCTTCCACTTCATCGCTTCGGGGCCCGTCCCGACAGCCATTCCCACCCATACACCGACGCGCACACCAACCGCCCTTCCCGGTCCGACAAATACCCCCACGCGCACCCCCACCGCAACGGGGACCTCGACTGGTGGCAGTGCCTTCACCTTCATCCCGCTTGCCGACGCGTATGTGAATGACAGCAGCCCCACCAGCAATTATGGCTCTTCAACAACCCTGCGCGCAGATGCCTCGCCTGATGTCCACAGTTACCTGCGGTTCAATGTCCAGGGGCTGAGCGGCACGGTGACCCAGGCTACCTTGCGGGTCTATGCCAACAGTTCCTCCAGCCTGGGCTGTACTGCCAATCGTGTCAGTGACAACACCTGGAGTGAAGCCACGCTCAATTACAACAATGCGCCAGTTGTCGGAGGAGCGTTGGGTTCAAGTGGTGCCTTTGGCGCGGGTGTCTGGATCAACATTGACGTGACCGCTTATATCACTGGCAATGGTACCTACAACCTGGCGCTGACCACTGCCAGCAGTACAGCTGTCAGCCTTGCCAGTCGGGAGGCGGGAGCCAATGCGCCCCAGTTGATCGTCACGACAGCACCTTGAGAAGGCAGATGAAATAACAAAGCGCCTCTGAATTTTCAGAGGCGCTTTCCATTTTGTACCTGTGTACCTGTCTACTTGTCTACCTTTTACAGTCCCGCGGCCTTCTTCAATGCGGCAGCCTTGTCGGTGCGTTCCCAGGGGAACTCGATATCGTCGCGGCCGAAGTGACCGTAGGCGGCAGTCTTCTGATAGATCGGCTTGCGCAGGTCCAGGTCACGGATGATCGCGCCGGGGCGCAGGTCGAAGAATTCGCTGATGAGTGCGGAGATCTTCTCGTCGGCGATCTTGGCTGTGCCAAAAGTCTCCACGTTGACCGAAAGCGGATGCGCGACGCCAATGGCGTACGCCACCTGTACTTCGACGCGGTCGGCGATGCCCGCCGCGACGATGTTCTTCGCCACGTAGCGTGCCGCGTAGGCTGCGGAGCGGTCCACTTTTGTGGGATCCTTGCCGCTGAATGCGCCGCCGCCGTGACGGCCCATGCCGCCGTAGGTGTCCACGATGATCTTGCGGCCGGTCACACCCGCATCGCCCATGGGACCACCCACCACGAAGCGCCCGGTCGGGTTGACAAAGACCTTGAGATCTTTATCCACCAAACCTTCCGGCAGGGTGGGCATGATGATGTGTTCCGTCACGGCTTCCGTAATTTCCGCGTGCGAGACTTCCGGCGCGTGCTGGGTGGAGATGAGGACCGTATCGACGCGTACGGGCTTGCCGCACGAGTATTCAATGGTGACCTGACTTTTCGCATCGGGACGCAGCCAGGGGATGGTCCCGTTTCGGCGAAGTTCACTCTGCCGCCGCGCCAGATTGTGCGCCAGGTAAATGGGCATAGGCATGAGGGTGGCAGTTTCGTTACAGGCATAGCCGAACATCATGCCCTGGTCGCCTGCGCCAACGTGTTCGATATCCTTTTCGGTCATTTCACCGCTTTTATCTTCCATAGCATGGTCTACGCCAAGGGCGATGTCGGGGCTCTGGCTGGCGATGGCTGACAGCACAGCACAGGTATGGCCGTCGAAGCCCTTGTCGCTGTTGTCATAACCGATTTCCAGTACCACCTTGCGTACCAAATCATCGAAATTGACAAACGCCTTGGTTGTGATCTCGCCCAGGATGACGACGAAGCCTGTTTTGGTCGCGGTTTCGCAGGCGACGCGTGACATCGGATCCTGCTCGAGGCAAGCATCCAGCACCGCATCCGAAACCTGGTCGCACAACTTGTCGGGATGCCCCTCGGTGACTGATTCCGAGGTGAACATCAGTTTTGGTGCCGTCATGAAAGTGTTGCTCATTGTGTTGAAACTCCTTTAGAAAATGAAATTGCCCCTTCAGACGAACAGAAAGGGCAACCAGTCTTCTAGTAGAGCCCTCTCATCTCCCAGAACATCCGTCTGTCGGAATTGGCACCGTTTTAGCACTTAGCTTTTGGCTTTTAGCGAAATGCTAAAAGCTGATTGCTAAAAGCTAGTCGGTTGTCGAGGCATCGCAGGGCCGTTCCCTCCGCCTCTCTGGATAAGAGTGCCTTGTGGGGCTATTGGATTGTGTCGGCATAATATCATAGGGCAGAGCGAAAGTCAATTCTATAACAGAGCAATGCCAGTTGATTTTCATCAAGTGAAAAATGTAACCAACTGTGCCTTCCTGCGTCATGAAAATGTGCTTGTCGAAGATCCCGCACCAGCGGGGGAAAAGCACAAGCGATAAACTCGAAAGTGGGGGTGTTGGGAGAAGCATCTCATCGTGCTTCTCACCATTTATGCGGAGAGGCCTGCGGAAGTTTAAAACGCAGGCCTCTTCATTTTTATCTTAATGTCGTTGTGAGGGGAGTGGCTAAAAGAATGGGCTACGTATTTTCTCACCACGGTCCCCTAAAGGGGATAACCCTGGCACTGCCCGTGATTTGCCTAGCAAATCAGGCAAGTGTAAAGAACACCGAGTTCACGAAGAATTTTAAAAGGTTTTCTCCGTGTTCTTCGCGAACGCCGCGCAAAGCAGCGGCAGTACTCGCAGAGTACTGTGCACTCCGTGGGGAAGGTGTTGCAAGCCCACACAATTATCCACTCCCGTTGTGAGAAGGGTCTTGACGTAAACATCGAGATCCTTCTCGCAACGACATCCAGTCATCATTCACTCTCCGCACAGCGAAAACCGATGCGCGGGGAAAAATCACCGAGAAGAGTATTTGGGTCCAATGCGACCCCCGGCAGGGAGCCAAGGACGGAGGAACGCTTCGAAACACGGATGTTGATCTCTGCGTCTCCCAGGCTGCCGCCGCGCACCACCCGGGTCAGGCTTGAACTCGTCTCCGGTCCGGCTGGATTCAGCGTTCCGGCATTTACGTAGCTGGATGTGTAAAAATCGTTGACCCATTCCGCGACATTCCCAGCCATATCGAGCACGCCAAACGGACTGGCACCCGCGGGATAGGTCCCAACGCGTGAGGTGTCACCCACCAGCATGTTGAAATTGGCGAGCAAGCCGTCCGCTTTGGCTTCGCCCCAGGGGAATGTGCGGAAGTCGTCGCCGCGCCCGGCGCGTTCCCACTCCGCTTCGGTCGGCAGCCGCCGTCCCGCCCATTCGCAATAGGCTTGGGCCTGGCCCCAGGCCACATAGACCACGGGATAATCGTTGAACTCCGGGTTATTGAAATAGGCAGTCCGCCTCTGGGATTTGAAATTTTGGGGCGGCGTACATCCGCCTGCATGGACACACAACGCGTACATCGCGTTCGTCACTTCCAGCTGGTCCATCCAGAACGCGTCGAGGGTCACATCGTGTTCGGGGGTTTCGTTGGCGGCGCGGCGCACATCCAGTCCGCCCATGCGGAATGTGCCCGCCAGGATGTACACCTGCGGCATGCCATCGACAGGCGAAACACGCTGATTGGCAGGTTCTTCCGTCGGCGTGATGCTGGGAATGAGTGCTTCGATAGTGGAGGTGGGAATGGCTGTCGGCGGGATGCTTGTGGAAGCCGGTGTGGAGGTGGACGAGGTCACCGGGGCTTCGGTCGCGGTGCAGGCGGTGAGGAGGAATAAGAAAACTATGATGAATTTTTTCATGATGGATAATTATAACGAAAGGTGACTGTCACTTTGCCCCACTCAACTTTGCTTTAGGGATGTTTCGCAAAAGTGACTGTCACCTGGAATATTCTATGGCGTTGCGCCGACAAAGTTCAACGCGTATAGCGCGTCTTCATAGCCTGGGCGGACGGATAAGGCTTTGCGCCAGTCTGCAATGGCGCCGTTGGTATCGCCCAGGCGATATAAAGCCCAACCATGCCAGAGCCAGGTCTCTTCAGACATTTCCGTGCGCTGCAGGGCATATTCTGTGAGAACCAGGAGATCGTCCGTGCGATGCGACTGGAAGTTCGCGATGAAGGGTCCGAACTGGTAACGGAACATCCGCTGCGGCAGACCCAGTTCGCGCGCTTTGTCATAGGCAGCGTTGGCTTCTTCATTTCGATCGAAGTAAATGAGATTGCTCCCCACATTGAACCAGGCGAACGCATCGTTTGGGTCTTTGACGGTGGCGGCTTCAGCGATGACTAACGCGTTTTGCCGGTTCACGTCCTTGTCCCAGTTCGAGCCGAGCAACGCCTGGATCTCCGCCTCCTGTTCCGGAAGGAAGACCACCAGGTAGAGATAGTTGAACGGTTTCCATTCCGATTCCAATTGCTCATAAGGAATCTTTTTGTCCGGTCCGCGGTAGGCATCCTGTGCGGTGAATGTTTGGGTTGCGTCGTCGTATCCCGTGAGCAGCAGATAGTGCGCCGCCCAGAGATCGTCGTCGGGCCAGCCGGTGTCATCAGGGTTGAGGGAGGTGGTGCTTTCAATGATCACTGGATAGGCTGCCGCGATCAGGCGTTTGAGCGTTTCGAGATCTCCACCCACGCGATGTTCCAGGCGCAGCCAGCCGGCGTAATTGTGCACCCAGTACGCTAATTCATCGGGGTTGACGTTGCGGTCACCGTTGACCGGTTTGATCACATCCGAAATGGTCTTCTGGTCGCCGCTCCAGCCGAACATGTG
>Ga0105104_10003372_pt1 | contig 11407 bp, 6 predicted proteins | sample PPLLaktember2015_3_FD_87034 | JGI IMG/M metagenome (GOLD analysis project Ga0105104, IMG submission 87034) | Freshwater sediment microbial communities from Prairie Pothole Lake near Jamestown, North Dakota, USA - PPLs Lake P7 Core (6) Depth... | ecosystem: Environmental > Aquatic > Freshwater >...
GACAAACGCTGATTTACGCTGATTCAAAAGAAAAATCTGCGTTGGTCAGCGTGAATCAGCGTCCTTTTGGCTTCAAACTGTTGACCCACCTCGAAATATTAATTTCGGGGTGGGTCATGTTTTTATATCCATCCGGTTTCCCGCTAACGCATCCAGCGCGCATACTAGGGAGATTCCCACTTGCGTAATCGGGGATTAATAGATATGGTAAATATCACCAGAATTAGAAAATCGACTGGGAGGCAGCTTATCGCTGCTCCGCAAGTGTTTTACGCAGGAGTAAATTTACTGATAGTTTACGGTTAGGAGGCAGACATGAAGTTAAAAACGTTACTGGCAAGTATTGGATTGGGGGCTGGGTTGATGTATTTCTTCGACCCGCAGCATGGGGATCGCAGACGAGCGATGGTACGTGACAAGGCAAATCGGTTTGTAAATAACATTGATGAATCGCTTGACACGGCCGTGGAAGACGCACGTAATCGGGCAAGAGGTGTCCTTTCCGAGATGACCGCCAAATTGAGCGATCAAGGCGCCCCGGACTGGATCCTGGAAGAACGGGTACGGTCTAATCTGGGGCGCATGGCACGCCACGCCCGCGCGGTGACGGTTACTGCCGATGGCGGTCGCATTTATTTGAGCGGGCCGATCTTGAGAGAGGATGAAGATGCCATCGTCAAGACTGCCATGCGGACGCGCGGCGTCTACGGCGTCGAGAATCAGTTACAGGTGGTTAATAACCCGCAGGACATTCCTGCCTTGCAAGGCGAACCGTCACTCCGGCGCCAGCTTCGCCCCGATTGGCAGCAACGTAACTGGTCACCTGCCACACGACTGTTGAGCAGTGTGGGAGGCAGCCTGTTGACGTTATACGGTTTAACTCGCAGAGGTGTAGCCAAGCCGGTCTTAAGTACGGCTGGACTGGTCCTGACGGCGCGCGGAATGACCAACCTGGACACTCGCAGCCTGCTAGGTCTCAGCATGGGCGAAAATGGGATCAAAGCCAACAAGGCGATCAACATTTTAGCTCCCGTTGATGAGGTCTATCGCTTCTGGCGCAACTTTGAGAACTTCCCTTTGTTCATGAACCATGTCAAGGAAATCTCGGTCCGGGATGACGTATCCGCTTGGAAAGTGACTGGCCCAGCGGATTCATCCTATGAATTCCAATCTCGCATTACACAGGATATCCCCAATGAGTTGATAGCCTGGGAGACCCTGCCTGATTCTGAGGTTCATTCCGCCGGTTTTGTTCGCTTTGATGAAAACCGGGACGGCAGCACGCGTGTGAGTGTTCAGATGAGCTATGTGCCCCCCGCGGGTGCAGTCGGTCACGCAGTTGCGCAACTCTTCGGCGTTGACCCTCGCCAGGCAATGCACGAGGATTTGATGCGCCTCAAATCACTCCTGGAGGAAGGCAAAACATCCACCAGTGAGAGGACAGTGGAATATACCGAAACCAGTGACATAGAGTAAAAAAAGAAGCGCCCGAGAAACCACTCGGGCGTTTCATCTTCCGCAAGATGCCAGTGGCGCCAAGGCGCCACTGTTTATTTTATTGCAAATGCTATAATTCCTTCATCTTGCGCAAATGAGAGACAATCAATGAAGAATCCTCTTTCCAGGAATTGGGCACAAAATTTAACCGATCACCAAAAGGATGTGTTGCTGGGTCTCTTTATTATTTTGATCGTTGCAATTATTTATTACTTCCAATGGGCTTATTACCTGACCGGGCTGGACGGAAGCAAAATTAACATTGACCAGCCGGAAAGATATTTCTGGTGGGCAAATGATTCCCGAAGCTATCAAGACGTGGGCGAATGGTTGTTCGGACGCTCCGCTATCACCTCGATTGACCACCGCCCATGGCTGTATCCGCTCCTTTTGGGCTTATCCCGGACACTCTTCGGGGGCGGCGCCGAGAGCGTAATGTGGATCACTCAATTTTTGATGTGGCTGGGAAGTGGGAGTTTGATTTATCTGAGTCTGCAAAACACAACCCGCTCGACAGTCCTCGCAATGCTCGGGGCGGGCTTTTTCTTTTCACATCCATCCCCGTTGATCCTCACTTTCCATGGCATGACGGAGACATTGAACATCCTTTTGATTTCCGCCTTTGGCTGGGTCTTAACTGCTGCGCTGAGGGATCGACTTTACTACGCCGTATTGCTGGTGGCTCTGGCAACGGTAACAAAACCAATTTACTTGTTGTTCCTCATCCTGCTGGTCGTTTATGTCATCGTGCAATACAAGCGAAGCAGTCCTATGGACAAGCGAAGCAGTCCCATGGACAAGCAAAGCACACCGCGGAGCGGCAGTGTGGATAAACAGGCGTCAACGTTGCGACAGATCGGTTTGATTGCCTTACTTCTACTCCCCATTTGGATCCAACTTTTGTTGTCGACGAGCGCGGTAGGAAAGCCAACCCTCTCGACCATTGGCAGCTACACCTTCAAAAATTATCTGGTCGCAGATGTTTATCTCCGCACGGAGGGGACAGAGTGGCGGGAAACCACGAAGTTAATTGAAGACTGGAATCTACAGCAGCAATTGACTTATCTGTGGGAACACCAAAGAATGACGCTGCTAACTGTTCGCAGTCACTTGATCGATTCAAATCTGTGGGTGGGTTCCTTTTTCACACTGGGTCCCGGGAATCGCATGAAGGAATTCGCCTTTAACATGAATGCGGTCTCGGCTTATATCCACTTGCTGATAGCGCCGCTTGTGCTCTACTATTTGCTGTCAAAAAAGTACCAGCAGAATAAGGAGACCATTGCCCTGTTCTATATTTGTTTCCTGCTTCAATTCCTGACAAGTGGCATCTCTACAGGACAGGAGGACCGCCTGATAATCACTGCCCTGCCACTCTGGATTATTGCCTATATTTTGGTTCTAAGAGGAATAAGCGCCCCTCAGGCTGCGTCAGAGGCCTCCGTCGAAATGTAGGGCCACAATGCATCGTGTTCCTTCCATTGACCCCACGCCCATCCTCCCGTAAAATCCATCTTTATAGAAATTATATATAATTTCAAAGTGCCGCTACTATCTCCAATTTGGAAGCCAAAGGCTTTGACCATAGGCTGACCAAATCCAGATGGTCGTGAGACAAGCGGCGGAAGGCAGAAAATGGCTCGCTATCGAATCATGTACTGGAAAAATATCCCGCAGTCCTTTATAGTGGAAGGTGATGGACGCACGATCAAGAAGGAACTCTCGCAAAGGGTTCAAAACGCGATTGATGCCTACGCAATGGCAGAAGGTGCAACCTCCACGGCGGATTATGCCGCGCAGTACAAACGTGGCGATTGGATCGAACGAGCTGGCTCTCCTGAGGAAGTTGCCGAAGCGCTCCTTTCGGAACTTGAAGCGGAGTTCGCTAAAATAGAGATTCCCCGCAGGAATGGACAATAGACCATTGACCGTGGACGGCGGACCGCAACAGGACCCGATCCACGGTCTACCGTCGATCGTCTTGTGTTGAGACCCTATGCACATTAAATTATAGACTACTGGTTATTCCATGACAAAACACACCGTGATCCTCCAACCCTCAGGCCGCCGCGGACAAGTAGACGAAGGCACCTCCATCCGCGCTGCGGCGCGTGAGCTGGGTGTGGAGATCGAGTCGATCTGTGCGGAGAACGCAACCTGTGGCAAGTGCATTGTCCTGGTGGAGGAAGGGCGCTTCCAGAAATACAACATCGACTCAAAACGTGAGAACCTCTCCCCTGTTAGCCCTGAAGAGCGAGCCTACTTTGCGCGCAGACCCAGGTTATTGAAAGATAAAGGCTGGGAAGTCGGACAGGTCCGTTTGTCATGCCAATGCAAAGTGTTGGGCGATGTGCTGATCAATGTCCCCGAGGAAAGCCGCGGCAACAAGCAGATTGTCCGCAAGAGCGCCCGGGAGCGGGCAATCGAGATCAAGCCCTCCGTCCGAAAATACTATGTCGCGCTGACGCCGCCGAACCTCGAACGTCCAATTGCAGATTGGGAGCGTCTCGCAAAAGGGCTCGAAACTGCGATGGGACTTGTCCGCCGTGGCGAGGAAAATTTGCCGCGCTGGTTCGACCTCACGATTGATTACCAATGTTTGCGCACATTGTCAGCCACATTGCGTGAGGCAAACTGGAACGTGACCGTGTCAGTGTGGCAGGATCAGCAAGTCATTGCAGTCCAGAGCGGATATGTGGAAGAGAGCTACGGCGCGGCGGTGGACATTGGCTCGACGACTGTCGCACTGTATCTGTGCAACTTGCGCACGGGCGAATTACTCGCAGCCGAGTCCGAGATGAATCCGCAGATCGTCTACGGCGAAGATGTAATGTCTCGGATTCAATATACCATTGACCATAAAGATGGCTTGGAGAAATTACATAAAGCCATTATTGCGACGTTGAATAAATTGTTGAAGCAAGCAGCAAAGACAGTCCAAATTAAAACCGAAGAAATTCTTGAAATGGTATTGGTGGGCAACTCCACCATGCACCATCTTTTGTTGAATCTACCTCCAAAAGATTTGGGGCTCGCGCCGTTTGTCCCTGCCATTCACAAATCGGTGGATATCAAAGCCCGTGAACTGGGGCTGGAGATTAATCCATCAGGCAACATCCATGTTCTACCGACCATCGCCTCCTTTGTCGGCGCGGATACCAGCGCGATGATCCTGGCAGAGGAACCACACAAACAGGACGAAAACTGGCTTTTGATCGACGTTGGCACGAACGCCGAACTCGTGCTTGGTAACCGCAAGCGATTAGTTTGCACCTCCACACCGACAGGGCCCGCGCTCGAAGGCGCACACGTGGAATACGGAATGCGCGCCGCGCCCGGCGCAATCGAGCACGTCCACATCGAGGAAGAGACTCTCGAGCCGCGCTATAAAATTGTCGGCGAAGAAGAATGGAATACAGGCAAGGCAAAGGGCATCTGCGGCTCGGCGGTCATCGATGCCGTAGCAGAATTATTTCGAGTGGGGATCGTCGATTCTCGGGGCCGGTTCAGGCAAAAGCTCGAGTCGGAACGTGTGCGGGAAGGGGAAAACGGCTGGGAATACGTCATCGCCTGGGCGGAGGAAACGTCCATTGGAAGAGACATCCCCATGACCCAACAGGATGTGAGACAGATCCAACTGGCGAAGGCGGCCTTGTTCACCGCGGCGCGGACATTATTGAAACGCACGGGATTGCAATCGCCTGATAAAATTATTCTGGCGGGCGGCTTTGGAAGTTATATTGACAAAGAGAAAGCCATGCTGATCGGGTTGATCCCCGATTGCGATCTGGCGAATGTGTATGCGGTGGGCAATGCCGCGGGGGACGGCGCACGGATTGCACTGTTGAACGTCGAGAAACGGGATGAGATCGATTCGATCGCGCGGCGCGTGGAACGATTTGAGTTGCCCACGGATCCCGAGTTCCAGAACCAGTTCATGCTTGCGACCAGCTTCCCACACATGAACGAGCCCTTTGAACATATCGCTCATTTGATCCCGAATCGTCAGGTGGATCCGATGGCGAAGAAATTTATGAAGTAGACCACGGATGAAAGCGATGAAAGTGATAAGAGAATCTTTTTTATCGCTTTCATCCGTGGTGAAACAATGGAGACACAATGAACAAATTTCTTGAAAGACTCAACTCGGGGGAAGTTCTTGTTGCAGATGGATCGACGGGCGCAAATCTACAAAAGATGGGACTCAAGCCAGGTCAGCCACCTGAGGACCTTGTGATCGACAGCCCGGATATGGTCTTGAAACTTGCGAGCGCATTCGTCGAGGCGGGCTCCGATATTATTCTCACCTGCACCTTCGGCGGGTCGCGCATCCGAATGAAGGATTCAAAATATCAGAGCCGCGCCCCGGAGGTCAACACCCGCGCGGCGGAAATTGCCCGCAAAGCTGCCTCCGCGCGCGGCGGAGTGCTGGTCGCCGGTTCGATGGGACCTGTCGGCGCTCTGATCAAGCCGTATGGTCCGCTCGAGGCAGAAGAGGTGAAAGCCACCTTTGCCGAGGAAGCCAAAGCTCTCGCGGAAGGCGGCGTGGACTTCTTATTAATTGAAACCATGTTCGCTTTTGAAGAGGCGACCGCCGCGTTCGAAGGCGCGCGGTCTGTGACCGACCTGCCGATTGTGGTTTCCTTCAGCTACGACCGCGGCACGCGTTCGATGATGGGCGTCAAACCGAAGGACGTTATCAAGAAATACAGTGAAATGGGCGCCGTCATGGTGGGAGCCAATTGTGGAACGACGCTTGAAAACATGGAAATCATCGTCAAAGAATACGTGGCAACCGTTCCCAACTTCCCATTGTGGGTCAAGCCGAACGCGGGAGTCCCACATATGGACATTCAGACCGAGCAAGGCGTTTACGACATGAGTCCGGAGGATATGGCGACCTATGCCAGGAAGTACGTTGAGCTGGGTGCAAGGGTTGTCGGTGGTTGTTGCGGGAGTACCCCCGAGCACGTCGCCGCGATTGCTAAAGCGGTGAAAAAGCAAACGGTACGTTGAATGCGATACGTACTGTACAGTTCGTAAAAACAATGAGCCAGCGCGAAGAGATCCTTAGGCTGCTTTCAGGACGGAAGATAAGCAATCAGCCCGCATTCAGCGGGCTGATTCATGTGACAACCGAAGGTCTGCAAAGCGAAGGACTTGTCTTCCAGGAAGTCCACAAAGACGCGCCCAAGATGGCAAAGGCTGCTGCGAGCACGTTCAAATTAAGTAGCTTGCCGTCGGCGGTCGCGCCGTTGGACATGGTTGTGGAGGCAGAAGCGCTGGGTGCCAGAATAGATTTTCGCGGGGGGAGCGGGGGGTTCTTGTTTCCGCAGGTAGCAGCCTCCTTGTTTACTTCTACAAAATATTTGAATAAGGAATATTTTGAAGGCAAAGACTTCATAAACAAAGGTCGGATTCCACTTGTTTGCGAGGCAATTCAAAAATTAAAGGCAGAGATCGGTCAGGAGGCTGTCATCGGTGGGATGATCCCCGGACCGTATACCCTGCTATTATTCCTGATCGAGCCGGGCGGGTTATTCGCCGAAATGAAGCGCGAACCAAGGCGGGTGGCAGATGCGCTTTTTGAACTTGCTTCCTTTCTGGCAGAGGTCGGCGCGGCTTATCGCGCCGCGGATGCAGACTTTATCACCGTCCACGATATGGGCGGGTCCCCGGGGTTTATCGGACCGGCAAAGTATGAACAATTTGCCTATCCTGCGGAAAAACTATTGATGGCTGAACTGCCGGCGCCGCGCGTACTATCCGTGTGCGGGAATACGAACAAGTCCATGCACCTGCTTGCCGGAACAGGCGCAGACGCGATCTCGGTCGATCAGTTAAATGATCTCGCTGAGTCGCGAAAAGTTTTGACCGATACTTTGCTCTTTGGAAACGTAGACCCGGTGGGGACCTTGTGGCAGGGAGGTCCGACGGAAATCGCGGAAGCAGTGCGCGGGGCGCAAGAGGCGGGCGTGGATGCAATCTGGCCCGGTTGTGACCTCGTCCCGCAAACATCTGTTGAAAATCTAAAGTCTTTTAGCAAGACATCCTAGCAAAGCTCGAGAGGGGTTTTTATACCATTTTTGTCCTATTGACGTTAATTTGTGGGGGTTGTATCATGCACTCCATTCAACCAGAGGATAGAGGAGCGCGGGTATGGCGAAAAAGGCATCTCCCGTAAATAAGACTATTAAGAAAAAACCATCAAAGGCAAAAGGGGTAAAAATTGAGAAGCCATCGTTCAAAACAACGCTGCGAAAGCATTCAAATGGAAAACGGAAGGCGGACAACAAACCTTCTTCAAAGCAACGCGTGCCAAAGACGATTAAACCGAAAACCATCTCTCTCGAGCAACAGCTTGCCCAGCGCAATGCGGAACTCGCAATTATCAACAGCGTGCAAGCGGCGCTTGCAGCGGAATTGAATATTCAAGGGATTTATGAAGTCGTCGGCGAAAAAATCCGGGACATCTTCGATAAAAAAGATGTAGGCATTCGCATTTGCGACCCACAAACCGGGATGGAACACTTTCCTTATACATATGAAAATGGAAAACGCATTCAAATCGATTCTCAACCATTAAACGATAAAGGCTTTTCCACTCACGTCTACCACACCCGCCAAACGCTCGTTGTCAACAAGAATATCCTGGAGGAGGTGGAGAAGTACGGCAGTTACATCCTGCCAGGCACCGCCATGCCGAAATCACAACTGATGGTTCCGCTGGTGGCAGGCGATCAGGCACGCGGGTTAATTGAAATTGTTGATATGGACCGCGAACATGCCTTCAATGATTCAGATGTACGCCTCCTGCAAACCCTCGCCAACTCGATGAGCGCCGCGCTCGAAAACGCTCGCCTCTTTGACGAGACCAATCGCGATGCACGCGAGTCGGCTGCCCTGAACGAGGTCGGCCGCGACATTTCCTCGACCCTGGACCTCCCGGCTGTGATGGAGAGAATCGCCTCGCACGCGCGTGAACTCCTCAAAGCGGAGACGAGCGCCATCTTCTTACCGGAAGCGGGTGGGACAGTTTTCATGGCGATCGTGGCGCAGGGCGTCAATGCTGAAGAGATCAAAGCGGATACGATCCAGGCCGGTGAAGGGATCATCGGCACGCTTGCACAGCAAGCCAAAGCAGAATTCATCAACGATACAAGCAAGGATCCGCGTGCACTTCTAATCCCTGGCACACCTGCGCAATCAGAGGAACGTCTGATGGTTGCACCGTTGCTGACAGGTGAGAAAGTCAGTGGCGTGATGGCAGTCTGGCGCGCAGGCGGGGAAGCCTTTGTACAGGCCGACCTGGAATTTCTGGAGGAACTTTCTTTGCAGGCCGCCATCGCCATCAAAAATGCCAGTCTTTTCGATGAGATCGAACAACGCGCCGCCGAGCTTGCCATCATCAACAGCGTCCAGGAAGGGCTGGCGTCCAAGCTGGATTTTCAAGTCATCATTGAACTGGTCGGCGATAAGATCCGTGATATTTTCGACGCACAGGCAATCAACATCACACAATACGACGCGGACCAGGACCTGTTTTCTTCGCTCTACACAATGGAACGCGGTGTCCGTCATTTCTATGAGCCGATGGCTCCGGGACCTATTTTCCGTCATATCGTCGAAACCCGTGAATCGATGCTTTTCAAGACCATCGCAGAAATGAATTCAGTTGGCGCTATCACAGTCCCAGGCACGGAATCATCCAAATCGGGAATTTACGTCCCACTGGTGCAGGGCAAGGAATTGATGGGAGTGATCGCGCTGGAAAATGTTGATCGCGAAAATGCCTTTACCGAGGCTGACTTGCGCCTGTTGACCACTTTGGCCAACTCGATGAGTGTCGCCCTCGAAAACGCCCGTCTCTTCGATGAGACTCAGCGGCTGCTCGAAGAGACGGAACAACGCGCCGCCGAACTTGCCATCATCAACAGCGTGCAGGAAGGGTTGGCAAGGAAACTAGACTTGCAGGAAATCGTTGACCTGGTCGGCGAGAAAATCGGCGAGATCTTTGCCGCAGATACCGTTTCCGTTGGTATGTATGATGCCGAGCATGATTCAGTGTTCAACACCTACTATGTCGATCGGGGTCAGAGGATCCCAATTGCAGAGGGACCGGCGCCGCGACCCAGCCTGACTGCCATCGTCATTGACACCCATGAACCCCTGCTGGTGGGCACAAGTGAAGAAATGATGAAACTGGGGGCGGTCAGGATCTCAAGGGAGGGAGAGGAAAAGGACAGGAACGAGGCTTATCTGGGTGTACCCATCCTGGCCAACAAGAGAGCCATCGGCGCAGTTTCCGTGCAGAGTTACAAGCAACATGCCTTCGATCAAAGTGATTTGCGTTTGCTCCAGACTCTCGCCAACTCGATGAGCGTGGCTCTCGAGAATGCACGTCTCTTCGATGAGACCCAACGCCTGCTCAAAGTGACAGAAGAACGCAACGCCGAATTGGCTGTGATCAACAGCGTGCAACAGGCTCTGGCCGCCGAATTGGATCTGCAGGGGATTTACGATGCAGTTGGAGACAAAATCCGCGACATCTTTGATGCGCAAACCGTGATCATCGGCACCCTTGATCATGTCAAAGGGAAGGGTATATTCAATTATTTTTATGAAAAAAAGAAACGTTTCTACCCTGATCCGGTTCCCTTTAGCGGCATGATGGAATATATGGCGAAAAATGGGGAAATGGTCGTGATCAACGAGAACATGCGTGAACGCAATGAAGAATTCAATATGGTCGTACCTGCTGGAGAAATGGCAAAATCAGGAGTCTGGATGCCTATTAAATCAGGCAATTTGGTGAAAGGCGTTATCACATTGCAAAACATTGACCATGAAAATGCCTTCCATCCATCTGATGTGCGCCTGCTTGAAACTCTTGCCAACTCGATGAGCATCGCGCTTGAAAACGCGCGCCTTTTCGACGAGACCCAACAGCGTAATGCCGAACTTGCCATTATCAATAGCGTACAGGAGGGACTTGCGTCCAAGTTGGATATGCAAGCCATCTATGATCTGCTGGGCGATAAATTGCGCGAAATCTTCAAAGCCGATACAACCTTCATCGCCTTCCATGACGAAGGGAAGGAGAAGGTAAGTGCTGTCTATTATAGAGATCAGGACGCCAAGCAACCCTTCACCCGTCCCTATGGTAAGGGGTTGTATGAGCTGGTTGTGGAATCCGGCAAACCACTCCTAATCGGCACAGCTGAGGAAAGCAGCAAACTTGGGTCATTTCGTGTGACTTCTCCAGGCGAGACAAGGGACCTCAACGAAACCTTCATGGGGGTTCCCATTGTCAAAGATGGCAAGGCGATTGGTGCTGCCAGTGTTCAAAGCTACAAGCAACATGCTTACAATCAAAATGATCTTCGTCTGCTGACTACCCTCACCAACGCGATGAGTGCCGCCCTCGAAAACGCTCGTCTCTTCGACGAGACTCAGCGCCTCCTCAAGGAGACCGAACAGCGCGCCGCCGAGCTTGCCATCATTAACACGATCAGCACTGCGCTGGCAGGTGAGTTGGATTTGAACGCGCTGATCGAGCTCGTGGGAGAACAAATCCGCAGTGCGTTTAAAGCCGATATTGCTTATGTAGCTTTACTCGACGAAGAATCCAATAAGATCAATTTCCCATATCAATATGGCGAACAACTCGACTCGCTGCAATATGGTGAAGGTCTCACCAGTAAGATAATCCAATCGGGCCAGCCCTTGCTCATCAATCAGGATAACGTAAAACGCCGCGCCGAATTGGGTGCCACACGAGTGGGTATCCAGGCACGCTCCTATCGGTGTATGCCGATCTCCGTCAACGGCCAAGCGATTGGCGTGATCAGCGTGCAGAGCATAGAGCAGGAAAATATGTTCACAGAAGATGACCAGCGCTTGCTCGGTA
>Ga0105104_10003373_pt1 | contig 11406 bp, 16 predicted proteins | sample PPLLaktember2015_3_FD_87034 | JGI IMG/M metagenome (GOLD analysis project Ga0105104, IMG submission 87034) | Freshwater sediment microbial communities from Prairie Pothole Lake near Jamestown, North Dakota, USA - PPLs Lake P7 Core (6) Depth... | ecosystem: Environmental > Aquatic > Freshwater >...
CGCAGGATCCACCGTCGCCTATGACTGGCTCCGGCTCTTCCGATACACGAAGGGTCAAAAAACCTCAGGCAAACCTGAAAAAATTTGCTGCCAACTCTTGACATTGGAAGTCATAGCAACGCTCGGCATCAGCCGCGCGGGGTACCGCGTCGGCTGCATGCCGTTGTTAGCCAGACCGACCGTGCAGTATGGCACAGGCTACCTGATATAGCCCGATGAAGGCGCAGCTAAGACCTGTACGGCATACTTTGAATGCTAACTCCGCGCCATTTTTCGTGCCGAGACACATAGACCATAAAAGTTGGAGTGAGCGTTGTTTCTCCTGCTCCCGCCTTTTGTCAAGCTCTATGGCTCGTGAAGTTGCATTGGCAACCTTCCCGCCAACAACAAGTGAGAACAGTATGAAGAATAGCCAACGAAAATGTTTTGTTCGAGCTTTGGCTTCAACAACAGCTTTAAGTTTTTCTTGTCTCGCCCGCGATGCGACTAATGACGGGATAATGCATTTACTGGCAATTGCGACTGTTCGTATTGGAGCCTTGTCATCAACGTGTCCATCAAGCGGATCAGGGAACGATGTACAAAAGATTGCTGGCGGACGTTGACATGTTGCTGAGGGACGAGCCATTTGGCTCCACCCTTCACCAAGCACTTTTTCTGGACATCGCGAATTGTTGTACGCTTGTAGCTCATGTCGAAGAGTCAGAATTTGCTGAGGGGAAAGTTCGCGTCCAAGAGGGCTGTAGATGTCGGTACTTGACTTCGGACCAAGTATTGGGAAAACTCACTCATCTTTCGTTGCGTAATCGTTCAGCATTTCCTGGACATCTGATGCCCAAGTACATGAAACAGTGCCCATAGAAGAATGCGGTCCTGGACCTGATCGCCGACGGTCGCGACGTGATTGTTGGCACTGTAAGTCATAAGTCCTCACTTGTTGCAGTAGGTATGCACTTGCTTGCCGGGACGATTGATTCGCCTACTGTAACTCCCGAACGACCTCAGATATATTTGAATCAGTAACAAAAAATATGGCTGTAAGTATGGCCATCGAATACCAGAAGTGATCGTAGTAATGGCGAAAATTATCTTTAAAACCAAGCAAGTCACTTAGAATTACGACCAAGCTCCAACCTGTTAACAACCCCATGAGTACCAGTGGGAACATTCCCCATGGGCTGCCGAGCGTTCCTGTGCCACCTATGACAATTGTCTCTGGCGAGTAGTTGATACTAGGCCAAAGACCAAACATAGCAGTAACGCCGGGCAAGGCGAGAAGCAACAATGCAGTGAAAGCCCCTATCCGCCGACCCAAAATGTAAGCTGCAACGACAATTAATCCAACCAACAGAAATGAGTACAGCAGCAATATGCCGAAGATCACCTCCAACGGCGCGAAGTAGCCTAGCTCCATCCTTGCGTCCGCACCCCCGACAATAAATGTCAAAGACGTAGGTCTCAGCCCCTCGGATCCATTCCCTCGAAGATCCCTCCAGGCGCAGTGGGATCGCTTCGGAACCCGATGACTATCCTAACAAGAGCGATCACTCCACCGAGCGCGGAACCTAGAAGTGCGCCGCGAAATAATTGGCGCCTCATCCGTCTGCCCAACGCCGCCGCTCAGCCGCTGCCGAAAGCGGGAGCGAGGTAGGAGCGTACGCTGTAGGCAGTCGGCTGCAGCGCTTTGTTCGGCGCGCCGGGGGGGCGGATGTGGTCCTGCCCGCGGGCCCTCTCGCCTTGGTCCCCCGATACACCAAGGAAGAAAATTCCCTCCAACCCTGGTTTTGCGTTGCGCTCTCGCCTTACCAGAGTGTGCGCATGTCCTCCAAAATGGTCTCCACCTCAAGAAGGCTACCGAGATAGCGATACCGGACCATGCCCTCCCGGTCGATCAGGAATGTCCAGGCGGGATGATCCACCACCCCCTTGGCACGCCGCTTCACCGTGAGCCCGAACGCCTGCCACACCTCCTGGACGGCCTGCGGGTGACCGGTCACAAACGCCCAGGAGGCGAGGTCGGCGCCGAGGCGATTGGCGTAGGCGTGCAGGACTGTCGGGGTATCGACCTCCGGCTCGGTCGTCACGGAGAGGAAGAAGACCTGTTGTCGCTCCGCCGCTGTGAGGCGCTGCTGCAGTGCGGCCATGGCCGCCGTGATGAGCGGGCACACGTCGGCACACGAACTGTAAGTGAAGGTCAGGAGCACCACCTTGCCCTGGAGATCCTTGAGGGTCAGCGGCTGGCCAGACTGATCGACTAACGCCAGCTCCGGCGCTCTCCCCTCGATGCTCTGGCGAACCATCTTTGAGGGTCCATGGCGCGCGCCTGTATCCGCCCACCCCTAGGACACCGAGAGGAGGAGCACACCGATTCCCCACAGACGCCACGCTGGCACACAGCACCAGGGAAAGAGACAGGGATGGCTCCCCAATGCCCCGCTTCGACCGACGTGATTCTTATGCACCGAACACCACCCGCGTCCCGGTCGAGGGCATGATGAGTTTCGCAGGCATCTCCCGCTGAATGGCCATGATAGTGTTAAAGCCCGTGCAATGCATCGGGATAAGGTAATCGGGGTCAATCTGCTTGAAGGCCTCCACCGTCTTGGCAACAATCTCCTCCGGCGACGGCGCCAGATGCCAGCCGCCGACTACGGCGTGGACCTTGTCGATCCCCGTGGCCTTCTGGATCTGGCGGATGGAGTTGATGATCCCCGCATGCCCGCAGGAAGAGATGATCACCAGCCCCGGACCGATTCCAGGTGGTAGGCCAGCCCGAATTCGGCGAGGAGCATCGGGGCTGAGCCCATGGGCGAGGGGAGCGGGGTGCGCTGGACCATGACGTCCCCCATTTTCCCGCCCTTGGCGAAGACATCGTAGATGTTATCCACCGTGTTGGTCATGACGAGCTGGTCGACGGTCGGGATCGCCGTCCCGGCGGCTCTGGCCAGTGACCGTCCGAAGCGGTGCACCCCTCCAAGGACAATGGTCCCGCCCATCACCATTCCCAGTTTCAAGAATCTGCGTCTCTCCATGGCTCCGCCCTCCCACATCGTTATCATGGACTGCATTGGTGATCTGCCGCACCGAGCCTCACGAGCAGGCTCCGTCCCCCAAAATTCCCCGTACCATTCCGCCAACGACGAGTTTTTATATGGCTGTCCCTCCTTTGCGCGCCCCATGCTGTAACAACAGAGGCATGCTGTCTTCCCGCCTGAGCGGAATTCGCGAGCCGAACGCCCCAAGCTGAGGCGCGGGCCGCACGGTACAGCCCCACGCCTACCAAAAAGCCTGCGCTGTGGCCTGTCGCCTCCAGCGCCGTGTTAGGTGCAGCCGACAGACCAGGGATGCCCCACTCCTACTCCGTCCATGCTTCCCGGCTCCCCTCTGACTCCGGCGCACGTTTCTCGACGGCTCTGCCCTCCGCAACCGCCACCTGGCCTGACGCGTCGCCCCACCAGGGGAAACCGCTCCGCGGGGACCCGCCCTGGCACGGGCAGCTTATCGTGACGGGTTAGGGCACCTCTAGCCTGGCCGACATGAGCAGGGGCACCAGCTCCCGCAAGTGGTCGATCTGGTGATGCGGCACTGCTTGGGTCCCCGTCCAGGTGAGGGAGCCGCGCAGCCACACGGTGCACAGGCCAACACGCCACGCACCCAGAATGTCATTCTCTGGATGATCGCCGACAAACCAGGCGTGGTCAGCACGGAGACCCAAGCCATCGAGGGCATGCTGAAAGATCGCGGCGTGGGGTTTCTCCAACCCCACCGCCTCTGAGACTACCACCGTCCGGAAGTAGGAGCGGAGGCCGAGGATGTCGAGTTTCTGTGCCTGTACGCGGACAGTGCCGTTGGTGACGAGCCCCAGGGCAATGCCGGGGCGCTGGAGCGTCTCCAACACTTCGACCGCACCGTCCATCGCGACCGCCAGAGACGAGAAATGGCGGCTCCAGTACGCGGCGATTTCGTCCGGTGAAGGCCGCACCTGCCACGCCAGATTCGCGGCAATGTCTTGAGAGCGCGTTGCTGGGCGATACCCCCACCCGTCTGCGGCGATGAGGACCTCTGCAATGCCCTCCCGATTAGTAGAGACTAGGCGCTGGCGGAAGTCCTCGGCAAACCGGATGGCGTACTGCCGAATCGAGTTCACACGATCAACTAGGGTACAATCCAGGTCAAAAAGCACTGCTGCAAGCATGAGGGCTCCTTGTCAGCACCTAACGGGGCGCGAGATGAGCGGAACCCCGACTCGCAGGCGTGGCCCCTGCAGGGCGACGCCGAGATCAAGGGGCGTAGCGCAGCGAAGTCCGAGCGCAGCGAGAATTTCCGCTCCATTGAGGTGTTAGGCCGCCTGCGGCGGCCGCAGCTCAATGGGTCGTCTCGCGCCCCGTTAAGCCGCCGCAGGCGGCTTAACGCCCGAACTAAGCGGCGGGGCGGTGTCACCACCTACCTGCAATTGGGCCGCTGAGCACCAGACCAGCGCTGTCCCCCCCGTCCGCTTCAGTACGTGGTTAGGCGCCGTTCTTACTGGCAAGCCATAGCTCAGCAGTGATCGGCAGATTGAACAGCTCGCTGCGCAACAGCCGCGTTGAGAAGAACAACACTTCAAGGTTCTCTACTTCCCCAGTAGCAGGGTTGAGTCTTGCCACGACCTCGTCCCCGAGTTCTTCCGATTCTTGCTCCGCATAAGGGAGACACGTGTCAATATGCAGGATGTCGGCCTCTCGGTCATACTTAAACGTCAAGCTCGCTCCCATTCGATCCCCTCTCGCGCCAGCATTCTGGCCATATATGCCGTGATGATCCAGTGGCGCGCACTCGGCTCGCGTTCGCTAACCACTACGACAACGACGTGCTTGCCTTGCCGCAGGTCAGTGTACCATCGAGCAAAAAGCCTGGCGCTGCCGAACCGAATGCTCTTCCGGATTTGATCAGGGTCGGCCAAGGTTTCTGCGATTCGATGCCGATGCTCTGGCAGCAGATCTGGATGTCGCTCGGCAATATGACGCTCACGCTCCTCCGTCAGGTCGACCTCACCCGCCAGATAGGGGCAAGGAAACCGGCTCATGATGATTCTCCATTCAACCTCAGAAGCCTAACAGGGCGCGAGATGAGCGGCACCCCGCGCGGGACGAGCACGGGGCGCAGCCGCGGAGCGGCGTCTGCTCCATTGAGCTGCGGCCGCCTGCGGCGGCCGCAGCTCAATGGGCCATCTCGCGCCCTGTTAAGCCGCCGCAGGCGGCTTAACGAAAAGCTCACCCGCCGCTGGCCCGCCCAGCCTTTCGACTCCACACCTTGCCTCGCGGCCAGCGGTCGGGTGCAGGGGATGTTGGACAGGCCTGCTTTCAGGTGACCACGACTCCTTTGGAGACGATCGAGTCGAGGATTGCGTGTCCCGCTGCCGTACTATCGGATGGTGCAAAGTTTGTTGGATGCTTGCCTGCGTCCTTTATGCTTGTCCCCAGAAAGAAGATTGTGTCATCGATACGCAGATTGCGATCGTGGAGGTCCTGAGGTACACACTCCAGCAGTTTGAAAACCGCGAATTCCAATCCGGCTAATCTCGACACGTGAACGACGTTGGTAATTCCATAGTAGTGATTCCCCCGGGTAGTAACGAGCCGGATCTCAAGGGAGCGGTCAGCGCCTCTCAGGTAAAGCGGGAAGAAGTCTTCGTTAAGGTACCTATCGAAGTAGTGTATCCTCCGCTTCGCCGTGCCAATGGCATCTCGGAGCTTGAGGTAAACTGCGAACGGGGTATTCCCTTCAAGCAATTGCGGTAGCCAGTCAATCGGTACCCGATCTATGGCTGCAAGTGTACTCGCTTGGCAATCGTGCAAGAGTTCCTTGAGTCGATTCTGTGCAGCTGCAGGCTACCCAGATGTGTCTCTTCCAAACTCACCGAGCCGTTTACATAATCGATAGGGACTCTGCAAGATGTCGTTGTATTCGTGCTCAAACTGGTAGCCTCCGACCTGAACGAAACGGCTTACTTCGTTCGCCCATCGGTCGACATCGGGTCGAAAGGTCGCAGCTGCAATTCGGTACTCGGTTGCCGTGGGTGGTGTTGTCCTCTCCGCCAGTGCTATTACTGGCGCGAGCACTCGACCGAACTGAAGGATCAATATAGACCTCTCTGTCGCCTTGTCTGTCTCAGCCATAGGGACCCTTTCCGATTTCATGTGGGCAACTGGCGACCACATAGATGCGGCAGCCTAACGAAGAAGCGTTTTTGTGGCGCGGCGCCGACACAAAAACGCGGTTGGACTGACCCGGTTCTGCGTGGCGCACTCCCTGGCTATGGAGTTTCTACCAGACCCGGCTGCCCGCACACCTCCCGCCCCCTGGGGAACCTGACCGGCGCCACCCGTGGGGTGTCACCCGGGGGCCGTCTCAGGGGGCATGGGCTCGCACAGCACCGGTCTCCGGACCGCCGAGTGGGTAGGAAAGGACCGACCGCGACCCCGACCGACTCGGGACCACCCCGCACGCACGGTTCATGCGACCGCCTCCCCAGGCAAGCCTGTGGGGGGTGGTGGGCTGGAGGGGATGAGGACGCCGATGGCCATGAGCCGACGACCACACACAGAACAACGTTCGGGATGCGCATCCCCGCGGCCTTGGCAAGCCGTCTGCCAGTCCAGCCGCTCCGGCGCTTCCACCGGCCCTTGCCGCAACTGGGCGCGGCAGATGGCCAAGTCAGCACCCCTGGTGGGCGCATACACCCCATACGCACGGACCACCCGGGTGCCGGGGACGGGCACGTGCCGCAGATAGCGCCGGATGAACGCCTCGAGTGGCACGGTCATGACGCCCCGCGGCGCGGGGCCGGTCCCCTCCCCGTGGCGGCGGGACCAGACGCTGACCTCGCCCTTCGCACACGCCACCAGCCGCTGGTTGGCGAGGGAGCCCCCGCGGATGTACCGCGCCAGCTAGGTCAGCACACCCTCCCCGTAGGGGTACCGCTCCCGGATGTCCACGTGCCCCTTCCGGCGGCCCAGTGTGTTGCGGAGGTTGTCCCACTGCCATGGGTGCTTCCCGGCGGGCCGCGTGAGCTGTCCCTGGTGGACGGCGGTATCGATGGCCCGCAGCCGCTTGCCCCGAAAGACCGCCATCACCACCCGCACCGGCCGCAGAACCCCGTGCTGCGCCGCCCGCCACTGCCCCTCGGCCGTCAGCCCCCCACCGGTCACGAGGCAGTGCAGAGGCGGGGGCAGGACCACTGTCTGACTCCAGGTGTGCAGCGCGGCGATGATTCCCGGCCGGGCCCCCAGATACTTCGCGTCGCCGAGGAGTTCGACCAGCGTCTCGTGCACCGTGGCACACACCCGGGTCGTCATCGCACGCACATTCGCCCGCCACAGCTCTCGCAGCTCATCAGGCATGGTGAAGATCACATGGTAGTGATCGCAGGCGAGGAGCCGCGCCTGTTGTGTGGCCAGCCAGCGTTCGCCTTGGAGCCACCCACATGGCGGACACAGCCGGTGGCGACACGAATGGTACCAGACGCGTTCGACATGGCCCTCCGGACAGGCCTGGAGGTGTCCGCCCAACACCGCGGTGCGACCCACCAGCAGCGCCCACGCCGCCTTTCGCACAGAGGCCGGCAGCGGGTGGCTCCGCTCAAACGCCGCGTAGCCGCATGGCAAGATCTGTTGGATGGTGAGCCCGGCCATCCGCCACCTCTGCTCCTGGCCGCTCGCGTCCCCTCCCCCGCCCCTGCGGGTTAGTCCAACGCCAATTAGACTGCCGAATGGATTGGTGAAACACTACAGCGCACTGCAGCTTATCACCCCGCCAGCTGTAGCCGCCCATCCCTCAAAACAGTCTGGATTCTAGCACCCTTACGCATTCCCTTCAAGCGCCGTGCGATGCCTTTTAGGCTGCAGCATCGTGCAGTCTAACATCCTAACACTGTCATTCAGCCTCGTTGGCTAGAGACGGTCCATGGGACTGTAGACCCCTTACCCGCCTCGGTTCAGCACGTGGGTGTAGATCATCGTCGTCTTTACATCCTGATGCCCGAGGAGTTCCTGAATGGTGCGGATGTCGTAACCATTTTCTAGGAGATGTGTGGCGAACGAATGGCGTAGCGTGTGACAGCTGGCCGGCTTGGTCAGGCCTATGTTGCGCGCGGCCTTTTTGACAGCTCGTTGGAGAACCGATTCATGCAGATGATGTCGCCTGCGCTCACCAGATCGCGGGTCCAGGCTGATCTGTGAGGACGGAAAGACCCACTGCCAGCCCCATTCGCCGTTCGCGTGTGGATACTTCCGTGGCTCTGGCCGAGGAAGTGGCGGTACAGGAAAACCAGCGCACACAGCGCCTGATTCTGCGTCGAAGCGCTCACATGCCCGTGCACGGCCAAAGCCGAGAGAAAGCGTGTGATCTTGTCCTCGCCCATCTCCAGGGGGTGGCGCTTCCCGTGGAACAGGATAAACCGCTTGATCCAGCCGACATAAGCCTCCTCCGTCCGCACACTGTAGTGTCGCATCCGGATGGCTTCTCGGACCTGATCGAGGAGCTTGGGCCTGTGCCCTGTGGGAGCGTGAGGTATGCTGACAGCACAATGGAGTGACCGATGTGTAGCCCGGTCGCTCCGATGATCAACACCCAGCCGCTTTGGGAACAACCTCGGACGAGTCTGATGCCCGTCAGAGCCTCCTGCAATACTTCCTTCGTGCATATGCCTAACTCCCACAACAGGACGCTTCCAGAGGTCCATTCGGGCGTCCACCATCGCTACCGTTCTCTCTGGTTTGATCCACGCAGGCCTAGAGTCCGTTACCCCATCGGTCGCCTCCGCAGCCCCACGTACCGTGCTGGCAACCGCCTGAGCCGATTCTTCAGTTCGAGCCACAGCGCCATGGCGATCACGATACTCACGTTCTGCACACGCTGCTGAGACCGAGGCTGGATCGGCGGAGATCCCTGCTGATGCGTGTCTGACCTCAGCTTCAGGCCGGTGCGCCCATGCTGGCTCGTCTTGACTGCCACCTCCTCATCGAGCTCCGCGGACGTCCCAGTGCTCGACCCATGCCTCGGCGCGCGCGATCCCGTCATCTCCCCTGTTGATCTCCGGGGCCACCTTGTTGTCTCCCTTGAGAGACAGAATGAATAGGTTCGACCGCTCCTCTCACAGACGATGGATCTCCGGATAGATGAAGGCCAGCTCCTGCGGCCGTTTCTCGCTCAACCCCCGTGAAGCTCCGTTCTCCGCACACGTGTCCATGGATAGACAAAAATATCAACATTTTGTTGATATACAAGTGTACATCGTAGACATGGCTGAAGGGAGCCGATATGTGCCAGAGGTGTTGCCTTGGAGAGGATCAGCCAGAAGGAGGTCAGCAATGGGCATGGTGGGAAATCGGCGCCAGGTAACTCGCATTATGCCTGTCTAAATGGCCAGCAATTGCAAAGATTCTTGCCTCTGTCGAGTAGAAATGATCCCCCGTGCGTAAGGCCTTCGCATAAGAATCGTCAACATGAGGACAGCAGCTATCCTATTGAGTTTTGCGTAACAAATCAAAAGCTGGACCCCTGAGGAGGGCGCGATACCAGATGCTGGCTATGTCGAATGCTTGCACAAGGCTCAATAATGCGGTTCTTGTCCCCGCGTCACCGCAAGCAGGGCCTGCCTGGTGTGGATGGGGGTCACCCTTCTGACCTCACCGCGCATCTCCGCGCGAAGTTAGTTAAGCGCACGTCATGATCGCAATTCTTGGTCGGCAGAATCCTTTAGGCCGGGTCAGCGAAGCTGCGTTAGAACATCGCACATCATTTTGGCTCCCTTCTCCCTTGCTCCTTCATCGTCCCCTCACCCGGGCCCTCTCCCAGTGTGGGAAGAGGCAGAAGGTACATCACGGATGGTTTCTACCCCTACCCTGGCGCCTATGCCCGGGAGGGTTCGGGTGAGAGTATAAGGGGCACGCCCAAGCATTAAAACATGGCAATGGGGTTCACCGGCGAGCCGGTGCCGCCAACGACGCGTAAGGGGGCAACGATGAGCATGAATTCGTATCTGCCCTCCTCGGCGCAGACCTCCGCCAGGGGCTGCAATAGTGCATTGTCCAGCAACCCGATGCCATACGCGAAAATGGCGCCGTGCACCGACCATGGGATGTCATAGCCGTTGGGCATGAAATCCATCATATCCCACACCAGCAAACAGCAGTCTGACTGACGAATGAACTTCAGGCAGGAGGCATGCAAGCCTGGACGACCTCGCGGATCACTCCCCCAGATGGGATTCACTTTATCCCAGTTGTCGCGACCGCCATAGACGATCAGGGCATCACCAGGTTCCATGGTGATGCCCTCAGCCTTGGCGATGTCTTCTAATTCCCAGCCGTGGATCGGCTTGTCCATGGTGACAAAGGGCTCTCCCCGGTATTTGGGCACGTCCAGGAGCACGCCGCGGGTGATGATGCCCTCTTTCCAATGCTCGACCGATCCCCACTGCGCCCCATCGAAGGTGATCACCTCGTCGGGATTGCGGCCGTTCCACATGCCGTTGCTATCCCACACGTGGCACAACGCATCGAGATGCGTGGAGGCCTGGCCGTGATAGGACACGCCGTAGTAGTCAGTGGCGCTGCCGCCGGTTTCCCCACGGGCATTCCGTTTCATAAAGTGCTGCGCCGGCGTGGGATTATTGGGTGCGGGAGTTTTGGGGAACACACGGCTGAGCGAGACGACGCGGCCCTTCCGCACTAGTCGAGCCGCCGCCAGCCGCTTCTCGGGCGTCACGAGATTGACGGCCCCCATTTGATCGTCTTTGCCCCAGCGCTCCCAGTTGCGGTCTGCCTTCAGATATGCGAAGACTTCGTCTTTCGTTGGTACGCGATGTTCCATGTACTATTCTCCTCTAGGCAACGTATCACACAGGCCATTCACCCTGCCCACGTTGATCACCACGATACCGCCCAGCGAGGCCGATCACGTATCATGTGCTTTTTCTCTGCAAGCCCTCCTCTATCACTGGAGAAGACGTCTCAGGCCCCGGTTCCTGAGGTCTTGAGAGCAACGGCGTGAAGGCGATGACAGGAAGCCACAGCGCCAGTCCGATGGCGGCGTTGATGCCGATGGCCGCTGGCGCCCCTACCGTGGCGGACAGGGCGCCCAACTCCAGCAGCCCTAGGGGCGTGGAGCCAATACATAACCCCAGCACACCGACGGCCCGTCCACGCATCTCCGGCGCTGCTGAGAGCAAGATGATGGTGCTTTGCATGGTGCTGAACCCCGCATTGCCAAGGCCCACCGCGAACAGGAGGACACACGACAACGCATACCAGGGTGAGGCGGCAAAGCCCAGGAGACTGACCAACTCGAGAAGCGCCCCCAGTGCGAAAATGCGTCCATGAGCTGAGAGTTTTCCCACGGCCGCGAGGAGCAGGGCGCCGATCA
>Ga0105104_10003374_pt1 | contig 11405 bp, 6 predicted proteins | sample PPLLaktember2015_3_FD_87034 | JGI IMG/M metagenome (GOLD analysis project Ga0105104, IMG submission 87034) | Freshwater sediment microbial communities from Prairie Pothole Lake near Jamestown, North Dakota, USA - PPLs Lake P7 Core (6) Depth... | ecosystem: Environmental > Aquatic > Freshwater >...
ATACACGGTATGGAATGGCACCTGGCCGGTGAATTCCAATCCCATCATGATCATGCGCGCCACCCAGAAGAACAGGATGTCATAGCCCGTCTCCATGTAGGAGGTGGGATAGAAATATTTGAAATCGGGCGTCTCGTCCGGCCAACCCAGCGTGGAGAAGGGCCACAACCCCGAGGAGAACCAGGTATCCAGCACGTCTTCATCCTGACGAATTTCCTGCGAGCCGCAGGTCGCACACTGAGTCGGGTCTTCACGCCCGGTGGTCATGTGCCCGTCCGGGCAGTACCAGACCGGGATGCGGTGTCCCCACCACAGCTGGCGGCTGATGCACCAATCCTTGATGTTCTCGAGCCAGTTGTAATAAACCTTTTCAAAGCGCTCCGGCACGATTTTGATGCGTCCATCTCTGACAGCTTCCAGGGCAGCCTTCGCCAGCGGCTCGATGCTCACGAACCATTGAGTCGAGATCATCGGCTCGACGATCTCGCCGCCGCGCTGGGAGCGCGGGATGGTCGTGCGATAGGGCTCGGTCTTGATGACCAGGCCGGCCTTCTTCATATCAGCCCACATATTTTTGCGGGCCTCGAAGCGGTCCTGACCCTTGTACGGGCCGCCGTTTTCATTGATCTTTGCCGCCTCGTCAAGCATGGAGATGATGGGCAGGTTGTGGCGCTGGGCGATGGCATAGTCGTTGGGATCGTGACCCGGAGTGATCTTCAGGGCGCCCGTGCCAAACTCGATGCTCACGTATTCATCTGCGATGACGGGGATCTCGCGACCCAGGATTGGCACGATCACCTTTTTACCGATGAACCTTTTATAGCGTTCATCCTCAGGATGGACCGCCACAGCCGTATCGCCAAGGATCGTCTCCGGGCGGATGGTAGCCACAGGGATGAATTCATCTGAACCGTCCAGTTTATATTTAAAGTAATACAGCGTCGCTTCTTCCTCACTGTATTCCACTTCGAGGTCGGAGACGGCTGTCCTGAGGCCCGGGGACCAGTTAATGAGGCGCGGGCCGCGATAGATCAGTCCCTTTTCGTGGAGGTGCACGAACGCCTCCCGGACGGCCCGACTCAGGCCCGGGTCGAGGGTGAAACGCTCGCGATCCCAGTCGCACGAGGCGCCGAGACGCCGCACCTGATTCGTGATGAGGCCGCCGTACTTCTTCTTCCATTCCCAGGTGCGCTTGACGAACTCTTCCCGCCCGAGCTCCTCGCGGGTTACTTCCTCGTTCTTCAACAGATCCCGTTCCACCATGAGCTGTGTGGCAATACCGGCGTGATCGGTGCCCGGCACCCACAGCGTTGGGATGCCCTTCATGCGGTGATAGCGAATCATCAGATCTTCCATGCTGACGAACATGGCGTGACCGAGATGCAGTTCACCGGTCACGTTCGGCGGCGGGATGGAAATGACGAAGGGCTTTACGGTCGGCACGAAGCCTGGCTGGTTCGGGTCGTTCCAGGGTTTGAAGTAGCCGCCGGACTGCCACATCTCATAGATGCGGGACTCCGTGGACTTGAAATCATAGGCTTTCGGTAATTCGGGTTTGGTCATTCGTACTCCTTGGTGGAGAGAGTATAGAACAGAGAACAGCTACGAGTCTCTACTTTCTGTTCTCGAATATCTGAAAACAAAAACACGCCTCGTCCAGCATGAGGACGACAGGCGTGTCGCGGTACCACCTCAATTCGCTGATCTCTCACCACAAAGGACACAAAGGTCCACTAAGGTTTTTTATCAGCGCACTCTATGACCGACAATCATCGGTCCAGGCTGTAACGGGCGATCCCGTGACGGTCTACTGGCCAGTGATCAGTGTTCAGTAATCAGTGGCTTTCTTCGTCATGAAATTCAGACGACTTCGGCGCTGTTTTCCTGCGGATGCTTCCACCAAATGCATCCTTCTCTATCAGGTTTCCGGGCGCTTACTCCTTCTGAATAGCTGAGATTATACGCGGCGAGACAAGGAGAGTCAAGAAACAAGGAGCAAGGCCCACGATACTGACACTCCATTAAGAGTAAAATGTCTCAAAAGGAGGCTGCGATGAAAGTGATGGCCCCGATTCTCATGTTTGTACTGCTGTTTTCCGCATGCAGCCTGCAGCAGACCCCGTCAACATTCGTTCCAGAATCCAATTCATCACCATCTCCGTCAGTGCCGGTCACTCCCTCTCAAACTGCCAGACCCTTATCACTCGATGCCATACCTTTGGTCTGGTTCGCGCCGCTCCCCCCTCTAGCGATCACCGACGGCCGTAACTTTACAGGGTCGGATGACTTCATGCAATTATTCCGCCCCGAGGCAGCATGGCAAAGTGCGGCGGAATATATTCAGGTCTTCAAGCTGTACGGTGAATGGGTGGCATACAAGGCAACAGATGCCGAGCTGAAACAAGTTGTCGATGACCTTAGGGGTCGCGGGATCGCGCTGGCGGTGGAAGCCGGCCCCCTGGATGCCCCGGCCAATTGCGGACAGGGGATCGAAGGCTTTGCCGGCACCGAGGAGGGACTGAACATCGCGCGGCGGATCAAAAACGCGGGCGGAGAGATTAGCCTGATCGCCTTGGACGAACATTATTTTTTCGCCCACTTTTATGCAGCTCAGAATGCCTGCAGGTGGGAGGCGGAAAAGGTCGCCGCAGAAGTTGGGGAATACATCGAAACGGTCAGGAGGGTCTTCCCGGAGGTGAAGGTCGGAGACACGGAGCCGCTCGCCGGAGCTGCGACAGCGCAGGCTTACATGAGCTGGCTGGATACGTTCCGGAACGTCAATGGCTACAACCTGGCTTTTCTGCACATGGACATGGACTGGAGCCGGCCGGACTGGGCGGATGAGGTCATCGCAATTGGAGAGCACGGAGATATTATCGGCGTGCCCGTCGGCATCATTTATACCGGCAATGCATTCGACAAAAGCGACGAGGCCTGGCTTTCGGCCGCGGGAGAGCGGGTGAAAAAGCTGGAGCTTGAAAAGAATGCCCAGCCCGACCACATTCTCTTCCAGTCCTGGAACGACAAGCCGGATTTCGTTTTGCCGGAGACAACCGATTTCACCTTCACGGATTTTGTCAAAGATTACTTTACAGACAAAGCTGCTCTCGGGTTTCGCCGCGCGGGGGTGGGCGCAAACCTGGCCCTCGGCAAACCCGTCCGCTTCTCCAGCCAGACCGGCGACCTGAGCGGGTCACTGGCGGTGGACGGCGACCTGGGAACATTATGGAACTCCGGCGGCTTCCCCATCCAATGGATCGAGGTGGATCTCGGCGCGGACTACAACCTTCGGGAAATCCGCCTGACGACCAGCCAGTATCCTGAAGGTGTAACCATTCACCGCGTTTCAGGCAGGGATGCCTCCGGTGAATTTCACGAGTTGACAACCTTCGAGGGCACTACGGTCGATGGACAAACCCTGATATTTGCGCCTCCTCAGCCTGTTCAGGCAATCCGCTTTATCCGCGTGGAAACGGTCAGCAGTCCCTCCTGGGTGGCCTGGCGGGAAATCGAAGTAATCGACGCTGGAGACTGAATTCGCGCCCGGTAAATGTTTGCTATACTTGCCGCATGTCATTCCAAACAAGCATATGTTCCTCAGATAAAAGTCAATGAACAGGAAACCCATCCTGTTTCTTGGAATTATTGTCATTGCCTTTGCCTATGCCTGTAGCCCGGCTACGTCAAACTTATCCACACCTACTCTCACAAACAACCCAAACCATCCCTCCAACTTTGTCACGGTCAGCGCTGGCAGGTTCATGCTGGAGGGCCGGCCCTATTATTTTGTCGGCACGAACTTCTGGCAGGGCATGAATCTGGGCGTGGAGGGGCCAAAGGGAGACCGGGCCCTGCTCGCCGCGGAGCTCGACCGGCTGCAGCGAATCGGGGTGACGAATCTGCGGGTGATGGCCTCCTCCGAAGGTCCGAATACGGAACCGTACCGCATGGCCCCGGCGCTGATGATCTCGCCGGGTAAGTACGATGGCAGCGTTCTCGACGGCCTGGACTTTCTCATCGCCGAACTGGGCAAGCGCGGGATGAAAGCCGTGATGGTGCTGAACAACTACTGGCAGTGGTCGGGCGGCATGGCTCAATATGTCTCCTGGAGCGACGGGACGACCATTCCCTATCCGGGAGACTGGTCCGAGTTCATGAACTATTCGGCCAAATTCTATGACTGCGCCGAATGCCAGACCTGGTATCGCGATCACATCGAAATGATCATCGGTCACACCAACCCCTACACCGGGTTGAAATACCGTGACGACCCAACAATCTTTGCCTGGGAGCTGGCCAATGAGCCGCGCCGCTATCCCTATTCCTGGATCGACGAAACCGCCGGGTACATCAAATCGCTCGATCCCAATCACATGGTGACCACCGGATCGGAAGGCACGCCGCCGGGGGAAGGTCTGGACTTCCAGAGGACGCATGACGGCCCCAACATCGACTATGCCACGATCCATATCTGGCCCCAGAACTGGGGCTGGTATGACCCGGCCAATCCAGCGACGTACGACCGGGCAGAACAGAACGCCCTCGAGTATCTGCGCCGGCATGTCTTCGAGATGGCCGTGCTGCAGAAACCGCTTGTGCTGGAGGAGTTCGGCCTGGCCCGCGACTGGGAACCTGTGCAGGATATTTATGATCCGCAGTCGTCGACGATGTACCGGGATCGTTTCTACAAAGCCCTGTTCAGCGAAGTGCATGATCTCAGCCTGAAGGGCGGACCCGTCGCCGGCGATAACTTCTGGGCCTGGGGCGGCGCCTCACGCCCCGGCGACGATTGGCACGGCGATCCTCCACATGAGACTCCCGGCTGGTACTCCGTTTATGATATCGACTCATCCACAATCGCGATCATTGCTGCCCATGCAAGCGAGATGACGCGGGTTATGACTCCATGAACGACTCTGGATATAATCACAGGGAAGGGATTTGATCAAAACATGCTCACTGGAATCGATTTCTTATTTGCAGGTTTGGCTGCCATCGCGGCGGGGGCCGTCAATGCCCTGGCGGGAGGTGGAACACTCATTACCTTTCCCATGCTCACTTTCCTGGGCGTTCCTGCTGTCGCCGCAAACGTGACGAATACCGTGGCGCTGTGTCCCGGCTATTTCGGCGGGACTCTGGCCCAGTGGAAGGATCTGCGCGACCAAAAGCACCGCCTGTGGATCGTCGTCCCGGCCAGCATCGCCGGAGGAGTGCTCGGCGGAGTCCTGCTGCTGCAGACGGGGGAGCGCCTGTTCAGGGAGCTGGTTCCGTATCTCATCCTGCTGGCTTCCGTATTGCTTGCAATCCAGGATCCGGTCCGGGCCTGGCTGGTGCGCCGGCTCGGCGAGCAGCACTCGGGCGCGCGGATGGAAAAGCTGGCCTGGCTGCCGGTCGGACTGGCCTCCATCTATGGCGGCTACTTCGGCGCGGGCCTGAGCGTGATCGTTCTGTCCGCGCTCGGGCTGACGCTCGAGGATACCCTGACGCGTCTCAACGCGCTCAAGCAGGCTGTGGCCTTCAGCGTCAACGTGGCGGCGGCGATCTTCTTCCTGTTTTCAGGGCAGGTGGTCTGGTCTGCCGCGCTCGTCATGGCGGTCGGGGCATTGATCGGCGGGACCCTGGGCGGAAGACTGGCGGGGCGCATCCAGCCTTCCACGCTGCGCTGGACGGTTGTGACAATCGGCGTGCTGATTTCCATCATCTATTTTGTGCGGGGATAAGCCGTATTCGCTGTAAAAAAGCCCTGGGGCGTACCTTCGGATGCGCTTACAGATATGTAGGTGGTAATTAAGAGGAGTTTAATTCAGCACGGTTAGACTCGCCATAATCTTTTTAGAAGTGATATTCATTCGAGCAGCTTGACTTTCCATATGGAAAGCGTTTGGCAGGATATGGGGGTAAACATGATTGATTATTTTCCTTGTAAAACCTGTAAGTTAAAAGTTCCATTGCTTTGTATCTGCGCCAGGATAGTTTTTATTTGAAGTCTGTGCTCAGGTCTTATTGTCAGCCACGCGTCTGCCTTTTGGCGCGCAGCCAGTCGAGGCTCGGATAAGAACGTGAGATGGTCTCTACGTCAATTGATCATACACATACATTGAAATCGAGGTTGACGGGTGACGCCGACTCCCTCAAATTACAATGCCTGGAGGATATATGTTCAAAAACCATAACAGTACCCGGTTTTCAACGGAGCCGTCATTCAGCGCTCCCAATGGAAGCCAGGGAAACATCACGAACAGAGGGTTTACCCTGAAGATTGTGAACCTCCTGAGTTTGATTGTGGTGACGATCCTGATGACCAGCACGGCTTTGCCGGTGAATGCCTCACCCGCCGCGCAAACCTCATCTCCACTGACCGTTACCCCCAGCAGCGACGCGCAGGTGACGGAAGCCACTCCCACCAAGAATTACGGCAGCACCACTTATCTGCAAGTGGATGGCGACAGCGGCGCGCGCGTCGAAAGCTACATTCTCTTCGACGTGAGCGGCCTCTCCGGCCCTGTCTCCAGTGCAAAGTTACGCGTCTACGATCGGGGCAATGGCTCGACGGACGGGCCCGAGTTGTACGGGACGGACACTGCATGGACAGAAACCGACCTTACCTGGAATAACCGTCCAGATCGCACAACTGCTCTACTTGGCGACCTCGGCAACGTTGGCGCAGACGTATGGGTTGAATACGATGTCACTTCTTATGTCACGGGGGATGGCACCTACAGCTTTGTGCTGGCAGCAGACGGTAATGATGGCCTGACGTTTTCATCGCGCCAGGATGCCCAACCTCCCCAGCTGGAGGTGACGACCGCGACCGGTCAGTTGCCGGCGGCAACGCCCACTACCCCGCCCACCGCCGCGCCGATCACCCCGCCCACCACCGCGCCAACCGCCGGGCCGAGCGCTCTGGCCGCCGCGGCTTCCGTCGTCCTGGTCGGTGCAGGAGATATATCCTCCTGCGGCAATAACAACGATGAGGCAACTGCAAAATTGCTGGATGGTATTTCCGGTACAGTATTCACTACCGGGGATAATGCCTACACCTCCGGTACCATCACAGAATTCAAGAACTGCTATGGCCCAACCTGGGGCCGCCATAAAGCGCGTACCAAACCCGTTCCCGGCAACCATGAATACAGGACATCCGGCGCGGCAGGTTACTTTCAATATTTCGGCAGCATCGGTTCCTACTATGCCTATAACCTCGGAGACTGGCGTATTTATGCCCTGAACTCCGAAATCGATGCCTCCGCAACCAGTGCCCAGGTTAAATGGCTGAAGGCGGACCTTGCCGCAAAGCCGAAACGGTGCGTCCTGGCCTACTGGCACCGCCCGCGCTGGTCATCCGGAAAGCATGGAAACAACTCAAAGGTTCAGATATTATGGGAAACGTTGTACAATGCCGGCGCCGAACTGGTTCTCAACGGTCATGATCATAGCTATGAACGCTTTAAACTGATGAACAAGAACGGCCAGTCAGTCACAACAGGTATGCGTGAAATCGTCGTTGGCACGGGTGGAGCGGGACTCTATAGTTTCGGCACGGTCCTCTCCACAAGCCAGGTTCGCAATTCATCCACCTATGGGGTGTTGAAATTAACATTGAGTTCCACCGGGTATTCCTGGAAGTTCATCCCCGTTGCAGGGAAGAGCTTTACGGACAGCGGCAGCACCAGCTGTCGTTAGCCAGGCATGTGTAAGGTTTTTACAGAAACGGAGTCCGCGCCCGATAGCCTCGGGCGCGGACCATTTAATCTCCTCCTCTCCTGCGAAGTAACTTTCCACCGCCCCGTTGCGTCTTGTTTGTGCAGTCCTTATGTCCCGCATACGGACTGTCTTTATGGCGGTTCTGAGACTCGTTCGAGCGGCAAAGGTTTGATTAAGGTCTTATCAGGGAACATTAATTAAGCATGCTATAATTTTTCATTGCTGCACTCAATCCATTCTCTTCAGGGGTGTCTATCTTCAGCCCACACCGCATCCCATTTCCCCCAAGCTGACCTGCCCTTACAATTTATTTAAAGCCGCTACTGCCGAGTATTGGATTGTGCCAACTTTATAGGTCGTGGTAATCGGAGGATATGATGAACGTTCGCAGTAAACGGTCCAAAGCTGCGAAGGCGCGCCAGGCAAAAATCGCCCTTCGTATCGTATTTATTTATTTTTTGATCCTTACAATTTCGCCTCTGGCAGCCTGCACTCCGCCTGCCATTGCCGATTCTGCAATTCCCAGGACGGGACAGGAACCCACCGCCCTGCCGGAGCTGAACGCTGTCGCTACCTCGCTGACGTTCATTGCGGAGGCGGATGCGCAGGTAAATGAATCCGATCCGGAGGCCAACTTCGGCGATTCCACGTTTCTGCAGGTGGACGGCGCGACAGACCCCGGCGTGGAAAGCTTTATCCGTTTCACCGTCACCGGAATATCAGACACGGTCCAAAGCGTTCGATTGCGGGTCTATGACACAACCAACGACTCGGACAACGGCCCGGCCGTCTATGCGACCGAACCGACCTGGAACGAGAGCCGGATCACCTGGAGCTCCCGTCCGGCGCGCGTGAGCGGGGAGCTTGATAACAAGGACGCGATCACTACGAATACCTGGGTGGAATATGATGTCACCTCGATCGTCACAGGGAATGGAACCTTTAGCTTTGTGCTCGCGGCAGACAGCAAGAACGCGACCACGTTTTCATCCCGTCAGGGCAGCGAGCCGCCTCAACTGGTGGTGACTCTTGCCGACGGACCCACGCCGACCTCCGCACCCCCCGCAACTGTGGCAGCCACGCTGACTCCACCTCCCACCAGCACGCAGGGGCCGCCAGGCACATCTCTGATTTTCATCCCCGAGGCAGATGCCCAGGTGGAGGAGTCCAATCCGGATCAGAATTATGGAAACGCCGCGACCCTGGAGGCAGATAACGAGAGCGATCCCGATATCGAAAGCTTCATCCGCTTCACCGTCACGGGTGTGTCCGGCATGGTCCAGGGCGCGCGTTTACGTCTGTACGTCACCAGCAACGGCTCCAAAAATAGTCCGGCAGTCTACTCGACCGACCCGTCCTGGGCAGAAGCGGAGATCACCTGGAATACGCGTCCCGCCCGGACGAGCGATGTGATTGATAATAAAGACCTGGTGGACACCGACAACTGGGTGGAATATGATGTCACTTCCGCGGTGACGGGCGACGGAACCTTTAGTTTTGTACTGGCCGCCGACAGCAGCGATGCCATCACTTTTTCATCCCGCCAGGGAAATAACGCGCCGCAGCTGGTGATCCTGTTGAACGGCACTCTCGCCAGCCCAACGCCCCTGGCGGGCGATCCGGTCCTGGTGGGGGCCGGCGACATCTCCGTTTGCACCAACGATAACGATGAGCTGACAGCCCAGCTGCTCGATAACATTCCGGGCACTGTGTTCACAACGGGGGATAACGCCTATTCTGACGGCACATTCGAGCAGTTCACAGACTGCTATGGCCCCACCTGGGGCCGGCACAAGGACCGCACCCAACCCGTCCCCGGCAACCATGATTACCACACCTCCGGCGCGGCAGGTTACTTTCAATACTTTGATAACATTCCCTCCTACTACACCTATGACCTCGGAACATGGCGCATCTACGCCCTGAACTCCGAGATCGATGTCTCGGCCGGAAGCCTGCAGGCCACCTGGCTTCAGCTCGACCTGGCTGCAAACCCGCGCCAATGCGTCCTGGCCTACTGGCACCGCCCGCGCTGGTCGTCCGGCGATCATCACGGCAGCAACCCGGACCTGCAGACGCTCTGGCAGATCCTTTATGAGTCCGGCGCGGAGCTGGTGTTGAATGGTCATGAGCACAATTACGAACGTTTCGCCCCCATGAACGCCGCCGGGGCAGCCGATCCGCTGGGCCTGCGCGAGTTCGTGGTCGGCACGGGCGGCCGCAATTTATACGAAATCGGTGACGTTTTACCGGTCAGCGAAGCTCACGATTCGGCCACCTATGGCGTCTTGAAACTGACCCTGCGTGCGGCAGGCTACGACTGGCAATTTGTCCCGGTGGCAGGTTCAACCTTCACGGATGGCGGCAGCAGCGAATGTCACTAGCCGGTCGCGGCAAACTTGCATAGACCAACTGCAATGCCAGGCCTGAGCCTGGCATTGTTCATTTCCCTTGCTTGCGCAATCAAAATGCTGCGATATAATCCCCCTTCGTACCCATCCAAACGGAGGCTTTCTTGCGCAAACTGTTCCTGATTGTTCCTGTCATGGTTCTATTGGCTTTAGCGCTCACCGCATGCGGCTCGAATGCCGATGCACCTGCAAAAGCCGTGGAAGATTATCTGACTGCCCTCGTCGCAAAAGACGCGAATCGGCTGTCCACGCTCTCCTGTGGGGAGTGGGAAGACGATGCATTGCTCGAGCTCGATTCGTTTCAGGCTGTCAGCGCGCGGCTCGAGGGAATGACCTGCGAACAAACCGGGACGGATGGCGCTCTGGCCCTCGTACTCTGCACGGGAAATATCGTCGCCACGTATAACAATGAAGACCAGGAGCTCGATCTTTCTGTCCGGACCTATCAGGTCGTACAGGCAGGCGGCGAATGGCTGGTCTGCGGGGTCCGCTAGCCGTATTATCTGTTTTTACAACTGACATTCATCAAGGCTATTCATGGGACTTCTCCAAGTCGGCGCTTCCATCCTGACCTCATTGCTGATCGGCATTCTGACAAGCGCAGCACGCCGCGGAGCGGCAGTGTGGACGCGCTTCGCGCGGCCCGCGCGGATCTACCTCCTGCTCGCGTTCAGCATCCTGGCGCTGTACTGGCTTCAGCCTCTCGTTCCCCTGCGTTCCTTTGACTTCTGGCTGCCCTCCCTCACGATCGCGCTGGTGGTCCTGACCTGGTTTATTGTGTCCGGCGGGGCGTGGCGCGCCCGTCAGAATTTGATTGCCCTGGTCATCCTGGTGGGGCTGCCGGCGCTGATCGATCTTTCACGCTATTTCCTGCCGGAACCCATCTTCACCGCGGCACCGCCGCCGCGCTTCACCATCTTTCTTTTCCTGACCATCGCTCTGGCCGTCGGGATCGCCATCGCCGGCCGGCTGTCACGTCGCTTCGCGGGCATCCTTGCCGGCGCGCTGATCGTTTTTCTGATCCTCATCCTGGTGGTGCTCAAGACTCCGGCACTCTCCCTGCAGGCCAGCATCTTCCTGGGGACACTTACGAACCGCTCCGCGGAAAACGCGGCCTCCACAGACCTGCGCTGGCTGGGCTTTTCCTATATTGCCTTCCGTCTCATCCACGTCCTGCGCGACAAACAGACAGGCCGCCTGCCCGAACTGTCGCTGCCGGAATTTGCCGCCTACGTCGTCTGCTTTCCCTCGCTGGCCGCGGGTCCCATCGACCGGGCCGAACGCTTCGCA
>Ga0105104_10003375_pt1 | contig 11401 bp, 7 predicted proteins | sample PPLLaktember2015_3_FD_87034 | JGI IMG/M metagenome (GOLD analysis project Ga0105104, IMG submission 87034) | Freshwater sediment microbial communities from Prairie Pothole Lake near Jamestown, North Dakota, USA - PPLs Lake P7 Core (6) Depth... | ecosystem: Environmental > Aquatic > Freshwater >...
CGAGGACGGCGGGCGCCCGCCGCCAGGGTCTCGTCATGCCAGGCCATCCAAAGTAGTCACGCCACATTGTCACACGCGGTTAGACGGGCCGAGGGCATGATAGGTTGCCGAGCATCAGAACGCTTCTCGTCAAGACCGCGTGAACCTGTCAGAGCAGTCTCTCACTCGGGAGGTCTTCCATGGCGACGACCGCTGACAGGACCGTGTATTGGCTCCCGCGCCTGCTCTCAATTGCCTTCATCCTGTTCCTCAGCCTCTTCTCGCTCGACGTCTTCGGCGAGGGCTACGGCTTCTGGAATACCCTTCTGGCGCTGACGAAGGAAGACGTTGCTTTCGGATTACACGCGCCTCGAGAGCCATCCCATAGAACCAACTTGCCGCCGCGGGGTCCGGTCTCTCAAGACGGGCTACTCCGACTGCGACGCATCCTCCGCAGCGGCATTGCCACCCCTTCTGTCCGCGCAATCATGTAGCCATGCAGATGGAATTCACCGCTGTGTTCCGCCCTGTGGCCGAGGGCTACGTCGCCTTCGTCGAGGAGTTTCCCGGCGCGAATAGCCAGGGAGCGACGTTGGCGGAGGCCCGGGCGAACCTGGCAGAGGCGGTGCGCCTCGTACTGGAGTCGAACCCTGCGCTCGCCCAGGAAGACCTCGAAGGCCCTGGTATCATCCGAGAGCCCCTCAGGCTGTCGGCATGAAACGCGGCGACCTCGTGCGCCATCTGGAGGCCAATGGCTCCGGAGACGCTACGTAAGTCTGCACCTCTTGCCGCTTGATCTCCGAGAGAGGTTTGTCCCCGAAGCGCGGGAGCAGGTGCTTGGCCAGGATGTGCCGGTGGCCCTTCTGCGTCGAGTGTTTGTACATGGGCACGACGTGCGCCTGCCACTCGTGAGCCACGGTCCCAAACGTCACGCGAGAACGTTGCGGCACGTGGTGGCCCTGAGGACGGCGGAGAGAAAGGCAGCGACCGTGTTCGGCGCCGGCGCGATCTCAACCGAGGGGGACACTTCGCGACGAAGACTGAGCACGTAACCAGAGGGGGACGAATACTGTCAGCGAACGAGACTGAGATGCGTCCACGTCGATGGCGTTTCCGGCGAAGGGCTCGATGCAGCGATCAGCGCATCACAGGCGCGAGGACTGATCGCGCGATTTGATCACTTGATCAGCCGCCTCCGGCTACAGCGTATCGCGACGTCAAGCGTGCGGCGCCCGATCACCGCGCAACTCGCGCGTGAGCCACGCTCTCGCCAACCGCCAGTCGCGCATCACGGTCTGCGGTGAGACGTGCAGGATCCCCGCGGTTTGGCGTTGAGCCCTGGATTGAGCCATTCCGCTCGGATCCGCGCTACGGAAGCCTGTTGCGGGACATCGGGTTGGCTGCACACGCCAGATAGCGTCGAGCGTCAGGTCGAAACAAGACACACGCTCGCGAATCCGCCGAGGGACTCGTCTTACGGAATCTCCTGCAGAGTTCTTGCAAGCCGCGACGCCTCGCGGGGACGTTCGCCCTGGACGGACCCCAGAAGTGCAGCGGATTGCCGGGCGAGCCTTCGTCAGCGAGTGTCCAGGGTCTGCGGCCCGCGAGCCGGTTATGTCTCGGTCCCCCTTGCCAACGCTGCTAGTTGCGATTGTCTGTACCCCTGCGTGGGCCGCTCGTCTCACGGAGAATCCGTTCCGCGCGCTGCACCCCCTCCGCTAGCTCGGGCTTGTTCCGCGCCCGCTTGATGAACTCCTCTAGCCTTTGCCGGAACGCGGCTTCATCCCCGGCCATCTCGTGCAGGAATGCCAGGTCGTGCACGATCGTCACGTCGAACGGGTCGAGCTCCTCCGCCGTTTCGAATTCCCTGACCGCGCCGCGCAGTAGCCCCCACGACTCCCGCACGTCCGCCATGCCTTCCGCGCTCGCCGGGTCCTTCTGCAGCAACTCCCAGGCGCGCGCCTGTAGGCGTTCGCCCTTCTTCCGGTAAAGCTGACCCAGATCCTTTCGGTAAGACGCCGAGTCCGGCGCGAGCGCCACCGCCCACTCGCTCTGACGGAGACCTTCCTCCTCGCGGCCGAGCCGCACGAGCGAATGCCCGTAGTCGTGCCGCAACTCTGCGAAATCCTCGTGCGCGTTCAGCGCCCGCTCGAATTCCTGCACGGCTTTCGCGTCCTGCTCCGCGATCAGCCAGGACTTGCCGAGCATGTAGTGCGTCGGAAACCGGTGCGCGAAGGAAACGTCCGCGATCGGCGCGTTCACGAGCACAGCAACTGCAAGGAGCCCGAGCAGCCCCGCCGCAAGGGCTTTCGCATTCCGGACCTTCCACTGCTTCGCAACCCACAGCACGCCCGCGGCCGCGAACGGCAGCATCACCGGTGCGATTGGCAGGCGATAGCGCGCACGGACGTGGTACAGCGCCAGCGACGTCGCGTAGGCCGCGATGAAGCCGAAAATCAGCCATGCGCCCGCGCTTGGCTTGCGCGTCACGGCGCCGAGAACGAACAACGGCGCCACCAGTCCGAACGGGAACCACAGCGGCCCGAGGCGAAAAATCAGCACCCGCAGCAGCCAGGATTCCCCGCGATACAGGTTGATGTCGTTGTTCGGCTCTAGTTCCTCCGCATCGAAGACCAGCCAGGCTTTCTTGACCAGCTTCTTCACCCAGGCGCCGGGTGCGGCCGCGATGTCCCGGAATGCGCGTTGGAAGAACCACGCGTTGTAGGCGTTGGGCGAGGCATTCTCCCCCAGCTCGGCCTGCGGCGCCTTCGCCATCCGCTCCCATTCGATGCCGGGTTGAAGTCCCATCAGCCGCTCGGAATCCGCGCTGTTGCCGATGAAGAAGTTCATTCCGCCCTGCGAGGAAATGGGAACGAACGCGCCGCTGCTCAGGTAATTCCGCATGGTCACCGGGACGACCGGCAGCATCGCCAGCAGGACGAACACCGCGGGCGCGAGCCACCGGTTCTTCGATGGACTTTGGGCCCGGAAAAACAACCATGCGGCCGCCACCGGAAGGAACAGAAGTACATTCTCGCGCGTGATGAGCGACAGCCCCATCAGGAACCCTGCGGCCGCGGCCCACCGGAGGCGTCCGCCCTCCTCCGACCGCAACAGGCACAGGAGCAACGCAAGCGCGAGGAAGATAACCAGCACCTCCCGCAGCAGGTCCGTTTCGTAGAAAACCAGCGGGCCGTACAGCGCCGCGGCAAAACCGGCCATCACGCCCGCGGTGCGGCCCGCCAACCGCGCGCCGAGGCGCTGCACCATCACGCAGCTCGCCGCACCCATTAGACACTGCACGATCCGCGGCGCGAGATATCCCTGTCCAAAGAGAAAGTAGTTCGCCGCCAGAAACACCGTGTAGAGCGGGGCGTAGTAGAACGTCCGATCGGAGATCCCCGTCGTGAGCAGTTCCACCGCCCGCGAGTCGTACCCCTGGGCGTCGATAATCGGCGAGAAGAAGAACGGCAGCCGCCGGGAGTGCCAGACGAAAATCAACCGCACCGCAAATGCCGCGGCAAACACCGCGAGCCACCACCAGTCCCGCGGCGGAGTCGGTTTCCCGACCGTTTTCGCCGAGGGCGCGGGCGACTGATCTATTCGCTTCTTCTTTCTTGACATGGTGTTAGCCGCGGATTGTAGACCTTCTTCCCGCCGCTACCTGAAACGTCGCCACTACTGAAAGGTCACCCGGGTCGGCAGGTCGCCCAGCGCGTAGTAGCGGTGTTCGATCCCGGTCGCCCGGACGAGGGCGATTCGCAGTCCAGAGCTGGCGCCGCGCAGCGGCATCCCAATCGGCGCCGTCGTCACGCTCTCGATGGCGCCGTCGCGGGCCGGGGCGTTCTGGTGATAGTGCCCCCCGAACACGTAGCGAACGCCCGCGTCACGGTACATCTGGAGGAACAGCGACCGCCGCGCGAGCGGGATGACGTCGTAGCTGTCCGGTTCGGTGGCGTTCTTCAGGAACAGCGGGTGGTGCTGGAAGACGACGATGTGGTGAGGATTGCCGGAACGGGCGGCGCTCGCAAGCTCGGCCCGCAGCCACCGCTCCTGCCGTGAGGCCTCCTCCGGCGCGTTCTGCGGCGCGTGCACCAGGCACGAGTTGACGACGATTCCAACGAAGCCGGGAAGTCGGAAGGTATAGCGATCGGGGCCGAACCGCTGCCTGTACGCGGCGAGCAGGTCGGGCGTCGGCTCGTTCCCGACATCGTGGTTGCCGGGCACGCTGTAGACCGGGATCGCCGCATCGAGCCTCTTCACGACTCGCAGGTACTCCGCGATCTGGGCCTCGTCACCGGTTTTGTTGACGAGATCCCCGGTGATGATCACGAACGCAGGTTTCAGCCGGTTGGCGGTCGCGATCGCGAACTCGAGATTCGCGGTCTCCTGCTCGAACCCGGCGTTGCCAGTAAACATCCCGAACTGCGGGTCGGTGAGCTGGATGAAGAAGAACGGGTCGAACGCCGCCGGCTGGCTGGTCGACGCGACGGCCAAGCTGAGCGCCAGGGCCACTGCAAGCCCGAGCGGAGGCAACCGAGGGGAGAGATGAGCACGCATCGTTGAATCCAATCACCCGTCCCACGCGCACCTGCTCGGGCGGGCCACTCGCGAGCGCCGCTTCAGTCTACGCCATCCGCCTTCGCGGCGGACCCGTCCACGATCCATCCGTACCAGTCCTGAGACTCGGGGATGATGAGAATCCCCCAACCTCTCCGGCTTCTCGTGACCTGGCCGCTGCCCTTTGGGCGCTCCAGTGGACGTGGACGCCCATCACGGGGCAGACCAGGAGTCCCCGAACCCTGCTGGCCGTCTTCGCGCACCCCGACGACGAGGCGACGGTGAGCCCGGTGCTGGCGAAGTACGCGGCCGAGGGAGTGTCGGTGTACCTCGCCGTCGCGACCGACGGGCGGCTTGGCGCCGCACCTCACTCTGGCATCCCGGCAGGCGACGAACTCGCGACCATCCGGTCCCAGGAGACGAAGTGCGCCGCCGAGAAGCTCGGGATACAGCCGCCCATCCTGCTCGGCCTGCACGATCAGATGAAGATGGGTGAGGGCCTTGCGGGCTTGCAGGGACAGCTGCGGCTCCTCAGGGAAGAGGTGACCAGGCTCTTCTCCACCCTGAAGCCGGATGTCGTCATCACGTGGGGCCCATCAGGGTGGACCGGCCATCCGGATCACCGCCTCGTGGGTGCGGTGGTCACCGAGGTCTTCGAGAGCCAGGCCGCGGTGTCGGAAGCAGACTACGAAAAAGCCAGGAGTTCCTGGCTGTGTCACAAAAGCCAGTACACTCCGCAGCAAGTGGACGCGAGATGCACCGGCTGATCAAGGGATCGCTGAAGGGCACCGCTTATTCCGCCCGCTGGCCGCGGAGCAGGGCCGGCGAACGTCCCTCTTCTGATGACGTTTCATGGCGATGGGCGGCGGCGCTGCGTCATGCCGGCGTCAGCGCCTTCCCGACCGCCTCTCGTTCCGCGACGCTCCCAAGGACAGCGTCCCTTACTTCCGCACTACGTACCAGTTGTTCTGGATGTCGTGCTCCAGCCTGTTCGTCGCCACCGACCGGAAGCCGGCCTTCTCGAGATACTCCCGCGCCTTCTCCTCGCCCCACATGGCGCCGAGGCCCTCGCCACCCTGCGCCAGCGACACCGTCATGCAGTGCATCGTCGAGATGGCGTACAGGAACGTGCCGATCGGGTGATCGATGTTGTTGTGCACGTGGCTCGACCCCCGAATGTCCTGCATCAGGTACACCCCGTCGCCGTTGAGCGCGCGGGAGATCCCCTTCAGCACGTTGAGTGGCTTCGCCTGGTCGTGGATGGCATCGAAGGAGGTGATGAGGTCGTACGCCTCCGGCTCGGCCGTCTCGCCGAAGTCGCTGAGATCGCGCACGAGGAACCGGACGTTCGAGAGGTTGGCCCGCCTCGCGGCTTCCTGGGCCGTGTCTATGGCTTCAGCCGAGAGATCCATGCCGGTGAAGTGGCTGGCGGGAAAGAGCTCCGCGAGCCGGTTGATGATTCGGCCGGCGCCGCACCCGACGTCCAGCACGCGGATCCCCTTGGCGAGTCGATCCGCCAGGCCGGGCACGAGCCCCAGCACGTGCGACTCGAGGGCCGACACCACCGACTGCCCGCTGTCTTCCGCCATCACTTCGTGGAACCGCCGGAACCTCTCGTACGGAACCCCTCCGCCATTCCGGAAGCAGGCCACGATGTCGTCTTCCACGGTTCCGAGCAAACCGATGTACTGGGTGAACACTGCCATGTTGCTGGCGCCGGCGGCCCGCGTGAGGAAGGCGGCGTGCTCGGGGGGCAGCGAGTAGCGGGCATGGGCGGGATCGACCGTGACGACACCCGCCGTCACCATCGCCCCCAGCCACTCGCGGACGTAGCGTTCGTTGAGCCCCGCCCGCGAGGCGATTTCCTCCGCGGTCGAAGGCGGAAGCTCGCTCATCGCGTCGAACAGGCCGACGCGGTGACCTACCGAGGCCATCAGGCAGAGCGCGCCCTGATTCAGCGTGGACAGCAGGCCTTCGGCAAACGCGTCGGCCTTGGACTTCTCGAAGGTATGGGTGTTGGCTGACGTAGACACGTTCCTCGCCTCCGGGGGCCTGCCGGCAGCCGGCAGGGAAGCAGCAGGAGCCGCCGCGATGTTGGGAATCTCCGGCCCGATCCCAATATACCCCCGGTGCCCGGCCCTCCGATGGCGAGCGTTCGGTCGAGGTTCCCGCGCCGTTCATCGGGACCGGTCAACGGCCCGTTTTCGCAGTCGTGGGCCCGCTCTTTCGTGCCAGGTAGTGCGTATTTCCACCAGCGTCGGCGTGCACGTCCTCCAGCACGAGCCCGTGCTCGGCGAGCAGCGCACCGTAGCCGTGGATGCTGAACGAATGGTAGCGGAACGGCACGCCGTGCATCGGCTCGCCGTCCTTCGAGCCGTGCTCGTCGCCTGAGGTGAAGAGGAAGAGGCCGCCCGGCCTCAGCAAGCGGGAAACCTCCGTGATCGCGTCGCGCTGCTCGCAGTGCTCGAGGTGGAACATCACGCCCCACGCGACGACCGCGTCGAGCGTTCCATCCGCTAGCGGGCACGCCTGCACCCTCGCGCGAACCGCGGGAACCCCGGGAAGGTTCCGCTGGAAGTGCGCGAGCATGACGGCGGAGGTGTCAAGCCCGATCGGCCGGCAGCGATGCTGGAGCAGGACGCGGGTGAGCGGCAGGCCGGTGCCGCACCCGGCGTCGAGCACGAAGGCGCCCTCCTCGAGCGAGGCCGCAAGCGAGGTGACCTCGGGAGCACCGGCGCCAGCGCCCCGGGTCGAAGCGTACCAGTCCGCGATCAAGTCGTAATCTCGCAAGCCTCGAGTGTAACGCGCCCGGCGCCGCCGCAGGGAGGCGTCGGCTTCCGGTGGTCGCCTTACACCCTTCGGCGCCAGCTCGCTTCAGCCTCGGGCTCGAGCCCTGCCCTACCGTGTCAGTCTCCTCGGCGAGCTTTTGGCTGCAGGCCACCCGAAGCGCGCCGACGTTCCGCACCGCTCTCGGGGAACAGATTCCACGGCGGTCCAGGTGGCTTCGCTTGCCCATCGGCGCGGGCTACAATACGGCGATGAGCCCGGGTCGCACCCGCCAGCGCTCGGTCACCGCACGCCGGTTCGCTTCGGCCGCCGACGCCGACCGCCACGACAGGGAGTACTGGTCGTCGATCCCCCCCGCCGAACGGCTGCTTGTCCTGGGGGAGGCCTGAACCGGCGAACCGCGCGCGGGAGCCGACTACGGCCTCTCGGCTTGGACGCCTCGCCGCCCCTCGTAATATCTGCCGTGTCGCTGATTCCCGGCCGGCCGTGGTTCCCGCTTCCCCGAGGGTTCGCCATGAAGCCGATGCTCTGCGCCGTCTCCTGCGTCGTCGCGTGCCTGCTCGCCTCGACCGCGGCGGCTCAACCTCCGCTGACGGTGGTGAACGCGGGACCGCAAGGCAGCCTGGACAGGCTCGAACAGGCCAACGAAATCCGGATCGTCTTCAGCGAACCGATGGTGACGCTCGGGCGGATCCCGAGCAGGCCGCAGCCGGCGTTCTTCCACATCCGGCCGTCGGTCGCGGGGACGTTTCGCTGGTCCGGCACCACGATCCTCATCTTCACGCCCGCCCCGAAGTCCCCGCTGCCGTTCGCGACCACCTACGAGGTGACGATCGACGAGACCGCGGCGGCGGTCAGCGGCCGGCGCCTTGCCAGGCCCTTCGCGTTCCGCTTCACGACGCCGGTGGTCCGGCTGCTGCGGACCAACTGGTATCGCCGGGGCGGGACGGTTGACCGCCCGATGGTGATCCTGCTCCGGTTCAACCAGCCCGTGCGACCGGCCGACGTCACGAACGCGCTCTCGGCGACATTGCAGCCGCACTCGTGGCAGCCGCCGGCCTTCACCGAGGAGGAGCGCGCGCGCCTCGCACGCGTCGATCCGCAGGCTCTCGGCCGGTTCGAGGAGAAGGTGCGAGCCACCCGGGCCGTCGCGAACGGTCGCAGCGCCGTCCCGCTGCGGCTGACCGACGACTGGGACAAGAAGACCTATCGGCCGGGCCCCGATCTCGTCGTGCTCGAGACCGCCGCGACCCTGCTGCCCGAGAGCTGGGTGCAGCTGACGCTCGCGCCCACGCTCCGATCGCCCGCCGGGCCCGCGACTCCAGCGACGTCGCAGGACTACACCATCCAGGCCGAGCCCGCCTTCTTCATCGACGGCTTCCTCTGCCGCCAGGAATGCGATGCCGACCGGTGGAACCCGATCCGGATGCGCGCGGAGGTGAAGGCCGCGGACTTCGCGGCCGCCATCCGCGCGGTTGACCTCTCGGGGGCCGAGCGGCCCGTCGCCAATGCCAAGGCGCCGCGCAGCCGCCGGCCCTTCGAGCGCGACCAGTCGGACCGCCTGACCGTGGAGGACGCGGGGTTCGACGCGCAGCCGCCGGATCGCACCTGGGCGCTCCAGGCTCCCGCGGAACTCAGGGCGGCCGACGGCCAGACGCTCGGCTACACGTGGCTCGGCATCGTGCACAACTGGCACATGCGGGCGTTCACCAGCTTCGGCGACGGCCACGGCGTGTGGGAGAAGGACGGCGGGACGCTGCTCCCGTTCTACGCGCGCAACATGCGGGACGTCACCCAGTGGGCGGCGCCAATCCTCCCGTCCCGGCTCATACCCACGTTGCTGGCGTTCGAGGACGGCAACTTCAACAAGGCGCCCGAGGGGCCCGGCAGCGAACGGCGCCTCGGCGGACAGGCCGACCGCGTCCTCTCGCACGGCCTCGACCTCTCCAAGGCGCTGCGGCCCGGCAACGTAGGGCTCGTCTGGGCGGCCGTGCGGGAGGGCGAGCCGATCGAGCGGGCGCGGCGCTTCGGCGAGCCGGGCGGCAGCCGCGTCCGCGCCTCGGTCGTGCAGGTGACGAACCTCGGCATCAGCGTCAAGGACAGCCCGTCGAACACGCTCGTGTTCGTCACCCGCCTCGACACGGGCGCGCCCGTCCCCGGCGCGGCCGTCTCGATCGTGCGCCTCGACAACAGCGTCTCCTGGCGAGGCACGACCGGCGCGGACGGGGTGGCGATCGCCCCCGGGACGCGCCTCCGCGAGCCGGACGACTGGTGGAAGTTCGCCTTCGTCGTGATGGCGGAGAAGGACGGAGACGTCGCCTACGTGGGCAGCGACTGGAACGAGGGCATCGGGCCGTGGGATTTCGGCACGGGGCTCAACCTGCGCGAAGCCAGCCCGCTGCTGCGCGGATCCGTGTTCACCGATCGCGGGGTGTACCGGCTGGGCGAAGAGGTGCACCTCAAGGCGATCCTCAGGCACAACACGGCCGACGGAATCCGCCTGCTTCCCCCCGGCACCCGCGTGGCCGTCACCGTGCGTGACAGCCGGAACCATCCGGTGGACGAGCGCACGATCGCGCTGACGGACTGGAGCAGCGCCGAGTGGACGATGACGCTGCCGCGCGACGGCGCGCTCGGAGATTACTCCCTGCGCGCGGTCCTCGAGGCCGACCGGCCGCGCCCGAAGACCGCGGAAGAGCGGGACCGCACCGCGGAGCCGGGCCCCGAAGACGATGAGTTCGTGCCCTACGAGAAGAGCGTGCAGGCGTCGTTCCTGGTGGCCGCCTACCGGCGCCCCGACTTCCGCGTGGACGTGACGCTGGCCGGCGCGTCCGCCGCTCCCGCCATCGCGGGCGACCGGCTCCAGGGCGTGATCTCGGCGCGGTACCTGTTCGGTGCCGCGCTGGGCGCTCGTCCCGTCTCCTGGCGCTATTCGGCCGCGCGCGGCTATGGGGCCCCGCAGGTCGTCACGGCGAAGTTCGCACCGGACCGGTGGGTCTTCGTGGGGTCGCCCCGCGACGAGAACGAGCGGCCGTGGGGGGAAATCGGCGGCGCGGATACGACGCTCGGCGCGGGCGGGCAGCTGACGCTGCCGCTCGAGACGCGGCGGGAGGCCAGCGTGCCCGTGGTCTACACGCTCGAGGGCGACGTGGAGGACCTCTCGCGCCAGCACCTCGCCAACCGTGCGACCATCACCGTTCACCCCGCGCCCTGGTATATCGGCATCCGTCGTCCTTCGTACTTTCTCGACCAGAAGGAAGGCCTGAAAACCGCGCTGGTCGCCGTCGGCCTCGACGGCGCGGCGATGCCGAGCGTGCCGATCGCGGTGACGTTGACGGAGGTGCAGTGGACGAGCGTCCGGCGCGCCGAGGGGAACGGCTTCTACACCTGGGACACACAGCGGAAGGAGATCCCGGCGGGCACGTGGACGATCACCAGCGCGGCCGAGCCGGTCCCGCTGTCCGTGCCGTTCAAGAACGGCGGCTACTTCATGCTGGAGGCGACGGGTCGGGGGGAGGACGGCCGGACCGCCGTGACGCGGACGTCCTTCTACGTCCTTGGCTCCGGCTATACCGCGTGGGCGCGCTACGACCACAACCGGATCCAGCTCGAGCCGGAACAGCGGACGTACAAGCCCGGTGACACCGCGCGGATCATGATCCAGTCACCGTGGGAGAAAGCCACGGCGCTCGTCACGACCGAGCGCGAGGGGATCCGCAGCCACCGCCAGTTCACGCTGACGTCCACGCAGGAGTCGATCTCGATCCCGATCACCGAGCAGGACATCCCGAACCTCTTTGTCTCAGTGCTGCTCGTCAAGGGGCGAACCGTTCCAGCCGCAACCGCGAGCCGGACACGGCCCCAGCAGGCGGCGGCGGGACCGGCCGCATCGCCCGGGGTCGTGGATCTCGAGGCGGACGCGAGCGACCCCGGCAAGCCGGCGTTTCGCCTCGGGTACGTCGAGCTGAAGGTCGAGGACGCCTCGAAGCGCCTGAGCCTGACGGTGTCGGCCAACCAGGAGGAGTACCGGCCGGCCACGAGCGCGCGGGTTCGCGTGGAGGTGAAGGACCCGGCC